>ERZ773165.834-NODE-834-length-21142-cov-19.594869_pt1 | contig 21142 bp, 20 predicted proteins | sample MGYA00581003_ERZ773165 | MGnify/ENA primary metagenome ERZ773165 (study PRJEB29015, sample SAMEA2737817) | human gut metagenome | biome: human gut; feature: human-associated habitat; material: faeces | place: China | collected 2012 ... | reverse complement strand
CCTTGGGGATATCCACCAGCACCGGGCCCTTGCGGCCGCTCTGCGCAATGCGGAAAGCTGCCCGCATAGTGTCAGCCAAGTCCTCTACCCGGCGCACCGTGAAGTTATGCTTTGTGATGGGCACTGTGATGCCCTCGATATACGCTTCCTGAAAGCCGTCCTTGCCAATGCTGCTGGTAGGCACGTTGCCGGTAAAGGCCACCATGGGCACCGAGTCCATATAGGCGGTGGCAATGCCGGTGACCAGATTGGTGGCACCCGGGCCGCTGGTAGCCAGCACCACGCCGGTGCGGCCGGTGGCGCGGGCGTAGCCGTCCGCCGCATGGGCTGCGCCCTGCTCGTGGGCGGTAAGCACATGGGTGACGCGGTCGGCATTTTTATACAGCTCGTCGTAAAGGTTCAGCACAGCGCCGCCGGGGTAGCCAAAAAGAGTGTCCACTCCCTGCTCGCACAGGACCTCTACAAAGATCTGAGAACCATTCAACTGCATGGTGTCGCTCCTATTCCTGTTCCACTTCTTATCCATTCCCTCAGGGAGAGCTTTTGAAAAAGAAAAAGCCCTTGTCCCCTGCTTCTTTCAAGAGACAAAGACCTTGTAACATCAAGCTCTCTGCGGTACCACTCTCGTTGGCGTGCTGTGCACACCCTCTCACGGGCTTCCAACAAAGCCCTGCACGGTAACGGCTGCAACCGGCGCTGCTTACAAGGGTTTTGCACCCGTTGGGCAGGCTGCTCCGGGATGATTTTCCGCACGAAACGCTGACTGCCTTGCACCAGACGGCAGCTCTCTGAACAGTGGGGATCGTGTGGTACTTTTTCCCATCTGCGCATTTGTTGATGTAAATTATACTATAAACCGGGCTTTTGTCAATCGACAATTTGTAACCTGAATCAGCCCAAAGATGAAGCATTTTTAACACCCCCTTGCATCCACACCCGAACCGCTGTATACTTTTGATATCCGCGTACCTGCGTTTTGTAGGGTATGTGCTAATGGAGAGGAAAAGGGATCGACCGATGAAACTGAGAGAATGGAATGCCCATCTGCATGGGCTTGTTGTATTCCGCGCCCTGCTGAACGACCCTGTTGTGGCAAAGCTTTTAGACCTGACCGACCGCATGGAGGCGGGCTGCTCCTCCTACGGCCCGGTGTGCGATGCCGTAGCCGCCTTTGAGGCTGCGCTGTTCGAGTACACCACCAATTGGGGCAGCTACCTGAGCAATGCTGTGCTGGAGGCCGAGACCATCTGTGTGCGGCAGGCCGCTGCCGGGCAGCTGGACGCGCTGCTGCAAAGCGCCTTGGACAGCGAGCTACAGTTTTTGCAGCAGCTGTGCGGGCTGACGCTGGACGAGCTGTTCCAGACCGCCTACTCGGAGCAGGCGCAGCGGCCGGAACTGGCTTTTCTGCCCCGGTGGCAGACCTGTGAGCTCGACCTTGCCGCCGCCTACGCCCAGCGCATGAGCGAGGTGGGCAAAAAGGGCTACGGCATGTTTGCAAAGCACCATGTATTCACGGTGGAGAACGGCCAGCTTGTGCCGGTAAAATACCCCGACCCGCAGCGCCTTTCGGAGCTGCCCGGCTACGAGAAGGAGCGGGAAAAGGTGATTGCCAACACAAAGGCTTTGCTGGCCGGGATGCCCGCCAACAATGTGCTGCTGTACGGCGATGCCGGTACCGGCAAATCCAGCGCGGTAAAGGCCATTGCCAACGAGTTTGCGCCCGAGGGACTGCGGTTGGTAGAGGTAAAAAAGAACCAGCTGTACCAGATTCCCGACCTGATGGACAAGCTGGCGGCAAACCCGCTCAAGTTCATCCTGTTCATCGACGACCTGAGCTTTACCGCCAACGACGACAACTTTGCCGCCCTGAAGGCTATTCTGGAGGGCAGCGTAGGCGGACGCGCTCAGAACATTGCGGTGTATGCCACCTCCAACCGCCGCCACCTCATCAAGGAGACCCTCTCGGACCGCACCGGCGACGACATCCATGAAGCCGACACCCGGCAGGAACTGATGAGCCTTTCCGCCCGGTTCGGCCTTACGGTCACCTTCCAGCGGCCGGAAAAGGCACGGTTCGAGACCATTCTGGAGGAGCTGGCAAAGCAGCACAACATCCAGATGCCCACCGAGCAGCTGCTGCTCAAGGCCGAGGCCTTCGCCCTGCGTGCCGGTGGCCGCAGCCCCCGGGTGGCCAAGCAATTCATCGAGCAATGCGAGGCCGGTGTGCAGAAGTAAAAACCGGTTTTCCGAACATGATGCCAAAAAACGGGACACCAAAGCATCCGCAGATGCTCCGGTGTCCCGTTTTTCTTGTCTTATTTTTCGCTCAGTCCCGCACGGCGATGCACTCGATCTCCAGCTTTGCGCCCTTGGGGATGGCTGCCACCTGCACGCAGCTGCGGGCGGGGAACGGCTCGGCAAAGGCCTTGGCGTACTCTGCGTTCACTGTGGCAAAATCGTTGATGTCAGCCAGAAAGATCACCGTCTTGACCACATTGTTCATGGTCAGACCAGCCTCGGCCAGAATCGCCTTCAGGTTGGCAAGGCTCTGGGCGGCTTGCTGCTCCACGGTATCGGCCATGGTGCCGGTGGCGGGGTCTACCGGGATCTGCCCGGACACAAACACCATATTGCCCAGATCCAGTGCCTGACTGTAAGGGCCGATGGCGGCAGGTGCGTTGGTGGTAGATACGACTTTCATAGTATATTTTCTCCTCTATATTACTTTAAGTTTAAAGCAAGTTCTCTTTTCGCTCTGGCAAACGATAAAGTTTACACCCGCTCGCTGACCAGCTGGAAACCGGCCTTAGTCAGCTCGGTGCGGATCTGCTCGATCTGAGCGGCATCGCGGGTCTCCAGCGTCAGCTTGAGGAAGCAGCTGGAGATGGGCATATTGGGGTCGGAGCCGTCATGCTGCACCGACACCACATTGCTGCCACAGCGGGATACCACCTCGGCCACCTTTTTCAGCTGGCCGGGCTTGTCCTCCAGTGCGATGGTCAGGTTGGCCTTGCGGCCGCTCATCACAAGACCGCGGGTGATAACGCGGTTCAGGATGTTCACATCAATGTTGCCGCCGGAGATGACGCAGGCCACCTTTTTACCTTCCACCGGCAGCTTGTGGAACAGTACTGCTGCCACCGGCACAGCGCCTGCACCCTCGGCCACCAGCTTCTGGTTCTCCATCAGGGAGAGGATGGCCGCTGCGGTCTCGTCCTCGGTCACGGTAACGATATCGTCCACATACTGCTCGCACAGCTGGTAGGTCAACTCGCCCGGGGTCTTGACCTGAATGCCGTCCGCAAAGGTGGAGGCAGCTTTCAAGGTCTGGTACTTGTGCTCGTGCAGGCTGCGGTACATACTGGGGGCACCCTCGGCCTGTACGCCGTACACCTTGACCTCCGGCCGCAGGGTCTTGATGGCAAAGGCAATGCCGGAGATCAGTCCGCCACCGCCCACCGGCACCACCACAGCGTCCACATCCGGCAGCTGGTCAAGGATCTCCAAGCCGATGGTGCCCTGCCCGGCGATGACCTGCTCGTCATCGTAGGGGTGGATAAAGGTCATGTCGTACTCCTTTTGCAGCTGCACGGCCTTGTCGTGGGCTTCGTCGTAGGTGCCGGGCACAAGGCAGACCTCCGCGCCCAGATTTTTGGTGTTCTCCACCTTCATCAGGGGTGCGCCGTCCGGCATACAGACGATGCTGCGGATGCCGCGCCGGGTAGCCGCCAGCGCCACGCCCTGCGCATGGTTGCCCGCAGAGCAGGCAATGACGCCCTTGGCGCTCTCCTCCTCGGAAAGCTGGCTGATCTTATAATAAGCGCCCCGCACCTTAAAGCTGCCGGTGGCCTGCAGGTTCTCGGTCTTAAGGTACAGCTGGCAGTCCTTGGACAGCTTGGGGGCTTCGATGAGGTCGGTCTTTCTCGCCACGTCCTTCAGCACAAAGGCGGCGTGGTAGATCTTATCCAGAGTCAGCATGACAGATACTTCCTTTATTTTTTCGTGATGTCATCCAGTATAAGTTACAAAAATTGTTTTGTCAAATGAATTTCATTCACGATAAACGGCATAAAAAAGAGAAAGGCAGTGGTAAAGCGCCACCGCCTTTCTCTTTTTATTCTCATTATCGCCCACGGCCACCGCCGCCGCCGTGGCTGGAACCACCGCCCATGCCACCGAAGCCGCCGCGCCCGGCACCGCCCCCGAAGGAGCCGCCGCCCATGCCGCCAAAGCCGCCGTAGAAGCCGCCCGGCGGGGGCGGCGGCGGGCCGCGACGTCTGCGAGGAGGCCGCGGCCCGCCGAAGCACCACAGCCAGCCGCAGGGACTGGCAAAAACATAGGCCATCGACCGGATAATGACGATGAGCAAAATCACGCTGACCACAAGGGTCAGGATGTCGGTCAGGGCGCTGCCGCCGCTGCTCTGCCCACCCTGATAGCCGGGCTGCACGGTGCTGCCGTTACCGGTGCTGCCGGAAAGGCTGACGCCGTAGATATCCGCGATGGTGTTTGCCACGTTGCGGGCACAGGTAGTCACCGCGCCGTCATAATCCTTTGCGGCGAACTGCTCTTCCATGGTCTGGGCGATGGCGCTGGACTGTTTTGCCAGCGTGGTGTTGCGGAAACCGTCGCCATAGGTCAGGTAGTAGTCGCCGTCCGCATACTGCGCCGACTCCATCACCAGCAGGATCAGAACGCCGTTGTTCTGGGAGGAGGAACCGATGCCCCATGCGTTGAAAGCCTGTGTGGCGTAATCCTCCGTGGAATCATTGCCTGTGTATTCTACTGTCAGTACACCGATCTGTGCGCCGCTGCAGCTGGATTCCAGCTGCGCGTTCAGCTCGGTGATGGTCTGCACGGTGCTGCTGCTCAGCACACCGGCATCGTCCACCACGCACTGATCTTTGGGCAGGCTGGGCAGCTGGGCGGCAAAAGCCGCCGGGCACAGCACTGCCGCGCTGACCACCACGGCCAGCACCAGTGCGCTGATGCGTTTTGCAAAGTTTTTCATGCGAAGGGCTCAACCTCCTTCACGCCGGACAAAGCTCCCAGTACACTGGCCGGGAAGCCGCCGACATCCTTCTGATATTCATACACCGCCGTATTATACTGCAAGGTGCCAATGATGGTGGCTGCGCTGTTGAACTGACCGTACTGCCCCTGCACCGCGCCCATCTTCATGGGGTCTGCGGCCTGCTCCTGCAACTTTGCATACAGCTGGTCGATGGCGGTGCCCAAAGTCTCGTTGTCCTCATAGAGGGCATGGAGCCGGGTCTTGCCTGCCTTCACGCCGTCCAGGTCGTTGCTGAACGCCGTCAGTGCATCCTGTGCAGTCAATACTTCAGCATTATCTGCCCCCAGCGTATTGCTGGCGGTGGTGATAACGTTCGCCGCCGTATTCTCCCGGGTGGTCAGCTCCTCGCTCAGGTTATAGCCGTTGTCAGCGGCGACCCCTGCGGTGAACCACTGGCGGGCGGTGTTGTATTTGCCGCGCAGCTTGGCGCTGCCAAAGCCGAAAAAGGCAGCCAGCATTACCACTACGCTCAAAGCCAGCGCCGCCGCCCGGGTGGAAAGCGCAGCGGGCAGCTTTGCTTCCAGTGCGGCCAGCTTCTGCTGGCGGGGCGTCAGCGTTACGGCCTGCTCCGGCTTTGCCTTTTCGCGGTAGCTGCCCGCGTCAAAACCGCCGGGAGCGGTTTGTTTGTTCTGAGAAAAATCAGCGTTTGCCATTTCAGCTCCGGATCTCCATCATTTTGGTTTTCAGCTCGTCCTCGATGCGGGTCAGTTCCTGCTCGGCGGCAACGCGCTTTGCGCGGCCCTCGCTCTGGATCTTGTTCAGCTCGTCCAGCGTCTCGATCAGGCTCTTGTTGGTCTGCTGCAGGGTCTCGATATCCACGATGCCGCGCTGGCTCTCCTTGGCGGTCTCGATGGTGCCCAGCTTCAGCGCCTCGGCGTTCTTCTTCAGCAGATCGTTGGTCATGTTGGTCACAGCGCGCTCTGCCTGCATGGCCTGCTGGCTGTGTGCCAGACCCAGTGCCAGCACCATCTGGTTCTTCCACAGAGGGATGGTGTTCACGATGGTGGACTGGATCTTTTCCGCCATCATGGTGTTGTTGTTCTGCAGCAGACGGATCTGGGGCCCCATCTGCAAACTGATGTTGCGGGTCAGCTCCAGATCATACAGCTTTTTCTCAAAGCGCTCGCACTGGTCGGCAAGGTCGCGGGCGGCCTGTGCGTCCTCCGGCAGACCGGAGACCTTGGCCTTATCCATAGCCTGCTGCAATTCGTTGGCACGCACATCGGCCAGCTTTTTCTTGCCGGCAAGGATATACATGCTCAGCTCCTTGAAGTAGGCCATGTTCAGCTCGTACATCTTGTCCAGCATGGCGATGTCCTTGAGCAGCTGCACCTGATGGGCTTCCAGCATGGACTGGATCTTTTCCACGTTAGTCTCGGTCTTGTCGTACTTGGTCTTAAGGGCATCCAGCTGGCTGGTCTTTTTCTTGAAAAAGCCCATAATGCCCTTCTGCTGCTCCTCGTTGGCGTCAAAGCTCTTCAGCTCACCGATGAGGTCGGTGATCATATCGCCCACCTCGCCCAGATCCTTGGTGGACACCTTGGAGAGGGCTGCTTCAGAAAAATCGCCGATCTTCTTCTGGCAGGCAGAGCCGTATTGCAGCACCTGCTGGCTGTTGGTGATATCGATCTTCTGGGCAAACTGATCCACCATGGTCTGCTCCTCGGGGGTCAGGTTCACCTGTGCTTCCGGGGCGGGGGCAGCGGCGGGCTTTTCCTCCTGCGGCACAGCGGCGGGGGTGGGGTCCAGCGTCAGGGTGGGCACTGCGGGGGCATCCAGATCAAAGTTCAGGGTATTGTCAGCCATAAGTGATTCCTTCCTTTCAAAATCCCGAGGGGATATTCCAGTTTTACTTGCTCAGACCCTGCCCCTTCAGCATATTCTGCAAAACGGTCAGGTCTGCGGACAGGTCCATGCTCTCTGCCGCGTACAGGGCATCCAGCTGGTTTTCAAAAGCCGTAGCAATGGAGGCGGCGTTGTGCTCCACCTCGGCGCGGATGGCGGCGGCGTTCTCGCCCCGCACACCCTGCTTTGCCAGCTTTGCGTACTGCTGCAAAACGTTTACGGCGTCCGGCAGATAGTAGTTGGCAAACCGGCGCACCTGCTTTGCCTTGGCGGGGTTTGCTTCCACCGCTTCCACGATAGAGCGGCCTGCCTTTTCCATGCGGGTCATAGCGGCAGACAGCTGCGGGTCGGGCAAAGCCTCGTTCAGCGCGTGCAGAGTATCCAGCTTTTGCTGGATATCGGTCAGCATCTGGTCCACATCCTCCACACCGGTGTGGAAGGGTACCTCGTGCTCCACCACCCGGGGCGGGCAGGTCTTTTTTGCCACGCCAAAGGCCACGGCGGCACCGCCCAGCGCCACCAGCAGCGCCCATAATTTGTATACCGGCAGCACCGCGCACAGTACCACGAACACCAGCGCCATGGCGTAAAAAGGCAGCACGCTGGGCTTTTGGGTGCGGATGATCTTGCTCATGGTCATTTCTCCTTGTCCGGGGCAGTGCGCCCCTTATGACATCCATAATACAACGTCCGCAAAAAAACGCAAGTATCCCGCAAAAGAATTTACAGCCTTGTCATCATTTTACGATCCAGTCCGCCAGCGCAGCGCCCCAAAGCTCCTCCAGCCGGGCGGGGCTGCAGGCAGCGTTGGCGGGGCTTGTACTGGGCAGACGGACAGCCGGGATGCCGGTAAGCGGCTGCTGATATTTTGTATAGATACGGTAGGCTGTGGCACCGTTGCAGAACACCGCCCGGATGGGTGCCTTGTGCAGCAGCCTGGCGATATCGTTGGGCACCACATCCCGGATGGAGGCATCCGATGCACCGGTGATGGTGCAGCTTTCCAGCGTATCCCACAGCGCCAGCCCGTGGCGCAAAAGCAGCTGCTTTTTGGCTGCGATATCCTCCCGCGCGGGCAGCGGCTCTCCGGTCAGCGCCGCCAGCAGCGGCCAGAACCGATTTTGCGGGTGGCCGTAGTAAAAAGCCATCTCCCGGCTTTTGGGGCTGGGCCATGTGCCCAAGATCAGTGCCCGGCTGCGGTCATCGTACACCGGCGCAAAGCTCATAAGCTGCCGCCTGCACTTTCAATATTGCCCCATGCGGAGCCAAAATCTTTGCCGGAGGGCTCCGCACGGGGGCCGTCGAACCACAGCTCCTCGATCAGCGCCGCCACGCCATCCTCCCGCACATCCCCGATGATCCGGTCGGCAGCGGCCTTGGCGTCCGGGGTGCCGTTCGCCATACAGGCACTCAGGCCCGCGACCTTCAGCATCCCCACATCGTTGGCAGAATCGCCCACAGCCACGGCATCTGCCAGCGTAAGCCCCATCTGTGCGCACAGGTCAGCAAGCCCTACGCCCTTATCCATGCCGCCGCGCACGATATCATAGTAGCAGTAGCCGTCCGCGTTCTGCGCGCCCACCTGCATCCAGTGCAGACCAAGGTAGCCGTATTTTTCGTGGAAGCGCTCCACTTCCTGCGGCGGCATGGCGGCAAAGGCAGCGTGGGGCATATCCACCAGATGCCTGTCCTGATCCTCGCCGTCCACGCAGTCCAGCCCGGGGCTGTTCATCATCTGATAGCCGGTGTGCAGATACTCGTACTCGCAGTAGGCGTAATAGGCATCCCGGAAGTTGAATTGCAGCGGGTAGTTATAATCCTCGCAAAAATCCACCAGCACATACATCTCCTCGCTGGTAAGCGGATGCTCGGCTATTACGTTGCCCTGCCTGTCCACCACGCAGGCACCGTTGCAGGTAATGGCGTAGTCGTACCGGATGCCGCCCAGCTGGTTTTTGTCCCGGATGCCGGGGTAAGAGCGGCCGGTGCTGAGCACGAACTTGCCCCCGGCGGCTTGCAGCTTTTTTACCGCCTTTACCACCGCCGGGCGGGGCTTTGCTTCGCCAAAGGGCATCAGCGTGTTGTCGTAATCGCTTGCCAGAATCTTATATTGCATGGTCATCTCTCCTGTGTGCATCGTTTTCCCCCAGTATAACACATTTCAAAGTCCAGCGGGAGAGGGGGAAAAGAAAAATGGGACAGCAGAATACCCGCAGGCATCCCACTGTCCCGAAATCCAAAATATCTTTCCTTATCAGGCAAACACCGCCACGACCACCTGCATGGCCACGCCCACAAAGGCACCGGCAGCCCATGTCAGGCCGGTGATGAAGAGGTTCTGCTTCCACGAGGGGTTGGCGCGCCACAGCACAGCCAAGCCCACACCCGCACCGGTGCACAGACCGGCCACAAGACTGGAAAAGCGCAGCGCACCCTCCACATACAGCTGGGTCAGCAGCACGCTGGCGGCGCAGTTGGGAATCAAGCCCACCAGAGCCGCCACCACCGGCTGGAAGAAGCCCATGCCGCCCAGCATCTCGGCGAACACGTCCTCGCCCACGCCCTCCACGATCATGCCGAACACCAGACTGAAAGCGAAGATGAACACAAAGATCTCCAGCGTGTGGCGCAGCGCTGCCTGCCAGATGGGCTTTTCGTTGCCCTCGGCATCGCTGTGTTCCTCGTGGCAGTCCACCTCGTCCGCATGGCCGGTGTAGCCACCCCGCAGACCCTTGGGCAGTACGCCCCGCAGCACAAAGTCCAGCACAAAGCCCACCACGATGGCGTACAACACCTTGATGACCATCAGAACAGCCAGCTTATCCCAGTAGGTCGGCATGGAGACCAGCAGCGGGATTGCTTCGTCACTGGTGGCAAGGTACACCGCCATCAGCGTGCCCAGCGTGATGACCCGGGAAGCGTAGAAGTTGGACGCAATGGCCGAGAAGCCGCACTGCGGCACACAGCCCAGCACTGCACCCGGCACAGCGCCCCAGCGCCCGCCGCCTGCCAGCAGCGCTTCGATGCGCTCGCCGTGGCGGTGCTCGATATACTCGATCAGCAGGTAAGCCAGAAACAGAAAGGGCAGCATCTTGGCGGTATCCACCAAGGTTTCGCCCAGAACATCCAGAAACAGTTCCATAAATAATCGCTCCAAAGACCCGCAGGGGGTCGTCTCTCAACAATTTGCAATCAGTTTGCATTTTCGTGCAGGGTAGATTATACACGATATGCTTCCCAATTGCAATACCAAATTGCAAATTGGTTGCAATTTTATGTTATAGAACGTTGCAGCGCGCAAAAAAGCGTGATTTCGAATGGTCTCCGCTGCTTACAGATTGCGGCAGCCTACCTCCTCGCCCTCTCAGACGCTCCCACAGCGCCGCGCTTTCGTAGAAAGCGGCGCTGCAAATGCCGTTTTTCTCCACGACCCCACCTGTGAAAATGGGGTTCAGAAACGCCCGCAGGCGTTTCTGAACCCCGAAATAAAAAATACTATTTCCTTAGCTTATGCGCAGAGCAACGCGGAGCGCATTCCAAATCGTCCCACGCAGTAAGGTAGCTGCGGCCTGTTTTACCCCTTCAGCGGTACAAAGCCCACAAGGTCTTTGACGACCTCGCCGCCGATGATCAGACCAGCCACCGAGGGCACAAAGGCGTTGGAGCCCGGCACGGTGCGCCGTGCAGTGCACTTGCGCTGGGTGCCCGGGGGACAGATGCAGTGGTCCTTGCAGCTGATGGAGTCGTCCTCGATGGGAGTCATGACAGGCTCCTTGGAGTAGACCACCTTCAGGTGCTTGATCTTGCGCTTGCGGCACTCGATACGCATCACCTTGGCAAGCGGGCAGACCGAGGTCTTGTAGATGTCAGTCACCTCAAAGCGGGTGGGGTCCATCTTGTTGCCTGCGCCCATGGAGCAGATGATGGGCGTACCCGCCTCCTTGCACTTCATCACCAGCGCCAGCTTGCCGGTAACGGTGTCGATGGCATCCACCACATAGTCGTACTGGGTAAAATCGAAGTCGTCCTGCGTCTCCGGGCCAAAGAAGCACCGGTGGGTGGTCACCTTGATGTTGGGGTCGATGTCGTGGATGCGCTGTTCTGCCACATCCACCTTATACTGCCCTACCGTGCTGCGGGTGGCGATGATCTGACGGTTGAGGTTGGTCAGGCAGACCTTATCGTCATCGATCAGATCCAGTGCGCCCACGCCGCTGCGTGCCAGCGCCTCCACCGTGTAGCCGCCCACGCCGCCGATGCCAAACACTGCCACCCGGGCATGGTGCAGCTTTTCCATAGCCTCTGCACCCAGCAGCAGCTGGGTGCGGGAATACTGATCCTGCATTTTGTTCTCCTTACTTTTCTACGCGAGTGATGGTGCCGCCGCCCAGCACCACATCGCCCTGATACAGCACGGCAGCCTGCCCCGGGGTGGGGGCACGCTGAGGCTGGTCGAATTCCAACCGGAAACCGTTTTCTGCGGGGTAAACGGTGGCCTGCTGCTCGGCCTGATGATACCGGGTGCGGGCGGTGACCCGCAGCGGCTCGGTCAGTTCCGGGATAGCGATCCAGTTCACATCCTCTGCGTAAACGATGCGGTCAAACAGTTCACTTTCCGGCCCGACGGTGACGGTATTGGCCTGCATATCCTTGCCGCAGACGTACACCGGCGCACCCAGCGCGAGACCAAGCCCCTTGCGCTGCCCCAGCGTGTAGCGCACTGCGCCGCTGTGGGTGCCCACCACCTTGCCGCTCTGATCCAGAAAATCTCCGGCGGGGTAGTGCTTGCCGGTAAACTGCTCCATAAAGCGGGCGTAGTCGCCGTCCGGCACAAAGCAGATATCCTGACTGTCGTGCTTCTGGGCGTTGATAAAGCTGTGCTCCTGCGCGATCTTTCGCACCTCGGTCTTGTGCAGCGCACCCAGCGGCAAGCGGATATGTGCCAGCTGCTCCTGTGTGAGGTTATACAGCACATAGCTTTGATCCTTGCCCTCGTCCAGCCCCTTTTTCAGCAGCCAGCGACCGGTGGCTGCGTCCTGCTCCACCCGGGCATAATGGCCGGTGACCACATACTCCATGCCGTGTTCCTCCGCCCAGTCCAGCAGGTGGCGGAACTTCATATATTTATTGCAGTCGATGCAGGGGTTTGGGGTGCCGCCCGCCTCGTAGACGCGGATAAATTTTTCAATGATCCGCGCCCGGAAGTCGGCTGTAAAATCCAGCACCTGATACGGCATATCCAGTGCAAAGGCCACCTCGGCGGCATCCTCGATATCCTTTTCCGAGCAGCAGGTCTGGTAACCGGACTGTCCCAGCGTTTCGTTGTGGGTAAGCCGCATGGTGATGCCGGTGCAGTCGTAGCCTGCCTGCTGCATCAGACAGGCCGCCACCGAGCTATCCACGCCGCCGCTCATGGCAATGAGGGCACGGGGACGGTTTGCAGAGTTCTGAGTGGTCATAGGTTCTCCTTTTATGGGTTCAACATACTAAAGCAGTAGTATAATACTACCGCAGCATAAACCGCTTGTCAAGACGCTATAATTTTCTGCGCCGCAGCCAGCAGCGCCGGTTTTTCGTTGGGATATTCTGCGCGGATGACGCCGTCCAGCAGCGCTTCCAGCACCCAGCGAAGCACGGGCCCTGCCGGGATGCCTACTGCCATCAGGTCGCGTCCGTTCACCGCCAGCTGGCTCACCCGGCAGCATACGCCGTCGGCTTCCAGCTGCCGCGCCCGCTGCGCCGCAAGGGCGCAATCCGGGGCATTCTGCGGGTGCAGCGCCGCGCACAGCGCACACAGCCGCTCCACGGTGCACAGCCCGTATCGGCCTAAAAGCTGCCGGATGGCAACCTCTCCCGCGTGTACCGGGACGTGTACGGGAGCTTTCTCCTCGGACACGAGTTCGGGTTGCGGCACCCAGCATCTGCTTCGTGCCTTGGACGGCACTCGCATCTCGCTGGCCGCTGCCCCAACAGCAACTCCTTGTTTCCGCCGCTGGCGGCAGTCGTTGCTGTTGCAGGCCATTCCATCGCCCGCCCTACTGCCTGCGGCAGCAGGGTCCCACCCCAGCGGACGGTCCTCGGAGAAGCTCCCGCACACGCCCTGCCCTGCCGTTTCCCGCACCAGCACGGCGGTCTCCTCGATACAGGCATTGGAGCAGCGCAGCCGTTTGAGCACCCGGCGGGTGTCGGTCTCGCCCAGAGCGCCCAGCAGCGCCGCCCAGCGCACCGGCAGATTTTCCTCCCCCGCCGGGCAGGCATCCAGCACCGGCGTTGCGGCGGTCAAGGCTTCCGGGGTCAACTCCGGCAGCACCACAGCCAGTACGGCGGGTTCCAGATATGCCCCCGGCTGCGGGGCTGCCAGCAGCTTTGCAAGTTCCTCCTGAATGCGCTCGGCAGAGATGCAGTCCAAGTGCGGTGCCAGCTGCCGCGCCGCCCGGGCGGTGGCAGCGTCCAACGCAAAGCCGAACCTTGCGGCAAAGCGGTACAGCCGCAGGATGCGCAGCGCATCCTCAGTAAACCGCTGCTGCGGCTCACCCACTGCCCGCAGCATACCATTTTGCAGGTCTTTTTGCCCGCCAAAGGGGTCTACCAGCCCCTCGGCTTCATTATACGCCATGGCGTTGATGGTAAAATCCCGCCGGGCAAGATCCTCCCGCACGTCCGGTACGAACTGCACCGCGTCCGGGTGACGGCCATCGGTATAGCTGCCCTCGGTGCGAAAGGTAGTGGTCTCGTACAGCTGCCCGCCGTATTTGATGGTGACCGTTCCATGCTGCAGCCCGGTGGGGATGCACTGCTCTGTCCCAAACAGCTCCATCACCTGCTGCGGCAGGGCGCTGGTGCACAGATCCCAGTCGTGGGCGGTGCGCCCTAAAAGGCTGTCCCGCACGCAGCCGCCCACGGCATAGGCAGCATAGCCCGCCGCGTGCAGGGTGTCCAGCAGGGCAGCTGCCCCGGGGTCAAGTGTCAGCTTCATTCCTCGTTCTCCTCGTAATGCAGGGTGATGCGCTTGCCGTCAAAGCCGCATTCTGCCGCCGGGAAGACGCTTTGCGCCTGTGCAAGCTGCTGTTCCGGGTCGGTGATCATGGGGGAATAGTGCACCAGCCACAGCCGCTTTACACCAGCCTTTGCTGCCAGCGCCGCGCTCTGTCCAAAGGTGCTGTGTCCCCACTGCGCGGCCTGCTCCTGCTGCTCCGGCAAAGCGTAGGTGGCATCGCAAAGCAGCAGGTCTGCGCCCTGCGCTGCCTGCTCCAGCGCCGGGCAGGGTGCACTGTCGCCGGAAAAGACGAACCGCAGCCCCTTGCGGGGCGCGCCCAGCACCTCGGCGGGCTGCACCATGCGCTCTGCCAGCGGCACAGTCTGTCCCCGCTGCAAAAGCCGCCACTGGGTCACCGGTACGCCCAGTGCCCGCGCCTTTTCCGGATCGAACCTGCCCGCCCGGGGCAAGTCCAGCCGGTAGCCCAGACTGCGTACCCGGTGCTTTGTTGCCACCGGCAGCAGCGTCGCCCCGGCGGGCCATCCATCCGAAAGAGCATCCAGCGCCACAGGCTGCCCGGCGCGGCAGATAAGCGGCTTTACTGCGTAAGGCAGCGGCCCGGTCAGAGCATACACTGCCCGCCAGACCTCCAAAAGCCCCTCCGGACCCAGCAGCACCAGCGGACGGGTACGCCCCTGCGCCCCAAGGGTCTGCAAAAGCCCGGGCAGACCAAAGATATGGTCTCCGTGGTAGTGGGTCAGACAGATGGCATCCGCGCGCATCAGGTTCACCCCGGCGCGACGGGCGGCGGTCTGGGTGCCCTCGCCGCAGTCCAGCAGCAGGCTGTGCCCGCCGCACTCTGCCACCGCAGCGGTCAGGGCGCGCTCCGGCAGCGGCATGGTGGCAGCCGTGCCCAGCAGTGTAATGGTCAGCATAAGCAGTTCCTCCGTGGTTCTTCCCTGTTATCTTACCACAAACCCCGCTTGTGCACAATTCTTTCTGCCACGGCATAAGCTGGGCAAAGCCTTGAAAAGGGAGGGCGCAGCCTATGCAGCGTGACCGCAGAAAACGCTATTCCCCTGCCCGGCATCCGGTGCTTTTGCGCAGGGTGCTTTTGGTGCTGTGCATTCTGGCGGTGCTGTGGCTGGGGTACAGCTGCATGATGCCGCAGCTGCTTTTTTCTGCCCGGGGCACCATGATCTTTATGCCGGACCCGCCGCTGCGGGGGTAGCGGGACGATTTGGAATGCGCGCTGCGTTTGCTTTGCGCATATTCAGCGGAAGAATTATTTAAAATTCGCAATTCTGGAAAATCTGCGGAGCTTGTCGGGGCAAAACCCCTCCATCTGCTAACGCAGACCGCTCTACCACTTAAAAGCCCCACTGGGGCTTTCATTGCTGCGCAAACGCGGATTTTCCAGAATTGCCTTTTCACGGGAGGGGCGTAAAGGCGAGAGACGCAAAAACAGGGCTGCTGCACATTGCTTTGTGCAGCAGCCCTGTTCACAACTTATATACTTTCCAGCACCTTTTTCCCGGTCAGCGGGTCGGGGATACCCAGCAGCGCCAGTATAATGGCCATGCGGATATACACACCGTTATGCACCTGATCGAAATAAGCGGCGCGGGGGTCGTTGTCCACGTCCGGCTTGATCTCGTCGATGCGGGGGAGCGGGTGCAGCACCGGCATGGTGGGCGGCGCCAGCTGCAGCAGCTTTTCGTCCAACTCATAGCAGCCCTTCAACCGCAGATAGTCCTCTTCGTTGAAAAAGCGCTCTTTCTGGATGCGGGTCATGTACAGCACATCCAGACCGGGCAATTCGGCTTCAAGGTCAGCGGTCTCCTTGTAGTTCTGGTGCAGCGGGGTCAGAGTCTCGTCCTTGACGTACTGCGGGATGCGCAGCTCCTCCGGCGAGATGAACACGAACCGGTTGCCCTCGAACTGGCTCAACGCGGCGGTGAGGGAGTGCACCGTCCGGCCGAACTTGAGGTCGCCGCAGAAACCGATGGTCAAATGATCCAGCCGCCCCTTGCGCTGGCGGATGGTCATCAGGTCGATCATGGTCTGGGAGGGGTGGGCGTGGCCGCCATCGCCTGCATTGATGACGGGCACCCGCGCATACATGGACGCCCGCAGCGGCGCGCCCTCCTTGGGGTGGCGCATGGCAATGACGTCTGCATAGTTGCTTACCACGCGGGCAGTATCGGCCACCGTTTCGCCCTTGCTGGCGCTGGAAAGCTGGGCCCCTGCAAAGCCCAGCGTCTTGCCGCCCAGCCGCAGCATGGCCGACTCGAAGGAAAGCCGGGTGCGGGTGCTGGGCTCGTAGAATAAGGTGGCCAGAATGCGGCCATCGCACAGGTGGGCGTAGGGCGCGGGGTCGGCCTCCATCCGGTCGGCAAGGTCGAGCAGTGCCAGCTGCTCAGCCAGAGAAAAGCTGCCGGGCTCAATAAAATGTCTCACAGCCATTCTCCCTTCAGCACAAATTTTTCGCGCTCGGCACCGGTGGAAACGAACTGGATCTCGTGCCCCAGTTGCTTTTCAAGGAACTCCACATAGGCCTTGGCTTCCTTGGGCAGCTCTGCCCAGCTGCGGCAGCCGGAGATATCCTTGTTCCAGCCGGGCAGCAGCGTGACCACCGGCTGCACACGGTCAAGGTCGGACAGGGTGTCGAAGCGGGGGACTTCCACGCCGTCCAGCTTGTAACCGGTGATGACCGGGATCTGCTTCATGCTGCTCAGCACGTCCAGCTTGGTCAGTGCGATCTTATCCGCACCCTGACATTGCAGGCCGTAGCGGCTGGCAACGCAGTCAAAGGGGCCCACCCGGCGGGGACGGCCGGTGGCTGCGCCGTACTCGCCGCCGGCCTTGCGCAGCTTTTCGTTCCACGCCTCGTCCATTGCATTCTCTGCTGCAAAGGGGCCAGCGCCCACGCAGGTGGAGTAGGCTTTCAGCACACCCACCACATGGTCCAGCTTGCAGTTGGGGATGCCCGCACCCAGCGGTGCATAGGCTGCCAGCGTGTTAGAGCTGGAAGTGAACGGGAAGATGCCGTAGTCGATATCCCGCATTGCGCCCAGCTGCGCTTCCAGTACGATGCGCTTGCCGCTGTCGTGCGCCTGCTGCAAAAAGGTGCCCACATCACAGATGAAGGGCGCAAAGTACGCAGCCTGCTGCCTGCACCAGTTCAGCAGGGCATCGTAGCTCATGGGCTCCTGATGATAGCAGCCCGCCAGCTCCATATTTTTGGCGTCCAGGATCATGTGCAGACGGTTCTGGGTGCGCTCCTCGTCCAGATGCAAAAGGTCACCCAGACGCAGGGTCTTTTTGCGGTACTTGTCGCTGTAAGCGTAAGCAATGCCGCGCCGGGTAGAGCCGAACGCGCCGCCCTTTTTGGCAAGGCGGTCCTCTTCCAGCCCATCCTGTACCTTGTGCCACGGCATGGAGATAGTAGCCTTATCGGAGAGTTTCAGGTTTTCCGGCTCCACCTTTACGCCGCGCGCCTCAATGGCCTCCATCTCCCCGGCCAGATGCTCGAGGTCGATCACCATACCGGTGCCCAGCACGCAGGTCACCTCCGGGTGCAGGATGCCGGAGGGCAGCAGATTCAGGATGAACTTGCCCTTCTCGGTCACAACGGTATGACCGGCATTGTTGCCGCCCTGATAGCGCGCAACGATATCGGCATTTTCGGCCAGCAGGTCAATGACGCGGCCCTTGCCCTCATCGCCCCAGTTGATTCCAGTAACAGCAGTCAGCATAAACTTCATTTACCTTCTTTTTCATTCTTGTTTCCTGTTTGCGGTGTTTATTATACGAGCATGCAGAGAATATGTAAAAAGTATCCTGTGTATAGCAGCAATATGTTTTTTACATTGCAGAGGCTGCTGCCCGCATCCAGCACAGCCAAGCCGGAAAAAGCACTTGCAATTCCGGCGCGCCGTGCTATGATACAAGAAGAGCATAAAGCCGCTTCTGCCGCAGGCCGCGCCGGAAGCCCGACAGGAAAGAGGGGCCGCACTCATGTATGTGGACTGGGAATACTACAAAATCTTTTACTATGTGGCAAAGTATCAGAACTTTACCCGCGCGGCGCGGGTGCTGGGCAATAATCAGCCCAACATCACCCACGCCATGAACCGGCTGGAAAGCCAGCTGAACTGCGTGCTGTTCATCCGCTCCAACCGGGGCGTCACCTTAACGCCGGAGGGCGAACTGCTGTACTCCCGCATTGCCTCGGCGGCGGTGCAGATCCAGGACGCAGAAGAAGAGCTGAGCGCCACCGCCACGCTGGAGCACGGTGCCATCAGCATCAGCACCACAGAGACCGCTTTGAATATCTACCTGTCGGAAAAGCTGCGCGCTTTCCATACTGAGTACCCGGGCATCCGGCTGCGCATCTCTAACCACTCTACCCCGCAGGCGGTGCAGGCGGTACGCAACGGCGAGGTAGATTTCGCCATCGTGACCACCCCCGCAGAGGTGGAAAACGGACTGAAAATGGTAGAGCTGATGCCCTTTTATGAGGTGCTTGTGGGCGGAAAGACCTTTACGGCGCTGGCCAGCCAGACCCTGAGCCTGAAGGAACTGGCCGGTTATCCCCTGATCTGCCTGAACGAGGAGAGCATGACCCGCAGCTTTTACCGGCAATTCTTTTTGGAACATGACGCGGTGCTGAAGCCGGACACCGAGGCTGCCACCACCGACCAGATGCTCACGCTGGTCAAAAGCGAGCTGGGTCTTGCCTTTGTGCCGGAGCCCATGGCGGCACCCCTGCTGGCCAGCGGAGAGCTGGTGCAGCTGCACTTGCAGGAGATCATCCCCTCCCGCTCCATCTGCCTTGTGTACGATCATCACCGCCCGCTGAACACCGCCGCCCGCAAGTTCCAGCAGCTGCTGACCAAGGCCGGGACACGGAGCACCGAACGCAAATAAACCAAACAGCAAGGGGCTGCTGCACGTCATTGGTGCAACAGCCCCTTTTCTGTTATTTCCGGGCGCTCTGTTTCAGCTCCCGCTGTTCTTCCTGCAATTCCTGCTTCAGGGCGCGGTCGATTTCCCGGGTCTCCTGCCGGATGACGGTCAGATCTTTTTCGATGACCGGGTTCTCTTCCAACTCCTCCCGGATGAACATCAGCGCAAAGCTGACCAGCAAAAAGCAGCAGGAGATCCAGATGGCTCTGCCGCCCAGCTGCGCCGCGCTCTTGCTGCCCAGCCCTGCCCCCAGCGCGAACAGGAATATGATGCCGAAGTAGCGCACCATCCTATCCTTTGCGTGGGGCTCATGGGAGTTGCGCCAGATGCAAAAGGCCTCCACGCCGCTGCGCAGGTCACCGATACACATGGTACTGGCAAAGGCGTAGCCGTTCACCTTGCGGAAAGCCTGCACCTGCATGGCGCAGGAAAAAGAAACGATGGCGTTAGCCAGCAGGTTCTGCGATTGGGGCAGAAAGCCCACCGCAAACAGCAACAGCACCTCGCCCAGCACCACCAGCTGCCGCCAGTGCAGCCGCTGCATCGCCTGAAAGTGCTCCCGCATTTTTTCCGCAGCCAGCACCCCCAGCGCAAAGGCGCACAAAGGCACCAGATAGTGCAGCACCTTATCCCACCGGCCATCCATGATATTGGCGCTCAGCAGCACGATATTGCCGGTCTGGGCATTGGCAAACACCTTGCCCCGGAACAGATAGGTGTAGGCATCCTGTAAACCGCCGGACAGCGAAAGGAACACCGCCGTAAGAAAGGACTCGGACATTTGCCCGTGATGCTTTGTTTTCATACTTGTACCCTCTTTTCGGGCTCTATTATAATACATTTTGCAGCAGTTTCTGATATCATTTTTACATACCGGCTATGTTTTCCGCCCCAAAAGGCACAAAAAGCGCGAGTGTCCTTCCCTATTTCAGCACAATCTGTTAGAATAGGGATAGAAAATCTCGTACACAGGAAGGAGTTTTTAGTATGAAGATCGCAATTCCTTATGAAAACGGTCAGGTGTTCCAGCACTTCGGCCACTCTGCACAGTTCAAGCTGTACACCGCCGAGGAGGGCCGCATTACCAGCGCCGAAGTCGTCTCCACCGACGGGCAGGGCCACGGTGCACTGGTGGGCTTTCTGGTGCGCAACGGTGTGAATGTGCTGCTGTGCGGCGGCATTGGCGGCGGTGCACAGATGGCTCTGGCACAGGCCGGTATCCGGCTGTGCGGCGGCATTACCGGCGATGCCGACAGCGCTGCGGCGGCTTATCTTGCCGGCACGCTGGTCTTTGACCCCAACGCCCGCTGCACCCACCACGACCACGAGGAGGGTCACAGCTGCGGCTCTCACGCCTGCCACGCCGACAAGGGCGGCTGTGCCGGTAATTGCCACTAAAGGCCGCTTTCCTTTCCGGGTGGGACGATTTAAAATGCCCTCCGCTTGCGCTCTGGGCATAAGCTAAGGAAAAAATATTTATAATTTCGGAATACCGGAGCGTCTGCGGACGCTCCGGTATTCCATTTTCACAGGTGGGTCGTGGCTGAAAACGGCATTCGCAGCGCCGCTTTCTGCGAAAGTGCGGCACTGCGGGTCAGCGTGCTAAATTTTCTTTACTGAAATCAAAAGCTTTGCACCATCCTGAGAAGAGGGCTCCTTTCCCGTGAAAAAGGGGCTCAGGAAAGTCCGCGTTTGCGCAGCAATAAAAGCCCCAGTGAGGCTTTTAAGCGGCAGAGCGGTCTGCGCAAGCAGATGGAGGGGCTTTGCCCCGACAAGCTCCGCAGACTTTCCTGAGCCCCAAATTAAGAATAATTTTTCCGCTGACTATGCGCAAAGCAGCGCGGCGCGCATTTCAAATCAGTCTCAGACCTTCTCGATGGTGATGCTCCACTCGCTGGTCATGGCCTCGTCCGGCTCCAGAACCTCGTGCTTGCCTTCCTCGTTCACGCTGTTGGCCCAGCCGTTCCAAGGCTCCATGCAGACGAAGCTCTCGGCATCCTGCTGCCACAGCACGCCGTTTTCAAAGGTCTCATCGGCGTCTACGGTCACCTTATGGCCGTTGCCCTTGTCGGTCAGGGTCATGGGGAACTGCACACCGGTCAGCAGACGGACAGAGTTGTCTGCGCCCTCCTTGCGGGTGAGGGTGATCTTTTCCGGGGCGGCGGGCTGCTCGCCCTTGGCGTTGTCGGAGCAGGTGGCGCACTTGATATCGAACTCCACATTCTCCAGCTTGGAGGCGGTAAAGTAGGGGTGGTAGCCAAAGCTGAAGGGCATAT
>ERZ773165.829-NODE-829-length-21218-cov-29.908378_pt1 | contig 21218 bp, 17 predicted proteins | sample MGYA00581003_ERZ773165 | MGnify/ENA primary metagenome ERZ773165 (study PRJEB29015, sample SAMEA2737817) | human gut metagenome | biome: human gut; feature: human-associated habitat; material: faeces | place: China | collected 2012 ... | reverse complement strand
TCCTGAGCGGCGAGAAACGTCGTATGAGAGATAACGAATGCCAGAACAGCTGCGATCTGAGACATCGATCGCGGCGAAGCCGCCACCACAACCCTGAACCTTGAACCCTGAACCCTCTTTCGCTCAATCAAAGGGCACCCCGCCCACGGGCTTGCCCTTCTATCCCATCCGTTCTACGACATCCTTCGCCCAGTCGCGATCGATATAGAGATCATTTCTTGTCGCGGCATCGAGGCGTTCATACGCGCTGTCATAGATGGCCTGGTACAGGGATTCATCAAATTCCATCGATGCCACCATCTCTCCCGCTCTGCGGAAGAGGAAGCCGTGCACACCGTCGTCATTGGTCGCAAAATAGATCTCATCGATCTTCTTATCCTTGTAGTGTGCCTCGACATTGTCCCATACGGAGCTCTTGATGATCTCCACGATCCGGTCATCGAAGCCCGCATCGAGGATAAGGAGCTTTTCCTTGAATGCATTGTAGGAGCGGACGATGCGTTTCCGATAGCCGTCGAAGGCATTCCCCCGCTGGTCCAAGATCTGCGCCATCTCCGATGCATCCTCGCCATCTGCGCTGACATAGATCAGCACCTTATCCTCCTGCTGATGATAGAGGAAATTGTAATTCAAAAGCGCTGACGCGCCGCACTCCGGGCAGTGGAAACGGAAGGCCTCGTCATTTCTGACCTTCTCCTTCATCTCCGGATTCTTCATCGTATTGATACTGTCCCATACGAGGAAAGACGTCTTCTTCCCGCATTTTGGACAAGTGATCTCCTGCATTGCACTCTGTGACATAATTGGCCTCCTGTGGTTTAGGAAACACGGATCAGATCGCTTCCAGATCCACTTCTTGGATATTCATGTCATGCGAGGGATCATGCGACGCAAATAGCGAGCCATTTAAGGAGAATGATGACGAAGTGCATGAATATCCCTATGACATCTAATCCTGCGATCAAGCCGGCATTTCCTTGAATCTCTATCCATTATAACAGGGGAGCTGCGCCTTGGGAAGAAAGAGTGAGAAATCAAAGCGCAGCGCAGAAAGCAAGGCAACGCGACGCTTTCTAAGGAAAAAGATTTCTCGCTTCCGCTCGAAATGACGATACGGGGATGCGGCATTCTCGTATCTCCCTCCTTCCTCTGGAAGGAGGGGCCCCGAAGAGGCGGAGGCTCGCTCACGCTATCGGTTGAAAAAAGAATGTGAGATATGCCTTCCCTCGTTTCGTCATCCCGAGCCCAGCCGAGGGATCTTTTTCGTTTCCCGTTTCCTTCGTAATGCTGTCTACATGAAGCACCGTGATCCCACGTCGCAGAGAGTGCGGTGTTTCCCCTTATCCGCTGTCCTCACATGTCTTTCTCGATCGCGAACGAAAAAGATTTCTCGCTCCCGCTCGAAATGACGATACGGGGATGCGGTATTCTCGTATCTCCCTCCTTCCTCTGGAAGGAGGGGCCCCGAAGAGGCGGAGGCTCGCTCACGCTATCGGTTGAAAAAAGAATGTGAGATATGCCTTCCCTCGTTTCGTCATCCCGAGCTCAGCCGAGGGATCTTTTTCGTTTCCCGTTTCCCTTTTCCTTCGTAATGCTGTCTGCATGAAGCACCGTGATCCCACGTCGCAGAGAGTGCGGTGTTTCCCGTTATCCGCTGTCCTCACTTTTCCTGATCGATCGCGAATGAAAAAGATTTCTCGCTTCCGCTCGAAATGACGATACGGGGATGCGGTATTCTCGTATCGTGCATTTAGCCAAACGCGGAGCGGGCAATAAAAAAGGAAATCCCATTTCTGAGATTTCCTTTCTGATTCAGGTTTATTTGCGAGAACTCACAAATTAGAATTTGTAGTTCAGGGAAACAGCCCAGGAGTCGTCGTCGTTGTCAGCGCCTTCTGCATCTACAGAGAATGCGTATTCAGCATGGAGCTGTACGTTCTTCTGGAGGGTTACGTTAGCGATAGCGTTCCAGAAAGTAACATTGGTTGCGCCGTTTTCTTGGTTCAGGAAGTTCAGCGGCGTGGTCTGCAGACCGGTCATGCCTTCGGCGAACAGGCCTTCATCAACATCATTGTATGCTACAGCCAGATCCCAAGTGCCAGCTTTCTTCCAGTCAGCTTTGCCATAGGAGAGGCCTGCGTTCCAAGCGGTGTCGTTGTCACCATAAGTGGTGTTCTTCCAGTATTCACCGAAAACATTGAACTGCTGAACCGGAACATTCAGGCCAACGCCATAGATTTCTCCTCTTTCATCAGCTTCGCCTTCCTTGCTAGCGATGTAGTTAGCGTCGAGTTTTGCAAAGCCAAAATCGTAAGTGCCCTGTGCAAAGTAGACATCTGTATCCGCTGCTTCCGTGCTTTCGACCACACCGTTAACCTTCTTTGTTGCATTCAGCTGACCAAAGCCGGTGGTCAGAGCCAGTTTGCCATTCTTGTAGGAAGCCTGTGCGCCATCATAGCCCTTGTTCGGGTTGATGAGCCAGCCACCCTGGTTGCCAAATGCGATCGGCTGACGGCCGAGGCGTACTGCGACTTCTTTGCTGAAGTTGTGGTTTACATACAGCTGATCCATGGAAGTGGTGGAATCTTTGTTATCCTTGAAGTCCATTTCATTCAGGAAACGGCCCTGTACATAGGTGGATTCATTGACCTGGCCTTTTACGTTCAGGCGGATACGGCCGTTCCAGGAATCGCTGTCGTTGCCTTTATCCTGATAACGCATACGAGCATCGCCGGACCAGTAGAGGTTGCCGACTTTCTTTTCCAGGTTGGAAACGCGAACGCCGAGGTTTGCGAGTTCGTCAGCGTATTCGCCAGCGAGTTTGTCCAGAGTTGCCTGCTGTTCTGCATTCAGCTGGTCTTCTTTAGCCATGAGGCGAGCTACGATCTGAGCCAGTTCGTAACGGGTCATGTTTCTTTCGCCTTTGAAGGTGCCGTCCGGATAGCCTTCTACGACGCCCTGAGCGGACAGGTCGGATACTGCCTGATAAGCCCAGTCATCAGCGGTAACATCGGAGAATGGATTTGCAGCGTAAGCGGATACGCCAGCGGTGAGTGCTGCTACAGCAGCCAGTGCGAGGATCTTTTTCATAGTAGTGATCTCCCTTTGAAAAAATGTTGCTTCTTCTTTTCAAAGTCGACGTCCATGAAAGCTCCGCTCGAGTGACCGTGTTTCCTCTGCTTGCTTTTCATGTCTGTTTCCTTTGGACCATAAGCCCGAAGCTTAGACTCAGGTCTAGTAGTAGAGTATCATACTTTCGACTTGGGTTCAAGGATAGTTTCAGCTCATGTTTCTAGAAATCTGATGCATATTCCCTAATCTTTTCTCCTTCCTTTTTAATCATAAAAATGCATAGTTTCTGATTTTTTTGCATTTATCGATATCCGGAACGGCAAATAACATTAAAATCATTTGCAGCATTAGATTTTCTCTTCTTATAACTATAGATAGGTTTTATAGGGATTTTCTCGTAGAGAAGGCTTTGGTATGGGGAAGCGAAGAGGCGGAGATCGACTTCCTAAGCGGGATGAAGTCGTAGGGACTGCGGTGCTTCCCGTGATCCGCTTTCCTCACAGCGCTTATCTGACCGCGAACGAAAAAGATTTCTCGCTTTCGCTCGAAATGACGATACGGGGAAAGCGGCATTCTCCCTCCTTCCTCTGGAAGAAGGCGACCGAAGGGGCGGAGGTTGGCTCTGCTGTGGATTGAAAAGGAATGGGCGGGAAGCGTTTCCTCGTTTCGTCATCCCGAGCGCAGCCGAGGGATCTTTTTCGTTTGCCGTTTGCTGTTTTCCTTCGTAAATCAGTCTGCATGAAGCACCGTGATCCCCAGTCGCATGAAGCTCGGTGTTTCCCGTTCCCCGCTTCCCTCACAGCTGTTGCTTGACCGCGAACGAAAAAGATTTCTCGCTTTCGCTCGAAATGACGATACGGGAAGAGGGCATTCTCCCTCCTTCCTCTGGAAGAAGGCGGCCGAAGGAGCGGAGGTTGGCTTCTGCTGTGGATTGAAAAGGAATGGGCGGTGCTTCTTGGTTTCTTCCATAAATAACTCCCTTTTTTTGAAATACCCATAAAAAAAAACCGCACACAAAGAGAGCCTCTTTGTGTGCAGAATCTTCATTCATGGGCTTATGAAATTTGTCAAAAATAAGTATACACCGATCTCTCATGAAAAGCAAGTTTCACAAGAACGCCCCTGCCGTCTTCATCTCCGTATCGCAGACGGTCGAAAGGAAGTGGTCGAGGTAGCGGGCACACTCCGTGAAAAGGGCTCTTGAGATCGAGCCTTCAAAGTGGCTTCCCCAGCGGTAGCCGCGAAAGCGGCAAAGGAGGTCTCTCGCTCCTTCGGAAAGTGCTGTCGGGTCTTCTATGGCTTCCGCCGGATCGTAACCGGCGCAAGCCAGAAGCTTGATGGAGGCAATGAAGGCGATGACGCGAGGATTCCGCTCTTCCGCTGCGCTGGCAGCGGCCATGAGGATGTCGTAGGCTTCATCCTCCTTCTGCCCCACGGGATAGAGGGCAAGCACCAGCTCGATCACATAGTACCAGCAGGTCATGTCTTCGTAGGAAAGCTTCATCATGTCGAAAAGAAGGCGGCCCTCATACTGACTGATGACACCATACTCGGGATAGATCGCCGCCGAAAGGCGGACGCAGGCAAAGGAGAGGAGGATGCCTGTCCCGCATCGGTTCATCACGGCGCGCGGCAGCGTCAGATGGATGAGTCCCATCTCGCGGGTAAAGAGTGAAAGGCTCCGCCCGCCTTCGCCGCCTTTGGACGCACGCAGGACGATCCCTTCTATATTTCTGATTTGGGGTGTTGGCATAGTCGGGTGTTCCTTTACATAATGGATGCGGGTGATGGTTCGGGGTTCAGGGTTCAGGGTTCGGGGGAAGCCCACGGGACGTGTTGTCCCTTGATCGGGGCTGAAAGCTTTGCTCAAATGAGGAATTAGGAATGAAGGTGGCGGCTTCGCCGCTCAAAAAGGAAGCCAACCCCGCCTCGCTGCTCTCGGCAGCCCCTTCCAAGGGAAGGGGCTCGCGTGGACACTCCCTCCTTCCTATGGAAGGAGGTGCCCCGAAGGGGCGGAGGTTGGATGGGGGAAGCGGTATGAAAAAGAGCGGGGAGATCGTCTCAAGTGCGCCGTTTGCGAGAGTACCCTATCCACCGCTGCACGGTCCCCTTTCCTCAATGGGGAAGGCTACGATACGAGGATGCGGCTTTTCTCGCATCGTCAAAGCGAATACAGGATACGTGGAGAAAAAGAATAACGACGGACAAAGCCTTCCCCTCAAGGGGAAGGGGGCGAGCAAAGCGAGCCGGATAGGGGACTAGCGGCATGAAAGAGAGTGGGGATATGCGTTTCAAGCAGGCGATTGACGGCAGCAGGCGAGCGCCGATTTTTTTAAGAGTGATGCCCGAAAGCAGCATGGAATTCACAAGTCAATAAAGGCTCCCTATCCCTGACCACTGATTCGATCCTGACCACTGAACCCCTTCTCTCCTGTGCTATAATGAAATTATCAGCCAATAAATGAAAGGACGACTTCTAATGACGATACAGACGAAAAGAAAATGGATCCTGCTTCTCGCAGTTCTGCTCCTTGCGGCGGCGCTCTCGGTGGGCAGCACATCTCTTTGGAAAGCAGAAAAAGAAAAGCGGGGAGAGGGCTATGTGGCCGTCGTGCGCATCGACGGCGCGATCTACGGCGGGCCGGAGACAGACTCGATGCTGAGCGGCTCTTCCGGCTCCTCCTCCGAGGAGATCATGCGAGAGCTTCAGGAAGCCAGAAAGGATCCACAGGCAAAAGCCATCCTGATCCGCATCAACAGCCCGGGCGGCTCGACAGGAGCGACCCAGGAGATCGCAGAAGAAATGGATAAGATCCGCAGCAGCAAGAAGCCCATCGTGATCTCCATGGGTGATATGTGCGCCTCGGCAGGCTACTGGCTGGCGAGCAAGGGAAATTACATTTTCGCCTCTCCGGCCACCATGACGGGCAGCATCGGCGTCTATATGGACTATACCAATATCGAAGACCTGATGGATAAGGTCGGCGTCAAGAATGATAAGATCAAGAGCGGCGCGCACAAGGATATCCTCTCCATGTACCGCCCGATGACAGGTGAAGAGCGCGAGATGCTGCAGACCATGGTCGATGACATTTACCACCAGTTCGTCCAGACAGTGGCGGACGGACGCCGTATGGATGAAGAGAAAGTAAAGAGCATCGCCGATGGGCGCATCCTGACCGGCCGTCAGGCACAGGATCTCGGCCTTGTCGATGCCATGGGCAATTATTATGATGCGCTGAACTACGCTGCCTCGAGCGGCGGGCTCGATGTAGATCATATAGAGACACGCTCGTATACGAATAGCGCAGTGACACTCCGCTCCCTCCTTCGCGGCGAAGCCGTCCGGCTCTCGAATGTCATGGGAGAATCCATGGCAGGGAGCATGAAAAAGGCATTGACAGAAGGGGAAAATCCCATGATAAAGTGAGGAGTATTAGACTAAGAGACTAGGAGACTAAGGGATATCAGAAGTCTAAAGTCTAACGTCTCCAAGTCTGATACTTTAAAGACTTCCCCATATCATACATTCATTCCAAAGGAGCAACTCCATGAATACCTTTCTTGATCTTGTCTACTCGCTGATCGTGACACCGCGGGCGGCGCTCTATGACATCACCCGCGGCGAACGCCTTCGTGAAGCGGGGATCCTATGGCTCTTTACACTTTTCTTGACAGCGGTATCCGCCTTCTCAGAAGGACCGGGGCTTCTTGTCGAGTTTCTGGCCGTGCTTCTCTTTCTGGGGCTTTCCCTCCTTGTCCACAGCGCCGTGACCGACTACCTCTCCGGACTTCTCGGCGGACAAGGGAGCGCGAAGGGCATCACCGCCGGATTCATGGCGGCATCGCTACCGCTTGCCTTCTCTGTCTTCTTCACACTGGCAGAAAGCATCGGGCTTTCCTTCCTCTCCGGCATCGGTTCCTTTGCGATCTGCGTGTGGACCTTCGTCCTTGATGTCCTTGCGATCCACGAGAACTATTTCTTCTCTACTGGGAAATCCGTCCTGATCGCCATCGCGCCCTACGTGATGCTTCTCCTTTTCCTGCTGCTTCTTGCTATGATCGGCGTCTTCGCCGCCGTGGCAGGCCTTTCGGAAATGGAGGAGATGCAGGAGCTCGGATCGGTATTGGGATCAATCTAAATGAGAAATGACATCGGAGGACAGAAGTCTGAAATCTAAAGTCTCCAAGTCTGATGCCTTTTCTTCTCTTCCAAGCTATGCTATAATGTGAAAAACGTAGCGAAGGAGCTTAACGTAAGTTACAGCTCCTTTTTCTGTGTGCCACCGGGAAATATCATATTTTTATGACATGTGATATAATAAACTCTGTATGAATACCTGCGGGCGATGTCCGCATTTCTATAATATCTGATTCTGCGATCAAATCGCATTTCTCTTACTCATAATAAGAATAAGATCTTCTGGCCTATGAGCAGAGAAAGCAAGGCGTACAGCCTTCTTTCAAAGACAGCCCTGATGGAAAGGGGCGGCCCGGAGCGGCAGAGCATTCCAAAGAAATATGCAAGGAGGAATACCGTATGTGTGGTATTGTAGGTTATGTGGGCAGCGGCGAAGCGTCCCGTTTTTTGATCGATGGGCTGAGACGCCTCGAATATCGCGGCTATGATTCGGCTGGCATCGCCATCTATGACAAAGGTACGATCTCTATCGAAAAGAAAAAAGGTCGTCTGGCAAATCTGGAAGCCGCATTGAAGGCGCATCCGCTCACCGGACACATCGGCATCGGGCATACCCGCTGGGCAACGCACGGACAGCCATCGGATCGGAATGCCCATCCGCATGGCGACTGCCATAATCATTTCGTCATCGTACACAATGGCATCATCGAAAACTATATGACGCTCAAGAAACAGCTGATCGACGAAGGCCATGTCTTCAAGTCGGATACCGACACCGAAGTCGTGGCACACCTTCTCGAAAAGATGGATGACGGAGACTTCTTCTCCACCGTCCGCAAGGTTCTTTCCGTGATCGAAGGCTCCTACAGCCTCGTCATCATGGATAAGGCGGAGCCGGACACCATCATCTGCACGAAGAAGGACAATCCGCTCATCATTGGCCTTGGCGATGGCGAGAATTTCATCGCCTCCGACATCCCGGCCGTCATCAACCATACCAGAAAGATCTATATCCTGGACGACTGCGAGCTGGCCATCGTGAAGAAGGATGGCGTTTCCCTCTTCGATGCCGAAGGCAAACCGATCCAAAAGGAGATCCAGGAAGTCAAGTGGAGCGCAGAAGCTGCTGAAAAAGGCGGCTACCCGCATTTCATGCTGAAGGAGATCTATGAACAGCCCAAGGCTGTCCACGATACCGTACAGATCCATCTCAATAAAGACGGCTCTGTCAATTTCGACGATCTCGGCTGGACGAAAGAATGTCTCTCCGGCATCGATCACATCCTGATCACCGCCTGCGGCACGGCGTACCATGCCGGCCTCGTCGCGAAGCACTACATCGAACGCTTCGTGAAGATCCCTGTATCTGTAGAGATCGCTTCCGAATATAGATACAGCCGTCCGCTCACGACCGATAAGACCCTCTGCATCGTAGTCAGTCAGTCCGGCGAAACCATCGACACCCTGGCGGCGCTCAAAGAAGCGAAACGTCTCGGCGCGAAGAGCCTCGCCGTGACGAATTCCATCGGCTCCTCCATTGCGCGTGAAGCTGACAATGTCGTCTACACCCTGGCAGGCCCGGAGATCGCCGTCGCATCTACGAAAGCCTATACCACCCAGCTCGTGGCGCTCCTGCTCCTTGCCCTCTACATGGGCCAGCTGAAAGGTACACTAAAGCCCGCACTCATCCAGAAGATATCCACCGCACTGAGAGATCTGCCGGATCAGATCGACACCGTGCTTGATGAAAAAGAACACATGGCAGACATCGCTGAAAAGCTCATCAAGGCGAATGATATTTTCTATCTTGGCCGCTCCATCGACTATGCGATCGCCATGGAAGGCGCACTGAAGCTGAAAGAAGTCTCCTACATCCATGCGGAGTCCTACGCGGCCGGTGAACTGAAGCATGGCACCCTCGCCCTCATCTCGCCGGAGACCCCGGTCATCGCCGTAGCGACTCAGGACGATGTCAGTGCAAAGATGTACAGCAATATTCAGGAAGTCCGCGCCCGCGGCGCCGAAGTCCTCGGCATCGGCTTCGTCGATGATACAGAGATCGCAAAGTACACGACCGAGACCGTCCGTATCCCGAGAGTCGATCCCTTCATCGCACCGATCCTCGCCGTCATCCCGATGCAGCTCCTCGCTTACTACACCTCTATCAAGAGAGGAAATGATGTGGATAAGCCGAGAAATCTCGCAAAATCCGTGACTGTGGAATAATAGAACCAGAAACCGCTCTGCAAAGCCCGTCCTCGCAGAGCGGTTTTTGTTTGCGCAGAATGGAAGCACGGCATTTGTGAGAGTGCCGCTGTCCCCGACACAAAGCCTTCCCCTCGAGGGGAAGGTGCCCCGAAGGGGCGGATAGGGTACTGGCGGTATGAAAGAGAGGGGGAAAAAAGCGTCTCAAGGGCGGAAAATGAGAGTACCGCCTTTCCCGGTATTGTCATTTCGAGCGAAGCGAGAAATCTTCCTTGCACACCGGTCAGATAAAAAATGTGAGGGGAGCGGTAAACACCGTACTTCATACGACTTGGAATGACGGACTTCCTCATATGTACGGTTTTCCTGCCTGCAAGAAAGATCCCTCGGCTGCGCTCGGGATGACGAAACGAGAGGACGGACTATCGTACATTTCCTTTCATTCCGCTGCGAGAGCCAACCTCCGCACCTTCGGGGCACTTCCTTCCAGAGGAAGGAGGGAGAAGTTCAAGATCCTTTTCCCCCATGGGGAAGGCAGCGAAACGAGAATACCGCCGCCCCGCACCATAGCCTTCCCCTTGAGGGGAAGGTGCCCCGAAGGGGCGGATAGGGCACTGGCGGTATGAAAGATAGATGAGGAAAACGGAGAAGTGCGCGGCACATGTGTGGAAAGCGTGAGTTTCTGACCGCGAACAAAGATTTCTCGGCTGCGCTCGGGATGACGAAACGAGAGGACGGACTATCGTACATTTCCTTTCATTCCGCTGCGAGAGCCAACCTCCGCACCTTCGGGGCACTTCCTTCCAGAGGAAGGAGGGAGAAGTTCAAGATCCTTTTCCCCCATGGGGAAGGCAGCGAAACGAGAATACCGCCGCCCCGCACCATAGCCTTCCCCTTGAGGGGAAGGTGCCCCGAAGGGGCGGATAGGGCACTGGCGGTATGAAAGATAGATGAGGAAAACGGAGAAGTGCGCGGCACATGTGTGGAAAGCGTGAGTTTCTGACCGCGAATGACAAAGATTTCTCACTTCGCTCGAAATGACGATACAGGAGTCTGATGTCTCCTAGCCCCTAGCCACTCATTCCTGTTTTCATTCCCGCAGCGTTTCTTATTTGATGTGCCGTACCATCTCTCCTTCCCTGCGGAATCCGTCACGACCGATTGCCTGTCTCGTGACGATTTCATATAATAAAGAAAAACGTACAGAAGTGAGGAAAAGACGATGAAACTGCAATATGGCAATACCTGGTGGGGAAGCGAGTGGCTGAAAGCGCTCGAGGAGGCAGACCATGCGAACCGTCTGCCGCGCGGGCGGGTGTATGCGCGAGGCGGCGCGGTCATTTCCATGCACCGGGAGGGGGAGACGCTGACTGCGAAGGTGCAGGGGACGCGGCGCACGCCCTACCATGTCACGCTGACGCTCCCTCCTTTTCCGGAAAACAAAGTTCAGGCCTTTCTGGATGATGTATCGCGCCATCCTTCGATCGTGACGAAGCTCCTGCATCGTGAGCTGTCACCTGCTGTCATGGAGCTTGCGGAAAAGGCAGGTCTTTCCCTATTCCCCTCCTCGATGAATGACATCGAGATGCATTGCAACTGTCCCGACTGGGCGCACCTCTGCAAGCACATTGCGGCCGTCATCTATGAGGTGAGCCGTGCCATCGACAATGATCCTTTCCAAGTCTTTTCCCTGCATGGCGTGTCGCTTGTGAGTGAGCTAAAGAAGCGGCATGTGACGATCACAAATGAGATGTCTGCCAAGATCCCGCGCTGGGATGACCTTGTGAAAGGGGAACTGGTCAAGGATATGGCACTTCCCATGGCAGAGGAAACGGCGGAAATTCCAGATTTCACGAAGATCAAAAGCCTCTTTTCCTTATGGATGCGTGTGCTCCCCGCTTCGCCCGCTTTCTACGGGCGCGGCAGCTTTGGCCGCGTCTATGAAAAGACCATGACGGGCGTCAGAAAGACCGCAGAGAAAGCACTCTTTGATTCATCAGCCGTTTACGTCGTGGGCGGCGGGAAAGACAGTCTGGAGCTTGCCTCCGTTTCTTCCGTGCATCTCGTGATTGAAGGGCTCTCCGAGGGGAAGCTCTACACAGATCGCGGCGACTGGTGGCCGATGAGCCGTTTTCTCGCCGCACTTCTCGATATGACGGAAGAGGAAGCGGCGGACAGCTCTTACACCGTGCGTGCCTTCCGTGAGGTAGTGCTGCTCGCTATACACCTTCTCCGTACAGGGAATGCCATCCCCGAGCTGGTGCGTGTGGATGAGAATGCCCTCGCCATCCGCTGGATGCCGACCGAGCAGGACGCAGGCACGGCGGAAGCCATGGGGATCCTCTCGAAATGGGTGACCCCTTCCATGGTAGAAATCGCGCGATACAGAGAGAAGAGATGCTTTGCCAGAGAGCCTGCCGAGGCGGCACTGTCGCTTTTCCTCACGCACTTGATGCAAAACATGGCGAAGAAAAATTTCGCAGACGACCCCATCTATGATCTTTTCTTCATGGGGGAGCCCCTGATGGCGCGAGAAGGAAGGCCGCACCCCGAGGCTGACGGCATCGCATCGTGGCTGTCCTATTTCCACCTGAGCGCCGCCCGCTGGCAGCCCGTGCTTCTCGTGTCAGATGATCCGAAAACAAAAGCCTTCCGACTGGACCTCTCCGTCGTAGACAGTGAGGACAGTGAAGGGGACGCAGTGCCGCTCGCAGATGTCTTCACGAAGGATGACTATGATGCCTGCCGCTACCAGATCTTAAAGGATATGGACCTGCTTTCTTCCCTCGTGACCGGCATGGAAGACTACATGGACAGCGAAGGAAGGACACCGATCTCCTTCACGGCGGAAACCTTTGCCCCCTTCCTTTTGGAAGCCATCCCTGCCATGCGTCTTTTGGGCGCGCGCGTCATCCTGCCGAAGTCCTTGCAGCACCTCATCCGGCCGAAGAAGACACTCCGCCTCAAAAAGAAAGAAGAGGGAGCGGCGCATGCACCGTCTCTCCTCTCTTTGGAAGACATGCTCGACTTCGACTGGCAGATCGCTCTAGGGGACGAGCGGATCTCCCCGGAAGATTTCGAAAAACTATCCGTCAAAGCAGGCTCCCTCATCGCATTCAAGGGGCAATACCTCTACGTGACCGAAGCAGATCTGAAAAAGCTCGAAAAAATGTGGCAGCATCCTCTCTCCCTCAAGAGGGAAGAGCTCCTCCGCATCGCTCTCGAAGGCAGCTATGAAGGCGCGAAGATCACCATGACGGATGAGGTGAAGCGACTGCTCTCCTCCATGAAAGAGGGCGAGCCCGTCGCGCTGCCGGAAAATGTATGTGCGACACTTCGCCCCTACCAGAAGCGCGGCTATGCGTGGCTTTACAACAACAGCCGCCTCGGCTTCGGCAGCATCCTAGCCGATGATATGGGCCTTGGGAAGACCCTTCAGGTCATCACCTTCCTCGAAAAGCTCCGCGAAGAGGGACGCCTTGCCAAGAAGAAAGCGCTCATCGTCGTGCCGACGAGCCTTCTCTCCAACTGGCAGGAAGAGATCGCCCGCTTCGCACCTCTCCTCACCGTTTTCCTCTACTACGGCGCCAAGCGCGGCCTCGCTGATTTCCATGGGGATATCCTTCTTACCACCTATGGACTCCTTCGAAGCGACCAGGAGCTTCTCAAAAAGAAAAAATGGGAAGTCTTCATCATCGACGAAGCGCAGAACATCAAGAACCCCGACACCGCTCAGAGCCGGGCCGTCCGCAGCGTGAAAGCACCCATCCGCATCGCCATCTCCGGCACCCCCGTCGAGAACAGCCTCAAAGAATTCTGGTCCATCATGGAATTTACCAACAAAGGCTATCTCGGCAGTGCGAAGACCTTCCAGACACGCTATGCGAATCCCATCCAGTATGAGCAGGACAGAAAAGCAGCGGAACGCTTCAAAAGCATCACCGCGCCCATGCTCCTGCGCCGCCTCAAGACAGACAAGGCCATCATCAGCGACCTTCCGGATAAGCTCGAGCAGGACGAGTACACCCTCCTCACCCCCGCGCAGGCCGCCTTGTATCACCAGACCGTCGAAGAGAGCCTCCGCGTCATCAGTGAGCAGAAGGACGGAGACAAAGACTCCCTCTTCAAGCGCCAGGGCCTCGTCCTGCAGATGATCCTCGCCCTGAAGGAGATCTGCAACCACCCCGCCCTCTTCACCAAAGAGGACAACTGGAACCCCGCTCTCTCCGGCAAAGCCGAGCGCCTCTTAGACCTCGCAGAAAGCATCCAGGCCAGCCGTGAAAAAGCCCTGATCTTCACCCAGTTCAAGAGCATGGGAGACAAACTGGCAGATCTACTCGAGAGCAGGTTGGGAGAACGTCCGATGTTCCTCCACGGCGGCTGCTCCCTCCGGGAGAGAAAAGACATGGTGGATCGCTTCCAGACAGACCCGAAGGCGAGATTCTTCATCCTCTCCCTGAAAGCCGCCGGCACCGGCCTCAACCTCACCGCCGCCTCCCATGTCATCCACTACGACCTTTGGTGGAATCCCGCCGTAGAGTCTCAGGCGACAGACCGCGCCTACCGCATCGGACAGAAGAACAACGTCCTCGTCCATCGCTTCATCACCAAGAACACCTTCGAAGAAAAGATCAATGAGATCATCCAAAAGAAAAGATCCCTCGCCGACATGACCGTCTCCGTCGGCGAAAGCTGGATAGGAAATATGACGGATGATGAGCTTTCCAAGATATTCCGGTGAGAGGTTAAGAGACTGAAAGACTAGTATAGCGATTTGTAAACTTCTGGACTTAGTGAGAAGTGGCGGAATGTCTTGGCTCCCCATCGGGGGAGCTGCCCGGAGGGCTGAGGGGGCAGCACTACGGTATTGGGCATTGTTCGATGGCCGCTGGCATGCCCCATCTCGCTGCGCTCGAAATGGCGTCTCACTGGATTTTAGCGTCGCTGCGCTCCTAAAAATCCAGTTTGCTTGCACATATTGCTTTCGGCACTTCCCCCGAAGGGGGAAGCAAGTCGCTGCGATGCTAATTCTGACTACATTTGTATTTCGATTGGAAGTCCTCTTGATCGAAATACGCAATACTAGGAGACCAAGAGACTGAAAGACGTTAGACATCAGAGAGCAGACGTCAGAAGTCTGAAGTCTAACGTCTCCAAGTCTTCAAGTCCCGCATACATAAAAAGAGCATGCCGACTAAATGCAGCATGCTCTTTTTATGTATCATCATAATGATACCGGCAGGCAATGATGATGATCTGATCCATTTCCAAAGCATAGATTAACCGGTCCTTTTGATTGATCTGGCGGCTCCAGAAATCAGATAAATCCCCTGTCAGCGGTTCGGGCTTTCCGATGCCCTCATTACCATTTCTCTCGATATCTTTCAAAAGCGTATTGACTTTACGCAGCGTCTTCCGGTCCTCCGTCTGCCAGTACAGGTAGTCTTCCCAGCCAATATCCGTGAATGCTTTATTCATCTTCGATCAAGTCTCTCTTTTTACACTGCCCCGCCTTGGCTTGTGCGATACTGGTGAGAAGCCTGTCGTAGTTTTTCTTCGAAGCCCGCACATACAGGTTTTCCATCAGATTGTTATACGACTCCTCTGACAGTACGACCACATTCCGGTTGTCCTTGCGTGTGACTATAAGCGTTTCCATATCATCGCAGCAAGCATCGAAAGCATATTTCATATGGCTGCGGAGCGTGGAGTAATTCATGGCAATCATGTCAATCCCATCCTTTCTTGTACCATTTTCTGTACTTATTATAGAAAGAAATCAGATTTTTAGCAAGCAGAGGGACTAAGAGAATAAGAGACTAGGAGACTGAGAGACATTAGACATTAGACATCAGACATCAGAGGTCAGAAGTCTGACTTTTCTACGCCTTTCATTGACAAATATATGCAGACTGGCGATTTTTTTCGCGTTTTATAACGAAATATGATATAATGTGAACGTAAGAATGGCAAAGAAAAAGTAGAAACCGAGTGATTTCTACGGAAATATCGTAAGCGAAAAAATTTTCGGGGGGGTCACAATGCCTCGCCCCCCTTTTAGGCTAGGAGACTAGGAGACTAAAAGACTAAAAGACTTGAAGACATCAGATAGCAGGGTGATTTTTTCAGTCTCGCAGACTTCGGGTCTAAAGTCTCGAAGTCTAAAGTCTCTAAGCCTAACGTCTCACAGTCTCATAGTCTCATATACAAGAAAGAATACCACCACATGAACAACCCTAAACACCACCATTCCATTTCCTGCGCATCCGGCGCCGCATTTTTCTACCTCATCGGCGACTACATCGCCCTCGTCCTGGCAGGGATACTTTCCCTTGCCATTCGAAACCTCCTGATTACCCACACCACCTATCATATCGACCCCATCTACCAATATTTCTGGGTGCCGCTGGTCTACATGGCCTTTATCCTCTATGAGGGACTCTATGGGAAGCGCATGCTCATCTACCAGATGATGAAAAAATTGTTCCGGGCTTCCCTGGGCGGCACCGTCTTCTCCATCATCCTCATGTTCCTTGCGCAGGTGGCAGGGGACGTATCCCGTTTCTACGTCATCCTCTACACCGTGATCTCCTTTGCCCTGCTCTGCCTCTTCCGTGTCATTTTGGCGAAAGGGATGAAGAAATCGAAAGCCTTCCAGATCCCCATCCTCATCGTCGGAGCAGGAAAGACCGGTGAAGTCATGGCACGCCAGATACAGAATGATACCGGCATGCGCTACCGCATCGTCGGCTTCCTCGAAGATCATGAGCCCTACGACAAGTCCTGCATCATCCTTGGCGGATTTGGTGACATGGAGCGCGTCATTCGTGATACTGGCGTCCAGCATGTCATCATCGCCGCTCCCGGCATCCCGCAGACGCAGCTCTCTTCCCTCATCTATCAGGCACAGACCCTCGTGAGAAATGTAGGCGTCGTGCCGAACCTCGTCGCCGTCCCCATGTCGAATGTGACCGCCGAGTCCTTCTTCGATGCGAAGATCATGGTGCTCCAGATCCGGAACAACCTCGCCCGGACATCGAACCAGATCGCCAAGCGTCTCTTCGACCTCGCCGCCACAATCGTAGGCGGCCTTTTGATCTCGCCGATCCTTCTCCTCATCGCAGCATGGGTCTATCACGACTCTCCGGGACCGGTCATCTTCAAGCATCGCCGTGTTGGCAAAGACGGGAAAGAATTCAACTGCTACAAATTCCGCTCCATGTGTACGAATTCACAGGAAGTCTTAGACCACCTCCTCGCGACCGATCCGGCGGCGAAAGAAGAATGGGATAGAGAATTCAAACTGAAGAACGATCCCCGCATCACAAAGAGCGGCGCCTTCCTTAGAAAGACTAGCCTCGATGAGCTGCCTCAGCTCCTGAATGTTCTCAAAGGTGAGATGAGCCTCGTAGGGCCCCGTCCTATCGTACAGGCAGAAGTGCCAAGATATGGGAAATATATCAAAGAGTACTACTCCGTCCTCCCCGGCATCACCGGCATGTGGCAGACCAGCGGCCGCAGCGATATCGACTATCCCGAAAGAGTGCAGATGGACAGCTGGTATGTCCATAACTGGAGCGTGTGGCTGGATCTCGTGCTCCTCTGGCGCACCATTGCGGTCGTCCTCAGCCATAAAGGGGCGTATTGAGGGAGACTTCAGACTTCAGACGTCAGAAGCCCGACACCGGCAGTTTCACAGTCTAAGGTCTCTAACTCTCATTGTCTCAAAATCTTTCCTAAAAGGAGCTTGTATATGAATCCTTATGATTATCTGATTGTCGGCGCAGGTTTATTTGGCGTCGTTTTTGCGCATGAAGCAGCGAAAGAGGGGAAAAGCGTTCTTGTCATCGAGAAACGGGATCATATCGCAGGCAACGTGTACACGGAAGACATGGAAGGAATCCATGTACACAAGTACGGAGCGCACATCTTTCATACGAATCTGAAGCATGTCTGGGACTATGTGCAGCAGTTTGCCACATTCAACCGTTTTACCAATTCACCGGTAGCCAACTATCATGGCGAGCTCTATTCGCTGCCTTTCAATATGTACACCTTCAATAAAATGTGGGGCGTCGTTACGCCGGAGAAGGCGGCGGCCAAGATCGAGGAAGAGAGACGGGCAGCTGGCATCATAGAGCCGAAGAATCTGGAAGAACAGGCGATTTCCTTGGTTGGGACGGATATCTATGAGAAGCTCATCAAAGGATATACGGAAAAGCAGTGGGGGCGGCCCTGCAGCGAGCTTCCTGCTTTTATTATCAAGCGGCTCCCAGTGCGGCTGACTTTTGATAATAATTACTTCAATGCACTCTATCAGGGGATCCCTGTCGGAGGCTATACGAAGATGGTGGGAAATATGCTTCGCGGCGTCGAGGTGAAGCTCGGCATCGACTATCTGGCAGACAAGGAGAAGTGGAATAGCGTGGCGGAGCATGTCATCTATACCGGCCCGATTGATGCCTATTTCCACTACGCCCTTGGACCACTGGAATATCGTAGCGTGCGTTTCGAGACAGAAGTCCTGGATCAACCGAATTTCCAAGGAAATGCAGCGGTGAACTATACAGATCGAGAGACGCCATGGACGAGGATCATCGAGCATAAGTGGTTCGAATTCGGTAAAGACAGCGAAGGAAATGATCTTCCGAAAACAGTCATCAGCCGGGAATACTCTTCGGAATGGAAAGTAGGCGATGAACCATACTATCCGGTCAATGATGAGAAGAATGGCACGCTTTATCAGAAATATAAGCAGCTGGCAAAAAAGGAGACGAAGGTCATTTTCGGCGGACGTCTTGGCGAGTATAAGTATTATGATATGGATGCGGTGATCGATTCAGCATTGCAGTGTGCGGAGAAGAGATTGGGAGACTGAGAAATGCCAGACATTAGACATTAGATGTCAGAAGTCTAGCATTGTTCATCAGCTGAGAGGGAGAAGCGAGTATGCAGCATAGATCGATTGGATAGATGCATTGGAAGGATTCACTATAGCCGCAATGCTCAAAGTCTAATATCTCTAAGCCGGATAGTCTTTCATAAAGAAAGGAGTCTAAAATCAATTGGATCTGAAAATTCTTATTGCTGCTCATAAAAAATACTGGATGCCAGAGGATGATGTATACATGCCGCTTCACGTCGGAGCGGAAGGGAAAGAGCCGCTGGGATATACGCCGGATAATACGGGGGATAACATTTCCGCAAAGAATCCCAACTACTGCGAGCTCACCGGACTTTACTGGGCCTGGCAGAATATGGATTGCGAGTACATCGGACTTTGCCACTATCGCAGATACTTCGGAAAGAGCACGCACACCAAAGACATCGAAAAGAAGAAAAGTGCTATTTTCCATCGAGCAGACTATGAAAAACTGCTAGAGAAATACGACGTCATACTACCCGTGAAGCGAAACTATTATATCGAGACCGTTAGGAGCCAGTATGAACACGCCCATTTCAAAAAAGACTTGGACGAAGTCCAGAAGATCATCGCTGAGAAATATCCCGGCTACGCGGATGCTTTCACCGCGGTCATGAATCGCCGGACGCTGCACATCCTGAACATGTTCGTCATGAAGAAAAGCTACTTCGATGAATACTGCGCCTGGCTCTTTGATATCCTCTTTACGCTGGAGAAACGTATCGATATCTCTTCCTACGATGCCTATGAAAAGCGCATCTTTGGCTTCCTCTCTGAGCGACTTTTCAATGTGTGGCTGGAAAGGCAGAACCTGAAAAAAGTGGAAGTGCCTGTGGTGTTTTTGGAGAATATCGACTGGCCGAAGAAGATCAGAGATTTTTTGAAACGGAAAATCACTGGGAAACGGTCATAATATTCATTTTGGGAAGATTATTACTCGGACTTGGAGAAGTTGCTGCCAGCAATCAGAATGTATGTGCAGGATGTGGGTTATAAAGGGGAGTATACTCTGTAGAAACTTTTGAAATAGGAGTATAGGGGCTGAAGGGGGATAGAAACTGAAAATCTTAGTTTGAGGTGACATATGCCAAAAAGTTAAATTCTATTCAGGGGCTACGCTTTATAGGATTTTTGATGATATTTATGAACCATGCTTACTGGCTGACATCAAGGACAAAATCTTTTGATTACGGGGCGAGAGGCGTCGAATTGTTTTTCGTCCTATTGGGGTTCTTGGTGGCGTACCATTATCGCAATGCTGACTTTGCGTACGATTTGATAAGAGCTGGGAGCCGATCCTATTTATTCTGCTGGCATTGCTGCTAATTTATTCAGGCACACTGTTTGGAGCTTTTTTGATATAATTTTTAGAAAATAAGATGATGGTGCATTTGGGAAATATCAGCTTTGAGCTGTATATCGTGCATCAGGTGCTGATTACGCTGTTCGCTTTGCCCGCAAGGAAACTGGCGAGAGGATACGGGAGCATCGCGATGGTCTTGCTTTTAGGGATTGCAGGGGGCTGGGGAGATATTTCATCTGAAACCTGTTCTGAAGATTTTGGAAATGAAATAGAATGATATGTTTGAAGTTCTTCTACTTGTGAGGTGTAGATATAATGGCAGAGTCAAAAGAAAAAGTAAGTGAGCCGATACAGCGAAAGGCGTTGATAGTAGCATTTCATCCTCGTACCATGACTCCTTATAGCAGGCAGTATGAAGATATGGCAGTAGAACAGGGCTATATATATGACATTCTATTCTGGGATCGTTTCCAAAATGCAGCCTTAGATAAAGTTGGAAACGAATATACACTTCATCGCGTTTGTACTTTAGGTGGAAGTAAATTGAAAAAAATTCCAGCTATGATATATTTCCGAAAAACGCTCAAACAGATCATAGAAAAAGGCAAGTATGACAGAATTGTTATTTTAAATACATTGCCTGGGATTCTGCTAAGTGATATTCTGCTGGAAAAGTTTGAAAGTCGCTATATTCTAGATATTCGAGATTACACATACGAGAAGTATGGCTTTTATCGAAACAGGGTGAATCAGTTAATTGATCATTCGTTCATTTCAACGATTTCATCGATGGGGTTCTATCATTTTTTGAGGCGTGAAAAAACCAAAAAGATTTTCTTGAATCACAATATCAGCAATGTGTCAGAGGCATGGAACAACTGCCCGGATTTTAAACACAAGAGAACGTGGAATATAGGATTTGTGGGAGCAGTCCGCTATGAAGAGGAAAATGAAAAACTAGTTTCTGCTTTTGCAAATGATACTAAATTTGAGGTTTCCTATTATGGAAGATTTAACGAGGGATGCCATCTCGATCGCTATTGTGATGAAAAACAAATCAAAAATGTTCGCTTTAATGGACCTTTTTTTAATGAAGAAAAACCGCAAATATACAAAGCGGTTGATATAATCAATTCACTGTACGGCGAAAAAAGCACGGATGTTCTTTTTTTGCTGCCGAACAGATTGTACGATTGCGCGTTGTTTAAAAAGCCAATTATTGTATCAGGTGGGACTTACTTAAGTGAAGTTGTAAAAAAATATAATCTCGGAATTGTTATTGAAGACTACGATAATATCAAAGAAAATGTGATACAGTATATTGAAAATTTTGTTCCGAATGAGTTTATTACTAATTGTCGGAGATTGTTGACGGATGTAGAGACGGATTCAGGATTGTTGAGAAATCAGCTAAAAAATTTCTTTAGAGAGGAGAGTGTGAAATGTCTAGAGAATATGAAATAGATAGTAGTGATAATCATCCCATTAACAAAGCGGGAAAGAAAATGCTAGAGTCAAGTGATGATCTGCAGATGGTGAAGCATGAGAACGCATTGACCGAGGAAGATATACGG
>ERZ773165.804-NODE-804-length-21581-cov-3.335455_pt1 | contig 21581 bp, 41 predicted proteins | sample MGYA00581003_ERZ773165 | MGnify/ENA primary metagenome ERZ773165 (study PRJEB29015, sample SAMEA2737817) | human gut metagenome | biome: human gut; feature: human-associated habitat; material: faeces | place: China | collected 2012 ... | reverse complement strand
TTCAGAAAATAGCCATTCTTCGGGTCAAACAGTGGCAATCTCGGAATAATTCCGTCCCTGCAATTTTCAAATGGAAAGTAATAGGCTGTATACATTATAACAACCTCCTGCATCTGCATAGAATTGCAATTTGGCTTCCGGCAGTGCCTCCGGTGATTGTAACCGTCACGCTGCTGTTGTGCTGTAAATAAGAGCTGATAGAAAACACCGCTTTCCCGTTTGCTTCTTCGATTTCTTTAGCAGTTCCGTTGATGGTTACCGTGCAAGGAAATTCTGCAATGACTGTAACCTCTCCATAAAGTCCACCAACCCTGCCATTCGGAGCATACAGTGTTTCTGTAATTTCTCCAGATTCGCTCAGTGTCAGTGCATCCGGAAGGCTTCCGGAAAAATCGGTCGCATCCCAAAGGAATCCCTTTTGCAATGGAAAATTATCATAGCAATACGGCTCTATATCGGCGGAAATGGTGAAAACAGCATGCTTGGCATCTTCCATGGTGGAATCTACGGTGCAGCGTCCACGATAGGCATAGCTGGAATTGCTGTCTGCAACAATGGTACAAACTTGCCCGTGCAACTCTTGCCGGACGTTTTGATAGAGCTTGTGCCATTCTGCCATCGTACAAGCTGCCACAAATGTTGCAGATAGCGTTGCATTCTTGTAAACCGGAGAGCCAGTCAAAGCTTCAGAATAATCCAGTAACCCGTTTCGCCCTGGAATATCTACGGTAAATGTTTCTACTTCTGGGGCAGTGGCAGAAAAATCCGTCCAATATAGCCCCAATCCATAGCCACCATTGGTTCTTCCAGTGTAGATGCCAACGTTCGCTTCTGCATAAGGCTGTTCTGCACTGATATATTGTAATTGATGGGATTGAATCCACCGAATTCCGGTTTTTCGTTCCTCGATACCATAAAACTCCAATCACGACACCTTCTTTCGTTTCCGCCCGTTTGCTTTGTAAATCGCTTCTACCCATGCCGTTCCTTGTGCTGCATCGGCTTCCAGAACCTGCTGCACGAGCTGTTGCTGTCGTTCTTTGTTGGTATGCTTCGGCTGCTTTTTCCAGAGCTTCTGCGGCTTTTTACCCTTTTTCCGGAACGCATTGGAAACTGCATTTAGAACCGCACCTGCCAAAAGGTTGGTATCTGCTACGACTTTGTTTTCATACGCTTTCAAAATCAACGCCCGTTCCGTTTCGGTCAGGGCGTTGTAATCTGCTTTGGAATAGCCGAATTGTACCGCAAAAAAAGCGAAATCTTGGCTTTTTCGGAACTGTTCCGCTTCTAGGTCAGGCTTTTCTTTACTGGTCGGAAAATATTCCCATTCCACCAGCCTTACCGGAATAAAAAACCGCAGTCCTCCTGAATCTGTTCCAGCGTTGCTGTAAACAGTGTACCATATCCAACATCCTGTACCTGCTGCTGGGCAAATTCCAGAGCCTTCTTGATAGGAGCATAGTCCCCTCGGTCATCTGACAAGCCGTAAGCAAACAGCGTGCAGAGTTCGGAAATGGTTGGATATTTTCCATTTGTGATGGAAACCATCACGCCAGTAATGGCATTTCCAAGTATCTTTTCCAACTGCTCCATTCTGCCGATGGTGTAATGCAAGTGATATTCTTTGTCTTTGATAAAATAGGTTTGCATAAGTTCCTCCTTATTCCGTTGTCAAATCTTCCGGCATATCCGTTACCTTTGTAGCATCTTCCGTGGAGAGATTTGTTAAGTCTGTTAAAGCACCGTTGCCAGAAAAGCTCAAAGAATAGGTCATGCTGTCATCGTATGGAGCTTCCAGCGAATAGTCTGTAATGCAAGCCAGACCGCCAAACAGCGGCTTTTTCTCCTTGGCATCAATGACCTTCAAGCAGACCATATCGCCGTTCTCAAAATATTGCCCGAGCAGCTTGTGCGATTCTGCATTCAGAATGTAAATACCATCGTTGTCAATCGACCATTCTTTCATGCCGGGAATCTGTTTTTTCCAGCCGCCTTTTGTGTCTTTGCTGGACACTTCCACCGTGTCAGCACTGCGGTTAATGGTTAAATTCTGCTGCCCTGAAATTGCAAGCAGCTTAGAACCGTCTGCGTTGTAGATGCAAAGCAGAATGTCCTTCCCGGCTTTTGACGCATCTTCTGAAAAATCACAGTAAAAATTGTTATCATAACTTGACATCGTATTTCCTCCTAAATCTTACATTTCAATCCATAACTCACCATGATTTCATAGGAAATCACGGCATGATATTCGTTTGTTTCGTCCTGCTGCAAAGACTGCACACCGGTTTCTGTTTGCAGCACCAGTGTAATTCCGTCCGGAAGCATGATGGATTCCGTCAACGATTCTTCTACCGACTGTATCATGCTGTAAATTTCTGTTCTGGCATCGCTCGGTGTTGCAATCGCATGAATCTGTACGGTAAAAATTTCCTTGAACATCGTTTTACTGGAAGCATCCCGTTTTCCGACCATCTCTACAAATAGAAATGGAGAAGGGGTGTCCTTCTCCACAGCATCATAACAAGCATAACCGGTATTTTTCCGGAGATTTTGCAGCACAGCAGCGGCAATCTCCGCAAAGCCGGCTTTTCGCAGCATCATTCTGACCTCAGTCCTCCTTTAGCTCATCTTTTAGCATCTGTTCAAATTGAGGGCGAACGGCTTCTACAGAACGCTGCAAAAACCGTTGCCCCGGAACATAGGAGGCTTTCAGTCGTTTCCCAATCTGTGGAACGAATCGTCCCGGCTGCTGCCGATGCCCATATTCTACATGGGGTGCATAGTGCAGCGTGTAGCCGACCACTCCATTGATGGTAGTATCCGATTCTTTCGGCAATTCAGTTCGGATGCTCTGCCGCAGCTTTCCTGTATCAGCAGGCGTGTTTCTCGTTGCTTCCCGTGTCAACAAGCCAACGGTTCGGTTACAAACTGCAACGAAATCCGATTTTGATTTTTGCTCCAGTGCAGCAACTAACTCTTCTGTTCCGTTTAGAATGATTTTGATTTTCACGTTGTGCATCTCCGTTCTGGGAGGGTTTGATACCATCGTTCCAGATACAACATCCGCCACCGCCCATGCAAATCTTTGATGGAAGTAATCCGATAGTCTTCCGAACCAGCACGCACCACATCTGCTTCTTTACAGCGTGCCAGCGGAGCATCTGTCAACAGTTTTCGCTGCGTTTGGGTAACATCTCGCCCGACTAGCTTCACGTCCTCCGCCGTCCATTCTGTGAATCGTCCTGTATACCTGGTACAAGCTGCACAAGGCTCTTGTAATGTAGTAATAGGATTGCCTAAAATATCTGTTCCGGTCTGGATGGCTTTTAAAAGATGAACGGTGAAATAGTGCATGGTTGCTGCCTCCTATCACAAAAAATGAACCGTGCCGCTGCCGTTTTCCGCCGCCTTGGTTTCTCGATAAGCGGTAAACTCATCTTCGTATTCCGCCAGAACATCTTCCACAAACGTAGTGGAAATTGTATCCGCTCCTTCAGAGCTAATACCTTCATAGTTCCAACGTCGAAACAGTTTGACAACGACTTCCGCTGCAATCGGTTCTAACATTTCCGGCAGCGTTGCTTCTCGTACTCGCAAGCAGATTCGCAAGCTTGCAATATCGCAAAGTTCCAGCAGTTGCGGTGTGTTCTCCGCTTTCGGTTCATCCTGCAAGCGAATCTGTACCCGCTCCAGCAGTGTCATGCTTACGCTCCAGTCGCAATCGTGCCAACAATGACACCATCCAGCCGTTCTGCAAACAGTACAGACCCCGTTAAAATCGTGGTCTCATAGTTTGCACGCGTATAATCTGCGGTGTGGGTAATGCCAACCAGTCCCGTTGCATCTGTTGTAAAGCTGAATGCCTTGTTGATTTCCCCACCGGAGATTGCCGGATATGCCAGATTCAGGTTATCGGCAACGGTTGCATAGAATGTTCCTGCCGGAACACTGGAGTTAGACATGACTTTGACATCCAAAAATGTCTGGAAATACGTCATGCCAAAAGCAGTCTGCGTGGTAATGTTGGTCTGCTCCCCAAGATATTTTGAAATATCCTGCGGATTTGCAATCACAATCACGCCATCGGTTGCATCATTCTCAAAGAGTACCTGCAACTTTCCCCAAGCATCTGCTACGGCGGCTTGAAAGCCAGTGCCGGTTGCTGTACCAGTACCAGTTGCCAAAAACGTCACCAAAGAGGAGCGAATGTTGCTCTGAATCTGTTTCAACAACTCATTGTCTGCCTGCGAAACCGCAAGGTCAAAGCCGCTGCGTTGGATGGCTTCCAGCGTTACTGCCTTCCGGTACTTCTTGTAAGCCAGTTCATAGGTATTTGCCAGCTCTACTTCCACCTTGGACAGCGGAATCAAGTCGCCTTCTGCAACGTCTCCATTCGCCATGGTTACCTTGTTTTTGTATACTTTGATGATAGAACCGTTCGCCATTGCCGTACGTCTGGTAATGCCCAGAAGCTCCTGCAATTTCTGGATGCCATCGACAAAGCGATTGGTAAAATCAATCGACTGTGCCTTGGCAAAATCGGTGGTCAAATTGGTATTTGCTTGTACTGCCATAATAAATTAACTCCTTTACTCAAATAAATTCATGTTGTCCCGAATCGCCTGTAACCGTTTTCCTTCATCAGGAATGGCGAAAATCTGTTCTTTCGTCATGCGTCCTGACGCTCCGGTCTTGGGCGGTTCGCCCTTTAAGCGTTCCTTGACGGCGTTTTCTACCGCTTCTGTAAACAGCGTTTCAAAATCTTCCACCTGTGTTTTGGTGGTCTTTGCGTCCTCTGCAACCACGGCAGCTACCAGAGAATCCGGCAAATGAATGCCTTTTTCGGATAGCATTTCCCGTGCGGTTTTCTGCATCTGTGCCGCTTCCACCTGCTTTTGCAGGGCTTGAAGCTGCTGCTTGTAGGAATCCCGCTCCGTTTCTGCTCGCTGCTGGTCGGTCATTTCTGCCAGTTTCTTTGCTTCTGACTGCCGCTGTTCAAAGCCTTGGAATGCTTCCGCAATCATCTGCGAAACGGCTTCTGCGGTCAGGGCTTCCGCCGGTTGTGTTGGTTCGTTCTGTGGCTCTGCTGCTTCCGGTTCGGTTGCCGTTGTGCCTTTGGTTTCTTCGCTCATTCTGTATTACCTCCATTCAAGTATTTGTCAAACGCTGTATGCAGCGTTTCCAGTGTGTGCAGGGCTTCGGTTCGTGTTCGTTCCAAACCGTCATCGCCCAGCAGAATCAGGCAGGGAAGGCGTTTGACATGATGTTGCCTTGCAAGAGCGTTCCCATCGTATCCGTCATTGCAGCGGAATTGGTACAAGGGAATGCCGGTTTCTATGGAAAACTGCTCTGCCACCGGCTGCATTTGCTTACAGGGTGGGCAGTAGTCCGCATGAAAAAAGAGAAGCTGCATAAGATTGCTCCTTTCTGTTTTTGGGTATGAAAAAAGCACCTCGTTTGAGATGCTTTTATAAAAATGATTCTTTTTTTGTAAGTATTCTGGTCTTATAGTCTTCCAATTACAGCACCAAGAAGAATCTCAAATGGTTTCCCAAGAAATTCCTTTGCTTTCTGCATCATGCCGTTTTGGGACAAATATTCTCTGCCTGCTTTCGTAATTGAAAACGTACCGACTTCTAAAATCTGTTCCATATCCTTTGCGGCAATGTACTGAATGCCAGAAACATATCCGGATTCAATCAATTCTCGCATAATTACAAGCCAGTATGTTCTTGTAATATGGAACAGGCGACATTCCCATGCAACATCTGCAATCGATGTTTTTCTTCCGGATTTCAGGCACTCATATAGATACTTGAGAATTTTGTACATGATAATTTCCATATCATCTTTCGCCATATAATCACCTCAAAATTTTACTTCTTGTTTGTGGTTAAGCGTTGCAGTTGATTTTCATAGCATGTAAACAAAGGAAAACGCTCGCCATAACCGCCTTCTTGTTTTCCTTCTATATCGCTTTCAACTGTAATTGTTTTCTTACCTTTTATCGTTGTAATGTCCACAATTGTGCCAGGAATATTCTTTTCTTTTATTAAAACTTTTTCAAATAATTCAAACATGTTTTTTCCCTTCTCGATGAGCTGTAATCAATCGTGGCTTACTTTCTGAATTATCTTTTTTCCAAACTACTTTAAAATTTCTCTTTTTTGTTACTCCCAAATCCATATACATACAAAAATCAATAGAACCATCTGGCTTTTCTATGCGTGCAAAAGCTGTTTCCATATTGAAATTCAATGCGATGTCATCGAAAAGCAACTCATAATCATCAGGTGTATAGCCAACATCAAAAAATTCTTTTGAATGCTTCGCACCTGGTTTCAACAAAAACTTTTTTATTTTATCTGGATGAATCTCAAATCTTTCATCTGTTTTTATTATACTATCTTTCTGCGTATCTGTCAATAAAATTGCATCTGATTTTCCACTTCCAGAATCGGCGTTCAACCGCCTCTTTATCGTCGCCAAATCCTCGACCACCGGCATAACGGTACATCTGCACCAAGGGTGCATCGGTGGGAAATTCAAGCCGGCATTCCGTTTGCTGATTTCAAATGTCTGTCCACTCAACGCACGGCAAGTTTCACAGGTGCGGTGGTCTTCTACACAGAGATATTCATAATGCGTATAAGCTGCATTCCGTTCAAATGGTCGAATTTTCGCTTCATTGGATAAGTACGTATCTTCTGTAAAAACCAGCCGTTCTGCTTGCTTCTGCGATGTATTTTCAAACTTTTGCTGCAAGATTCTTGACATGGTTTTGTAATCTTCACCACGAATCAGACCGTTTGCAATCTCGTTTTGTAAAGTCTGTGCTAAGGCTTCTCGGTTTGCCCAAATCCGTTCAGAAAAATCTTTGCCATTGCACCAAGGATTCCCAATCACAACTTGCAACATCTCGCTGTCAATCCGGTAAAAATTCGTCCCGAATCCCAACTGCTCCGCTGCATAGTTTGCATATTTCAACGCCTGTTTCTCAAAGTGTTCTCGAAATTTCGCTTGCTCAATCGCTCCGATTTTCAACTGCTGCAATACGATGGAAGTCTGCAAACCTTCCAAGCGGTTCAGTTTGTAAATGCTTTCTCGAACAGGGAGCAGGTCGGCAAACTCTGGATATTGCTTTGCAAATTCATCCATGTTTTGCAGCAGCAGTTGCTTGTCTGCATCCGGTAATTCTAGCAGCAATGTGCGGAATGCAATCACATTTTCTTCGCCATATTTGGCATAGTACGCTGCGATTTCTTTGTCCAGTGCTGCATATTCCTGTTCATAGTATTTCGACAACTCCGAGAAGAGCTGCTTTTCATCTTTGCTTAAAGATACATCCAATTCTTGCAGCCGCTTGCTCCAGTAGGTATCACTCTGCATCGCCTGTCACCCGCTCCGCCTGTAACGCATCCGCCGCCTCACCGCCGTTCTCCAAGTCGATTTTCTCCAGTTCTGTCTGTGGGTCATCCACCGCAGAAATGACAGAAAGCTGTGTTTCCTTGGATGTGATCCCTGCCATCTGTGCAGCAGTCTGGGCTTCCTCCAGCAGGTTCTTCGGGGCGTTTTGCGTAAAGCGGTAAGTAATTTGCATCCAGTCATCAGTCGCCAGTTTGCTGGCTGGATGGGCGGCAATCAGTCGCCAACGCTGATTCATGGCACTGGCAAACTTTCGGCTTTTTGCAGCTGCTTGGTTTTTCATCGGCTGTAGTTTGTACGCCAACGCCGTGCCGGAACTGCTGCCGAAGGATTCATCCGAAATATTTGCAACCATGGACTGTGCAAAAATCTGGTCTTCCAGCCGGTTCAGCAAGTTTTCCTGCGTAGCGTCCGCGGCAGGCTTTTGCAGGAATTCGACCCGAATGGCGTTTATATCGTCCGCATCCATCGGCGGCACGTGAATCACACGGTCGCTGCGAATGGTATGCAGATTTTCTTCGTCCACCTGCAGCCCCATCAGCAGCAAATACGCATCCGCAAAGTAATCCACATCGTTGGCTTTTTCTGAGATTGCCTATTCGTTTTCGGCATCTTCTGAGATATCTGTTAGTTTCTGATATACGAACTGGAATGGTTCTTCATTTTCAATATATTCAATCAGCGGAACGCCGCCGAAGTAATGCGGCTTCGGGTCATCAAACCGCAGTCCGTCCCCCGCATCTGAGAACGGAATTTCTTCCGTTTGGCTGTAAACACTGCCCATCAGGATGTTATCCGTTGTCCGGTAGTATCGCACCCCGTACAAAGGTTTTCTTGCAACGGAATCATCATAGACAACAAAGCATTCCAGCGGGGAAAGATAGGTTGTGCAGATGTGGGCGGTTTCGTCTGTGTAAAGCAATTCAAACCCGTTCCCGTAAATGCTGCAATATTTTGCAAGTTCATAGTTGCTGTCGTCTTGGTCATTGTACTGCTGAATGGCTTCCAATGTTTCTGCAACGGCTGCATCTGGGTGCATGGTTTTGACAGGAATCCCGATGAAGTAGCCGTTGAAGGTATCGACAATGTATTTTGCAAAGTTGCAGATAATGCGGTTGTCCGGTTTCCACGGCTCTTTCTTTGGTTGCAGCTGAATGGGATGCCGTCCCTCGTACAAATCTTTCAGATATTGCAGCCGTTTGCAGTCCACTGTGTGTTGCTGTAACCAGTATTGCAGCTTTTCGATGGTCAGCGGTTTTTCCGGCGACTGAATATAATAAAACGGTCTTCGGTACATTGTGTCCCTTCTTTCCGGTTAAAATTTTCCGATTCTGGTCGGCTTTGGCTGTTCTCGCAGGATGGTGGATACAAAATAACGGATGTCATCCATCGCATGGTCATTTTCTTTAATGGGGCGGTCTTGGCTGCTGGATTCGTCCCAGCGATAAAGGGCGAACTCCCGAAAGCTGTTTTTGCAATCCGGCGAAAACAGCAGCTTTCCTTGTTCCAGAGCAGCCGCCGTTCGCCGGATGCCCTCGACCACATCATTTTTTCCTTTTCGCACCAAAAAGCCTGCCTGCCGCAGTTCTGCAATAAAGCTGGCAGCGGACGGGTCGACAATCACCGCCGAAATGGATTTCCCGGCGGTCAGCTGTTGAATACTCTGCAAATATTGGGTATTGGTACGCTGTCGCTTCTGTTCTCTGCCGCTGTAATAATACTCAGCGACCCGATAGGCGGTTGTTCCATCATAGCACCACAGCCCCGCAGAAAAAGCGTTTAGTGTGCCGTAGTCAACAGAAACATACCATTCGCCCTGCGGATGCGGCAAAGATTTGACATGCACCGCCTTGTCAAACATCGGATAAATCAGCCCTTCTGCAACGCACCACAGCCCTTTGATATAGCGATTATAAAAGACTCCGGTATACAACCGTTCTGCATCTGCAATTTGCTCTGGCGACAGAATGGGGTTGTCCTGCATCGTGAAATGTAAGTGCAACGCCTTTTTCTGACGGGTGTTGCAAATCCACTCTTTATAGAACCAATGTTCCGCCGATTCCGGATTGCAGTTGAACCAATATCGGGCTTCTGGCTCTGACAGCGTTCTTGCAACTGCCTGATCCACAAAGGACTTCGGCATCAATGCCACTTCATCAAAAAGGACACCACTTAATGTGATGCCCTGTACCAGTGTATAACTGCTTTCGTCCTTACCGCCGAAGATGAAGAATGTATTGGTGTGGCTTCCGCTTTGGATAATAATTCGCTTATTTTCCCCACGGATGTATTGTAAAGAATAATAGTCGGTAATGTCCGGCATATTCAGCAGCGGCAGGATGATATTGCGTTCTGTGCTGCTGATGGTCTTTCCGCAGATGCCGAAATTTTTCCCGTCAAAAAATCGCATCGCCCAATGTACAAAGCCCAGAATCATAGAAACGGTTTTGCCGGAACGCACTGACCCGTCACAGATGATTGCTTTCCGATTTTTGAACTTGGTCAGATGTGCCCATTTCAGCACCAGTTTCTGCTTCGGCGAAAGTTTCGTAATTGGTTTCATCGTCTGCTCCTAATGTTTCATAAAGTTTGGATGTTTGGTCTTGCAACTGATTGGATGCGGTCTGTTTGCCACGTTCTCGCAATTCAAAGTATAAGCGGATTGCCTGTAGATTTCCGGCTTGTATCTGTTTGCAGAGCGATTTCCAAACCATTGCAAGTTCTGCATCTGCGTACTGAGCAACCAACTGATTCACCAACGCAACAAAGTCCGGATTCCTCAGCCAGCGGTAGAGCGTAGCCCGTGAAACACCGGCTTCTCTTGCAATCTCTTCTTTCGTGCCGGAGAAGTCCGGATTTGCAAGCAATTCCGCGGCAATTGCCATGCGTGCATCTATGATGTTGCATTCTGTTTTTGTTTCATTTTGTTTCATCCTCCCTCCCTCCGTTTTTCAGGTATAAAAAATCCGGACGGGAGAACTTCCCATCCGGATTTCATTTTTCGATATTACTATTATAGCACATTGTAACTGTGTCAAACAAGTCCAACTTCTAATAGTTTCAAAGCCCTTTTATGCATCCTTTTGGACTTTGATTCTGAAATGTACATCTTCCCGTTAATCCATTCCCATTTTTTTCCTTGCACATACCGATACCGCATCAATACCCGTAAATCCGGCGGCAGCTTTGAAATTTCCTGTTCTACCTGTCGGATGTCTTTCATCAGGCTGCCTTTTAACTGTTCATACCAATTCGATAGTTCTTCCAGCCGTTCCACGTACGTCTGCACGGCTGGAATCGGCTCACCTTTATGCTTTGGCTCGCTGTCATAGCAAACCGCTCTCGTACTGCGTGCATCTGCCTGAATCTCTGTAAGCAGTGTTTCGATTTGATGCAGTTCTTTCCATTTGGCATTGCATTGTGTCAGGTCTTCTTTCGTCATCCTCATTTCTCCTTTGTTTTCAGCAGCTTTTTTACATCATCTTCATACCGCCATTTGCATTGCGACCCGTCACAATCACTGTTGCAGCAGTGGCAGTATTCGTTTGCTAAACATTCTTCATACGGGCTATATTCCGCACACTCTTCAAAAAGCCCCTCTGCATCATCTGCTACTTTTTTCAGCATCTGTTTCAGCTTCTGGTTCTCCTGTTCCAGTTCCTTGTTTCGCTGTTCGAGCAGTTCCACGGTTCGTTCCAGCGGCTGAATCGTTCCAAGCAACGTCTGTTTGATTTCATGCATTGGATTTTCATCGTAAGCACGTTTGTTCCATCTTGTTGCATATTCGCCGATACAGCCTGATTCAAGGCATGCATCGCCTGCTCCAATCGAAAACGGCATACAAATATCATCCAGAATGCAGGATTCCTCTTTATTTATGTCGTAATCTTCATGCAGGAAATACAAATAATTTCTCCGCTTTCCGTCCCTGCCTATCTGCACATCGTTATGAAACTGCATTTTCCGTCCGCAGAACGGACAAGGTTTCAGCCTGTTGCCAAGTGTTCCTATCGTTTCTCCAAGAGCTTGCTGCCGTCTGTTCCAGTCCTGACAAGCCTTGTACTTGTTTGCAAACCATTCTCCGGTGCTGTTGTGTACCCCATTTTCAGAGCAAAACAGCTTGTAGCAGTGTTCTGCTTTTTCCGGATCTATGTCGTAAATGTCATTGATTTTCGGCACAGCCCCACAAATTGTACAGGGCATCAGATGTTCAATTAGTTTTTTCATTTTCGCACTCCCTCTCAAAATGTAACGGTGACATTTAAAACCGCCGCAGCCAACCAATAAACCGCCCGTCTGTGGTCTTTATGCCACAAACAAACCGCTGCTGCACCAACATCCAGCAGTATCATGGCAATGGGCAGGATTTGCGTGGCGTTGATTTTGCTCATGTTTCCTCCTCAAGGATAGTCACGCCTGTGACAAGTTCCAAAAATTCTCTGCCATCATCGGTTACTGCAAACCAATTTTTTCTATACTCTTTCATAAGCCCGATTTCGACAAGGCTCTCAATGCTCGCTATGTCTGCCGGACCTGCATCAAAGTAGTTTCGATAAGGGGCATATCTGCGGTACTTTGTGCCTCTTATCCTACCACGGTTAAAGCCTATTGTATGCTTCATGATATCAATCTGCTTATAGGTTATTTTGTCTATTTTTTTGAGATTCAGCATGATTCACCATCTCTTTCATGTTTCCATCCGTACCACTGTGTTTTTAGCTCGATTGCTCCGACGTTGTGCAACCCCCGTATCTTTCGTATCTGTGACAACTTCTCATTTGCTTCGTACACCGTCGAATATAACAATGGATGCATGTTTCCATTGTTATCAAGCTGCTGCAACCATTTTCCGGTTGTTGCGTCTCGAATGCCATACAGCGGACAGTGCTGCACATCCAGTTTTAAGATTTCCTGTGTCATGTCGTTCACACAGACAAAAGCTTTTGGCTTTGCAAGTTCCTCTGCTGTGAATTTTGGTGGCTCTATCAAATACGAATCGAAACGCATATCAACCAGCTTTAAAAGCCATTGCGTGCAGATATTGTATTCCTGTGCGACTTCTTCGGCTGATCCGCCGCTTAGGTAATCAGATACCGCACGACGCAGCCGCTTTTCTTCGTCCTTCCAGTTCCGAAAGATTGCATCCCGATATTCTCCACGCCGATTCTTGTAAAAATATCGAACTGTGTGAACAGTAAGTTTGTATTTGTCACATAACGCATTGACCGAGCAACGGTCTACAAAGTAATCATAGGCAACTTGCATTTTAAATTGCTCGGAATATTTTTTTGGCATAGTCATCCCTCTCTTGTTACATCGGCTCATCCAAGTTATAAATCAAACTTGCATAAGCCGCTGCATTTTCTGATACTGGTGGGTCTTGCTGTTTCTTTCCTTTGTGCGGTGTTCCCTCTGTTTTGCCCCAATATTGCAGGGTCTTTTTCCAGTTTCGGATAAAATTCCCGTTTTTCGTCTTCCAATCTCTTTCCGTGTAATAGTCATAAAACTTTTGCACATCAATGTGGATTCTCTCTTGCTCTGCAAATAACCGGATTTCTTCCAGCGTTGGAGGAAAATTTTGGTTTTCTGCATCTAAGATAGATAGATAGATATCTTCTTTATCTTCTTCTATCTTCTTATTCTGTTGGGACGACTTTGGGACGACCTCGGGATTATCTTGGTAATCACCTGGGGAAATGCTTGGGACGTTCTGAAACTTATCATAATTATTTACCGTAAATACGGTGCATTTCGGGTATTTGCACCTTGTGATTTCGCCTGTGGTTTCAAGGTGCTTAATTGCAGTCCTTACTTTGTCCACACTTAGCTTAGTTTCGCTTGCCAAAACGGCATAACTGCAAATCCGGCTGCCACAAGGTACGGTGATTCCGTGCCATTGCCTTTTTGCTATATTGACGGTCAACAGCAGATGCAGGAAGACCGTTTTTGTGTTGATGTCATCGTACCACTCCCAGTTTAAAAGTGACCGATATAGCTTAATATAACCGCTTTCCAACATCCACCATCACCTCTTTTCTTAGAATGGTACGTCCCCATCGCCGAGAATCGTTTGGAAGTCGCTAAGGTCGTCAAGGTCAATTACCGGCGTTGACTTACCAGCATTTTTGACATCCGCCTCATAGGTATGTACAACGCTTTGCGACTGATTGACAACATCCTGCATCGGGTTGCTATAGGGCTGCGTCTGCGGCTCACTGTAAGCCGTTTGCGGTGTGGGCTGGTAGTTTTGCGGTTGGCTGTTATAATCGCTCTGCGTGGCGTTCTGAGCATTCTTTGATTCTCCGAAAGTCACATTGTCCGCTTGCACGTCCATAGCATAATGTTTCACCCCGTTGCTGTCCGTGTAATCTGCGTTCTGCAGCTTGCCCTCTACGATAATCATCGACCCTTTACGGAAATACCGGCTGACAAATTCCGCTTGCTGCCGCCAGCTGACGATGTTGATAAAATCCGCTTTCTGGTCGCTGTTTTTGCTGTACTGCCGATTGACGGCAATCCGAAAACGGCAAACAGCAATGCCGCTTTGTGTGTTTCTGAGTTTCGGGTCTGCACACAACCGACCCATTAAAATTACCTTGTTTATCATTGTTTTTGCTCCTTTCGCAGCGGTGCAACCGCTTTTTCGTAGTTCCGATAGTAATAGTAAAAGATTTCCAGCAGCTTTTTGGCTGTGTCCTCTTTTTTGACAAATGACACCTGTAAGCCGCACCGATTGCCTGATCGCAGCGACCGCAGAGCGAAATAGACGGTTTCGCCGATACGTTGCACCTTTCGATTCTGGGCAATCATCTGCTTTTCTGGGATTTCAAACGCCTTTAGTTCTTCCTCTGATGTTACGCCCTCTAAAATCAATTCCATGTGCTGGGCATTCTTTGCAGCTGCATCAAATTCTTTCTGAATGCGTTCCCGGTCGTGGACGAAGTTCCCGAAGAGTTCGTCCACGCTTCCTTTCCGTTCAACGATGCAGGAACGCTCGAAGCACTTTCCATTGATTTCAAAGGAATAATCTCCGAAGTCCAGCTTGCGGCTTTCTGTAGCAATCCCATTTGCGTGTAAGTACTGGATGATGTGCTGATTGCATTGCTCTCGGGTGTCGCAGAGAACTTTGACTTTCTTTGCAAATGCTTTTCTGTCTGTCATTTTCCTGCCCCCTTAGATGCCTGAAAGCAGCTAATGCAAAGCCCTCTGCATTGCTTGTAAATGTCAATCGGCTGATACAATCGCCCATCCTTGCCTTTGGCGGCTTGTATGGGCTTTTTGCAGCTGCTACAGTAAATTTGTTGACGGGGCTGCTGTTGCGTTGCTGCGGGGACATTTCCAGCGGTCTGGTAAGCGTCTGTATCTGCATCCTTTGCATCGTCAATGCAGAGCAGACCATTCAACGCATACTTTCGGGCATAGCTGGATGCCGTGCCGGTAATCTGACTGGCGTCCATGCCTTTCTTGTCGTCCGGTTCTCTTGCAAAGGCAGTCGCTGTAATAGCACTGCATCCGCCTGTGACATCCTCTGCCGTTGCAGTTGCCTTTACATAGATGCGATTGCCAACCATGACAATATCATCGGAGCAATAGATTAGCACATTGTGTTTCATCGCAATCGGTTTGACCGCCTCTAAGATGTCCTCGGCACTGCGGTAGTTGTACTTTCCAAATTTGTTGTACTGCCCTTTTGGGGCTTTTAGTTCGTTCTGGATTGCCAGCAACCGCTCCGGCAGCTGCCGTTCATCGGGTTTCTGTTCCATCTTCTGTTCGTCCATGTTCTTCACTTCCTTCTACCAATTCCAACGGGCATTCAAAGCCCACATAACGGGTTGGCTCTACAATGTACTCACCGGTGATGTTACAGCGATTCTTGTACTTGTCATACATCTGACAATATGCACATTCGATGTGTGCGACATCGTGGAACGTCACCGGAAAGCCAAATTCATAGTTGACCCGCACGAAAACATATTTTTTCACGCCGGATTCAAACATCTTCTGCGTTCATCTCCCTTACAAGGTCGGCGGCATAGGTCGTGACTGTGACACTTTCCACCCATTCTGCAAGGCAATCCTCGCAAAGCCAAGCGTCATCGTTACCGACAATCCGAATCAGTTTGCTGTCGCCGGATACTTCCGCACCGCATCCATCACAGTAAACATGCGGCACACGTTTTGCACCGCAGTTTCCGCACCGTTCGCAGCAGCAGCAATCATTCTCAATCTTCACCATCTGTTTCCACCTCATTGCTTTCTAAAAAGTCCAGCTGGCTGAGATTCAGATCTTCTTCCTGCTTTGCCGCTCTGGCAAGCCGCTGGAGTGTCCGATTTGTGTCTGGCAGGAGGCATTCTTTCAATTCTGCTCTGAGCTGGTACAGTTCCTGCATTTCATCCATGTGGTTTGCTTCTTTGTATGGATCCAGTGTTGTGCTGTCAGCGTGTACAGATTCTGCAATCAGAATTGCCCGTTCCACTGCTTGCAATCTTGCAAAAATATCACGTTTCATTTTTTACTGTCCTTTCTGTTTTGGCATTTTCAAGTTCAAATTCCATTTGCCCATCTATGTAATCCGGATTTTCCATCCACCATTCGGACACCGCTCGTCCGCACTCGTCCGCACTCGTCCGCACTCGTCCGGATGTCCATCTTTCGTTACTTGACACTCCTTTCTCCCTATGATAAAATAGGGTTGTGCAATTCTTTCAATCCCCGTTACCGGTTGCTGCCGGTGCGGGGATTATTTTTTTGCCCGCTCCTGCATCAACTCTTTTTGCAGGATGTCACATTTTTGCTCGGTCAATTTAAGCAACTTTCTCAAACTGGTTGTAAGCTCGCTGTCTAAGATTTTGATGGTGTTTAGTTCGGCATCCTCAGACCATTTTGCTTGTAACCGGTCACGCATTCTGCGTTTTCGGTGCTTTTCCTTGGCTTTCCGGACGTTTTCGTCACGAACGATTTTCCCACACGTTGGGCAATACTTGAGTGCGATATGACTGTAGTAGTCGTTGTGATAAATGTCACTGATCGGCATGCCGCACCGCTGGCAGTATTTTGTTGTTTGCATTTACATCCACTCCCCTACTGCGTTTATATCCCTGTTTGTATCCTCGCTTGTATACCCAAAACGAGGATTTTTTACTGCTTGTTTGTCGGCAGGGGACTGCTGCACCGAACCGCACAAACATCCAACAGCTGCCGTGCAAAGTCATTGACAATCTCCGGTGGAATGTCAGTCAGCGTGGTATGTATCCGTTTGCCGCAGTGGTCAAAATGAGTAATCTCAATGGGCATGCCCTCGCCGCTCTCAACCGCAACCACGGCATCATCCAGCAGCCGGTTGCACTGCTCGTACTGTCGGAGGTTGTCCGCCTGCCGGTCTGCCTGTTCCCGTGCAGCCTCGTAGTCAAAGCCGACCGGCACGGGCTTTAACTCGTTTCCGGTTTCGGCTGCCTGCTCATCCAGCAGCCGATTATGCCGCCGCCAGGCAACCCAGCAGATAGCGGCAGCAATGCCGCCTAAAATCAATCCTTGCATGTAACCATCATCCCCTCCTTTTAAAAAGTATCTCGCTTATCATTTCCGCCACTGGCTTAAAGCTAAACGTCTGATATGGCATGTCCGCTCTGATTGGATAGTTCCCAGAACGAACGCCTTCCGGAAAAGCTGTTTCTGCATTGTTAAAAGCAGAAAACTTTTTGCTGATTCTGCATCTGATGATTTCGCCACTCTCGTCTTTTAGAGTAAGCGTACAAGCGGTTCTTGCCACAATCTCATAAGACTTAAACCAGCTTTTCCCGATTTCGTTTTTAATGCTGTAGGTTTTTCCAACCTTAAATTTAGTCATTTGTGCTTTCCTTTCCTGCAATGTTCGCACGTTAAAAGGTTCGGGTCTTCTCGTTCTCTGCCACATAGTGTGCAAAGTCCAGCAGCTCGCCATGCTTCTCTGACTGCTTTTTTCTTTGCCAACAGTTCTGCTTTCTGTTCGGGTGTTAATGCAGCATACCGAAAACGGTTGCTTGCATTCATCGCTTCCCGGCATGCTTGGCAAGTAACAAGCCCGTCTGCTGCTGGGGCGTTGTTGCATCGCACACAAATGTGGTTGGCTTTATACCAGTTGTAGCTTTCCAGTGATTCCTGATTCTTCTTCTGCCGCCGTTCTTCTGGGGTCATTTGCTCACATCCTTGCTTAATTTGTCCAAAATCTGGCGTGCTGCGTCCATCACAATCGCACATTCTACACATCTTCCTTGCTTAGCAAGAGCCATTGTTGTGCCTGCAAACATTGCAAGCGATATTTTGGCAGCTTGTAAAGAATCCATGTTCTCCAGTTCCTCAACACGCCAGCTGCCTTTACCGGGTTCAATCGCTGTTGTTCCCATTTTCCCGTTCCTCCTCTGGCTCAGAGTCGTCCACCTTGCCTACAACGCCTTTAAGAATGATGCCAGCTGCATACAAGGCACTCTTTTTGCTCTCTCGATTGAGTCCGCTTATGATTTTGGCAAATGCACAAATGGTCATTATAGCAGCATCAATTTCTTCAAAATCTCTCACCTCAATGCTGGCTGTATCACACTTCTTGTTTGTCTTGATAACGATTTTTCCCATCTTTCTGCTCCTCTCTATCATCTTCCAGGAGAAAATCATACTCCCCGGAAGTATCATTCCGAACCTTGTCTGCAAATCCGCAAGCATTCATGCCGAAGAGCATCCGTAGCAAGTCATCCGTTGTGAACTGCATTTCCGGATTCACACGGACGCTTCGAACGACAGGTTTCGCCATTAGCTTCACACTCCTTTTCCTTCTTTCGGTTCTTCATCTCACACCACGGGCAAATAAAGAACCCTGTTTTCTGAATCGGAACATTAAAATCCAAGTCGCACTGCTCACAGTACATGTATTTGAACCCGTTCCGATACTCAACTTTCCGGCTCATGCTCTGCCATCCGTTCTGGATGTTCTACGAACTCCGGATTCCGTTTGTAGAACTCCACAATCATCATCGTCAACGCTTCATAGACCGAACGGTCTGCCTGCTCCGTTGCAGGCACAACGCTGACTTCCATTGGTTTTTTCATGCTGCACCTCCTCCACAAACCGTATTTCTGTTTGCATTTGCAATTGCCATCCCAATTGCAGCCCATGTAACCTGTTTCTGTTCTTCCTGCGGCAATACGCCAAGTACAGTAAGCAGCGTCGATAATTCCTGCACATCCACCGATAAATGCACATTTGTGCAAATTTGATGGAGGGCAGCTAATGTGCTTGCATTCAGCATAAAGATTCCTCCTTTCAGACTGCATCCTGTTCAATCAGCGGCAACAGTCCATTCGTCTTCAGCAAATCATAGATAAACAGCCGTCCTTTCTGCGTCCAGTAGGTATGGACTTTGGTGTGCTGCTGCCCGTCTGCTCCGGGGAACGTCTGCGTTTTGGTGCTGGTGTAGCCCTTTTCTGCATACTTCTGATACAGCAACCAGTTTTGCCCTTGCTTATACTGTACGCCATTCTGATGTAAATAGCGATTAAGCCAAACGCCAGACTTTCCGTAGTCCTTAGCGATGGAAGTAATGAAAAGCAAGTCTTTGCAGTTCAGGACAACATCATAATAGCTTGCCTTGGGCTGTAGCTCTGCAATCTGCTGTTCCTGCACGGCGACGGTGGTTTCCAGCTGTTGTTTCTCTCGCTGTTCCTCAATCCAGCGTTCCGCACGTTTTACGGGATCTGCAATCATGTAGCTGTCCATCGCTGCCTGCTCCCGAACGCTGAAATAAGTATCCACCAGCACTTCATAAGCCTGCCATGCCTGGTCGGTGTTCAGGCTCTTGGCGTGCAGCAATGCTCCCTTTTCCGTCCAGAGGTAAAAGTTTGTTGCTCTTGAACCATCCTCAATTTGATGACGGTTCAAAAAATCTCTTTTTACCTCTCCTGTTAAGCAATAATAGTGCTTTCCCTCAATGTACCGTGTTTTATTTCGATTGAAATTGTTGGAAATCACTTTACTGTCCGTTCCGTACTGCTCCGCAATCTGAGCGGTGGTCAGTACTCTCTGATTGTTGGTCTCTACGACCTGTAAATTTGGGTTCATGATAAATCTTCCTTTCTGTGCTGGAATAGCACTTCAATCGGCGTTTCCGGAAACCACGTCTTCTGAATAAAGATTGCCTGCTCCACAGTGAACGAGCGTTTTCCGCACGTTTTGTGCCAGAGCGTCCCCTCGTCCACGCCGAGTGCCTGTGCCATTGCCTTTTTCTTAATGCCTTTGCGTTTGATCTCGTATTCGAGAAATGGGTAATTATAACTCTTTTGTTTCATTTGTTTTCCCTCCGTCTTATCTGTGCTTGACTTTTGTAATATTTTGTGGTATGCTATCAATATCATCTCTCACGGAAGGAGGTGATACAATGGCAAACACCAAGCAAACGAGCAAGTCTGTTGCTTCTAAGGCTTCAAAGATTCTTCGTGACGGAAGATATAGCAAAACCTCGAAGTCTGTAGCAGGCAGTGCACTTTCTCAGACAAAGAAGGGCAAGTAAGAGCAACTTGCAATTCTTTTTTTGCGGTGAAAACGAGGCGTGGCGACTGTGCTTCGCCTCATTTTTGCTGTTTTCAGGGAAATTATTTCTTCCGAATCAGCCACAGCACGCAGCCCAAAACGCCGACGCTGCACAGCAGGCTGATAACATCCAGAACGATTTTCAGCGTTTCCATGTGTTCACCTCCCTTCTTTCTAAAAGGTTGACACCGTGCGGAATTTGTGTTATACTATTCCCGAACCCTTGCCGGATGTTCGTTCCATCCGGTTTGGATTCAGTCTTTTTTAGTTGATAATATCACGCATCAAATCAATGATGGTTTTTATCAACTGTAGGATGGCGGTAATCAAGATGATCGTTTTGGTTGTTCGGTCTTGATTGCCGCTTTTTTTCTGCCGTTTTTTCGGCTTTCGCTGTTTCCCCACGGTGTCCGCTCCTTTCTGTAGTTTTCAGCTTTACGCTCGTTTGCGTTTGCTGTGATTATATTATACGCTTTTTTGCGTACATTGTCAAGCGATTTCACAGAAAAAAGTACACAAATATGCAAGCTATATTTTGTGAAAAATGCATAAATGCGTACAACTACAAGGAAATTATCGGATATGCTATTGACAATGTACGCATTTTTGCGTATAATGAAAGTGTAGAAAAGGGGGTGATGACACCTTGGAATTAAAAGATACTTTGAAACAAATCCGTGAAAAAAATGGATTGACGAAACGGGAACTATGTGAAAAAACAGGAATTTCCGAACGTGCATATCTTACTTACGAATTTGGAGAACGTGAACCAAAAATAAGCGTGATCCAAAAACTTGCCGACTTTTACGGCGTAACCACGGACTATCTGCTCGGGCGAGAGCCTGCTCCGGATGACCCGATTGAAATGCTCTCCAGAGAATTAAACCTGAATCTGTACGAAAAAGCAATTGTGACAGCGTATCTTGCAATGGACACAAAAAGCAGGACGGATTTGGTAAAAATGGTGCAAACTGTAGCAGATGCCGTTCAGAGTGGGACGGAATCCAAGTATACATACACCATACAAGTTGCAGCCCGTGGCGATGCAGCGAAGAGCCGGCAGGAGCAGGGGGAAGATGTGACCGTATCCACAACCCTTGGGGCGGTGGAAGACCAGATGGAAGAAACGGCGAAAGCGAAAGAAGAAGCATCGTCCTGACAAGAATTTTGAGAAAATAGCGGGGAAGAGTGCTTGTCGCCCCCTTATGGGGGTGTGGATTGAAATAACAGTTTATCAACAATCAGTGAAAAAACCGCCCTGCAAGGAATTGTGGGGCGGTACAATTAAGGAGCGATTATGAAAAGAGCAGTGTTTTATGGTCGTTATTCCAGCGACCGGCAGACCGAACAGAGCATTGAGGGGCAGCGGCGTGTCTGCGAAGAGTTTGCAAAGGCGGAGCAAATTCAAATCGTGGGCGAATACATCGACCGGGCAACCTCCGGCACTTCTACAGAGCATCGAGAGCAGTTTCAGAAAATGCTAAAGGATAGCAAGAACGGGGGCTGGGATTATGTGCTGGTTTACAAACTCGACCGATTCGCCCGTAGCCGCTATGATAGTGCCATCAGCAAGCAGCAGCTGAAAAAGAATGGCGTAAA
>ERZ773165.794-NODE-794-length-21735-cov-6.074723_pt1 | contig 21735 bp, 18 predicted proteins | sample MGYA00581003_ERZ773165 | MGnify/ENA primary metagenome ERZ773165 (study PRJEB29015, sample SAMEA2737817) | human gut metagenome | biome: human gut; feature: human-associated habitat; material: faeces | place: China | collected 2012 ... | reverse complement strand
TGTATTAATTAATAAAAATGCCATATTAAAGTAACATAATTTAGAAAAAAAGTAGACATTTTACATAATAAGTGATATAATGGTTATTGAAATTTGTTGTAAAGGAGTATATTTACATGGTAAAAGAAGCGGGATATATAGAAAAATTAGATGAATTAGTAAAAGTTAAAAAGGCTGATGAAAGTGTTTTAACAACAATTAATGATAATGAGTTGGGATATAAAAAAGCTAAAGAAAATCTTGAGTTATTATTAAAAGAAATAGAAAAAATAGAAAATAAATTAGAAGAAAAAAGACAAGAAAGAAAACAAATACCAATATACAAAGTCAAAGAGCTAACACAAGTAATAAAAGAAATAAGCACTATAAAAAAGGAATATGCAAATAAATTAGATGAAAAAACATATTTAGAAGAATTTTGTAAAGAAAAGCAAAAACAAAATAATGAAATAAAAGAAGAAATAGAAAATCAATATAAAATATACCAAGAAAATGAAATATATATTAAAGCTGTTGAAAAAATATCTAAAAAGAATATAGAATTATCAGCTGAATTTTATGCTGGATATGTAAACCATATGAATGAATATATGAATTTAAAATATAGCTTGAAAGATGATACAAAATTAATAGAGCCTAATGTAAATGATTTAACAACATTATTAAGTATTCTACAAAAAAATGAAGAGAAAAGCGTAAAGAAAGCAACAAGAAAAAAAGCAACAAAAACTGAAAATAAAGAAGAATCAGCAGAAAAGAAAAATACAACAAGAAGAAAAAGCACAAAGGCTGAAAAAAAAGAAGAGCCAGCAGAAAAGAAAACTACAACAAGAAGAAAAAGCACAAAGACTGAAGAAAAAGAAGAGCCAGCAGAAAAGAAGACTGCTACAAGAAAAAAGGCAACAAAAACTGAAAACAAAGAAGAGCCAGCAGAAAAGAAAACAGCCACAAGAAAAAAAGCAATAAAAACTGAAAACAAAGAAGAGCCAGCAGAAAAGAAAACAGCCACAAGAAAAAAAGCAACAAAAACTGAAAACAAAGAAGAGCCAGCAGAAAAAAAGACTACTACAAGAAAAAAAGTAACAAAGGTTGAAGAAAAAGAAGAGCCAGTAGAAAAGAAGAAAACTACTACAAGAAAAAGAGCAACAAAAACTGAAAATAAAGAAGAAACTACAGATAATGAATCTACATCAAAAAAATAATAAAAAATAAATGGGATAAAAATCAGATAGTTTTGATCTGGTTTTTATCCTTAAATTATTTTATTGACAAATATCAATAGATATAATAATATAAATGTCAAGATTAATAATGCTAGGAAAGGAGAGTATGATAAAAATAAGATCATACGAAGTTGAATATGGAAAAAAATATAGTTAAGCCAAAAACTTTACCTGGTTTTATGGAATTATTACCAGATGAACAAATTTTATTTAATGAAATGAAAGAAAAAATTCAAAAATCATACGAAAAATTTGGTTTTTTACCACTAGATACTCCAATAATTGAATCAGCAGATGTACTTCTTGCAAAAGCTGGTGGTGAAACAGAAAAACAAATATATAAATTAAAAAAAGGAGAAAATGATTTAGCTCTAAGATTTGATTTAACAGTTCCATTAGCTAAATATGTAACTGAATATTATCAAAATTTAAGTTTCCCATTTAGAAGATATCAAATAGGAAAAGTATATAGAGGAGAAAAAGCTCAAAGAGGAAGATTTCGTGAATTTTATCAATGTGATATAGATATAATTGGAGACGGAGAATTAAGCATAATAAACGATGCTGAACTTCCAAGTGTTATATACAACACATTTAAAGAGCTAGGATTTGATAAATTTACTATTTGTATAAATAATAGAAAATTATTAAACGGTTTATTTGAAAGTTGTAATTTAAAAGAAAAAAGCGCAGATATATTAAGAACAATAGATAAAATCGACAAAATAGGAAAAGAAAGCGTTATAAAAGAGCTAAAAGAATTAGAAATTGAAGAAGCTAAAATTAATTTAATTATGCAATTTATTTCAATAAATACAACAGTAGAACAAACAATAGTTGAATTAGAAAAATTAAATATACAAAGTGAAACATTTGCAGAAGGTTTGTCAGAGCTAAAAGAACTAGTAAAATATATTAAAATATTTGGTGTCCCAGAAACAAACTTTAAAATTGATTTAACAATAGCAAGAGGTTTAGATTATTACACAGGTACAGTATATGAAACATTCTTAGATGAATATAGATTTTTAGGTAGTGTTTGCTCTGGAGGTAGATATGATAATTTAGCAGAATATTATACAGAAAAAAAATTACCAGGAGTTGGAATTTCAATAGGATTATCACGTTTATTTTTTCAATTAACATATAACAATATAATAAAAGCAAATAAAAAATCAACTGCAAAAATATTAATAATATCAATGCTAGAAGATTTGTCAAAACCAGCTGAAATTGCAACAAGACTAAGAAATAATGGAATAAATACTCAAATTTATGTAGAAAAATCAAAAATAAAAAAGCAATTTAAATATGCAAATAATCTTGAAATACCATATGTTATAGTTTTAGGAGAAGATGAAATTAATAATGGAACAGTATCATTAAAAAATATGCAAACAGGAGAGCAAACTGAAATAAAAATAGATGAATTATGTGAAAATCCATCAAAATACTTAATTGATTAAAGGAGTATAAATTTAAATGAATAAAGTAATATTAAAAAGAATTATATTTACGATTTTAATAATAGTAAATTGTTTAGTAATATTCAAGTTTTCATCACAAGATGCAGATACTTCAAGTCAAACTAGTGGAGTAGTTGTTAATAAAATTGTAGATAAAATTTCTAATGTAAATAAAAATGTAAATAAAGAAAAGCTAACAGATGATGTAACATTTGTAGTAAGAAAGTGTGCGCATCTTTCAATATATACATTATTAGGAATATGGCTTATGAACTTAGCTAATACATTTAATTTATTATCAACAAGAAATAGAATAGTATTTTGTATAATTTTTGGAATGATGTATGCTACATCAGATGAATTACATCAAAAATTTGTTAATGGAAGAAGTGCAGAAATTAGAGATGTATGTATAGATACATGTGGAGTTATACTAGGTATTTTATTAGTAATATTAGTAGGAAAAATAATAAAAAATATAAAAACAAAAAAGGCAGAAAAATTAGATACTAAATCTTAAATATAAATTAAGAGATAGATAAAATTTCTGTCTTTTAATATTAAAATAGACAAAAGACCAAAATGTCTTTTCAAGAAAGGATGATTTATATGAAAGCTTTAATAACAGGAGCTTCTTCTGGAATTGGAAGAGATATTGCAACAGAATTTGCCAAAAGGGGATATGATTTAATATTGGTTGCTAGAAATATTGAAAAGCTTAATCAAGTAAAAGAAAATATATTAAATAACTGCAATAATATTAATATAAAAATAATTCAAATGGATGTTAGTACTCCAGAAAATTGTAAAAATCTATATAATCAAGTAAATGATGATATAGATATATTAATAAACAATGCTGGATTTGGTGTATTTGGAGATTTCACAAAAACAGATATAGATAAAGAAATTCAATTAATAAATACAAATATTACTGCAGTCCATATTTTAACCAAATTATTTTTACAAGATATGGAAAAGAAAAATAAGGGACATATTTTAAATGTTGCATCAATTGCTGGATTTATGCCAGGACCATTAATGGCAACATATTATTCATCAAAAGCATATGTAGTAAGATTATCAGAAGCAATAAGAGAAGAGCTTAGAAGAAAAAATTCAAATGTAAAGCTATCAATATTATGTCCAGGGCCAGTAAATACAAATTTTAATAATGTAGCAGATGTTAACTTTAAAGCAAAATCTTTATCGAGTGAATATGTTGCAAAATATGCTGTGAATGAAATGTTAAAAGGAAAATTTTATATAGTACCAGGAGCTCAAATAAAATGTTTGCGATTTATAGCTAAAATAGTTCCAAACAATATAATTGCAAAGTTTGCATACAAAGTTCAAGAGCGAAAAAAATAATATAATTTTAAAGTAAAAAAATAAATAAGATTTATAAAATTATAAATCTTATTTATTTTTTTATTATCAGATAAATATTTTAAAAATTATGTTAAATAAAACATGTGTCAAAAATTACATAATAAGCATACATTATAATGAATGCAGAAAAAATTTACCTAAGAAAGGGTGAAGTATTATGAATAATTTATTATTATTTTTTGCACTACCTGTAGCTACAATTTTATTATCAATAGTATTACAAAAAATATTAAATTGTCCAATATTAGTAGCGATAACTGCTTTTGCAATATATCTAATTGTAACATTTTCGGCATTTAATGAAACCTTTTTGATATATGCAATCATATATACAATAATTGCATACATAACTGCTGCAGTAACAAGATTTATTATGAGAATTATAGAATGTCAAAATAATCAAAATAATGATAGTAACATATGTGATGATATAAATATTAACAGCGATACTAGTAATATATGTAATTGTTTAATGGAAAATAATACAAGTGGATGTAGATATTCTAGAAAATATTGGCATTAAAAGAGGTCCTCAAAAGAGGACTTTTCTGTATTTTATTACATAGTGAAGAATTGATTATAAGTAAATTTAAAAAGAGATTATGATAAGAATGAAAGTGTAAATAAATGAAAAATTACTATTGAAAGTTATACACAATAACATAAAAGTTGACAAATTATGTAAAATAAGGTAAAATAAGATTTAGGATATTTATATAGGAGATGATGTATATGAAAAGTAAAAAAGTATACATTGGTATTTCAATAGGTGCAATTTTAGTAATTTGTATAATAGTAGCCAGTATTTTCTATATTAAAACAAAAAATAAGGATGTTGAACAAGCAGACTTTACAAAAAATATAACAAATGAAGATACAAAAGAAGCTATGGAAATTACAGAAGAAAAAGATGAAGCAAAAGGAATAACCAATGAAGTGAAAAGTGAAGAAGCAGATCAAGGTGAAACAAAGCAAGAAGAGGTAAAAAAAGATAATACTAAACAAAAAGAAACTAAAAAGGTAGAAGAAAAGAAAGAAATAATTGTAACTGATATGAAAAAGACTTTATATGTAAAAGCAACTAGTTTAAATGTAAGATCAGGACCATCAACTTCTGATAGTAAAATTGGAGCTTATAAAAATGCAGCCGAAGTAACAGTTACTGGAAAGGTAAAAGATTCAACCTGGTATAGAGTATCATATAATGGTAAAGTTGGATATGTTGATTCAACATATTTAACAGAAACTAAGCCAGTAGTAGAAGAAAAAAGCTATGAAGAAGAATATGTTTCAACAACAGGAAGTACAGTTTCAAATTTAATTGTAATAAATAGTAGGAATAATACTTTAAGATATTATATAAATGGAAATTTAACACGTTCATATTCATGTGCGACAGGAAAAAGTTCAAGTGCAACTCCAACTGGAAAATTTTCTGTATATAATAAAATTGTAAATAGACCATATTATAAAAATAATATTCCAGGTGGTGATCCAAGAAATCCATTAGGAAAGAGATGGATGGGATTAGATTGCTATGGTACACAAGGAACTACATATGGAATCCACGGTACAAATAATGAAGGTAGTATCGGAACAAATGCATCTCATGGTTGCATAAGAATGCATAATGCAGAAGTTGAATCTTTATATGAAATTGTACCAGTAGGAACTACTGTAATTATACAAAATTCAGGAAAATCAGATAAACAAATTGCAGGAGATTATGGAATTGTAATTTATTAAGTAATATAAAAGGAATATGGTAACATATTCCTTTTTTGTTTGTTATTTGATAATCTAATTTTTTTTTGAATTCTATTGTATTAATTTGACAATATATGTTAAAATAAACAAGAGCATAATGCTACTGTAGCTCAGTTGGTAGAGCAACAGATTCGTAACCTGTAGGTCGGGAGTTCGATTCTCCCCAGTAGCTCCAATAAATTGTAATGGAGATGTAGAACATGGGATTTTTTGATAAATTAAAACAAGGATTAAGCAAAACAAAGGAATCATTTAATGAAAAAATAAATAATGTATTTAAAAATTTTAGAAAAGTAGATGAGGATTTACTAGAAGAATTGGAAGAAGCATTAATAATGTCAGATGTTGGAATGGAAACATCTATGAAAATAATAGAAAATTTAAGAGATAAAATAAAAACTGATAAAATTGAAGATGCTGATTTGGTAAAACAAGCATTAAGAGAGCAGATAGAGGAAATACTAGATTCAGTTGATTCAGATTTAAAATTAGAAACAAAACCATCAGTAATATTATTCGTCGGAGTAAATGGTGTTGGTAAAACTACATCTATTGGTAAAATAGCAAATAATTTAAGAAAAGAAGGCAAAAAAGTTATTGTTGCAGCAGCAGATACTTTTAGAGCTGCAGCTGTTGAACAATTAGAAGTTTGGGCTAATAGAGCACAAGTTCAATTAGTAAAAAGACCAGAAGGAACAGATCCTGCATCAGTAGTATTTGATGCAATAAAAACAACAAAACAGGAAAATGCTGATGTTTTAATAATAGATACAGCAGGAAGATTGCATAATAAAAAATATTTAATGGATGAATTAATAAAAATAAACAAAGTAATAGATAAAGAGCTTCCTGATGTATCAAAAGAAGTTTTAATGGTATTAGATGCTACTACAGGACAGAATGCTATTATGCAAGTAAAAGCATTTAAGGAAGCTGTAAATATAAATGGATTAGTTTTAACAAAATTAGATGGAACTTCAAAAGGCGGTGCAGTCATTGGTATTGTATCAGAAAATAATTTACCAATTAAATTTATTGGGGTTGGTGAACAATTAGATGATATGCAAAAATTCAACTCAGCTGATTTTGTAAATAGTATAATATAAAACAAATAGAAGGTGAGTAATTTGAAAGAAAAAATAAATGATAAAAAATCCAAGAAAAAATCAGCTAAAAGAAGAACTATTGTAGTATTATTTTCAATAGTATTCATAATAATTGCCTATATAATGTACAGAGGGAATTATTTAGAATATTTGGAAATTGGAAAAAATTATATAGGGGCATTTACTGATCAAATTAAATACAGATCAATAACTATAATTGTATCTTTTATATGGATATTTGGTCTTATGTATTTTACAAACAAAAGGATTCAAAAAGGTTTAAAACCATTCTTTTCAGAAGAAAATAAAGAAATGCCTAAATTGCTAAATAAGTCAATTTCGTTTATAACTGCTGCAATAGGTAGTGTTATAACATCAAACATATTTTTACAAAAAACTATATTATTTTTTAATAGTACTTCATTTGGAAAAACAGATTTTATATTTGGTCATGATATCGGATATTATTTGTTTATAAAACCTTTTTTGCAAACTGTTTTAATATACATTTTAGTAACTATAGTTTTATCAACGTTATATGCAGCAGTATATTATATTGTTAGCTTAAATACTCAGTTTGTAAATGGAGTTACAACTGAATCATTAAAAAATTCAATAATAAAAAAACAATTATTAAATAATGCAAAAATATTAGTAATAATTATTGCAGTTTTAACATTTATAAATGCAGAGGATTTGTCATCAAGACCATTTTTGACTGTAGGAGAAAACGAATACTCATATGCTATATCTGGAGCTGGAACATCAGATGTTTCGATAAAAGTTTGGGGATATAGAGCTTTATCAATAATAATGATAATAGCAATTTTCGTAGGAATATCTGCATATAATAAGAAAAAAAATAGAAGATTAATAATGTCTGTTTTTTCAGTACCAATATATTTAGTTGGTTTAATTTTAGTTTTAATAGGATATAATAAAATATTTGTTGATTCAAACGAATATGAAAAAGAAAAACAGTATATATCATATAATATAGAAAATACTAGAGACGCATATGGAATAAATATAGAAGAAGTAAATTTAGATGATACAGATGCGATAAATTCAGATGAAGTAACTAAATATTCTGAAGTTGCAAATAATATATCAACTACTAATAAGGATTTGGTTTTAAAATCATTAAATGGAACATTAACAAATAAAGGATATTATAAATATACTTCAACTAAACCTTGTGAATATACAATTAATAATAAAAAAACATTAGTATATGTAACTCCAAGGGAAGTTGTATCAAATGAAAATTCATATACTAATGCAACATATGAATATACACATGGATATGGAGTAGTAGTTACATCAGCTTCAGATACAAATAGTACAGGTGATTTAGTAAATTTGCAAAAAGGTTTTTCAAATGATGGTAATGTAGTTAATATAAAAAATCCAAGGATATATTTTGGATTAGAAACTAATAAAACAATTGTTACAAACAGCAAAAATAAAAATGAGTTTGATTATCCTAAAAATGAAAATAGTGATTTAGATAATGCAACTAATTCATATGATGGAGAAGCTGGACTAAAATTAAATACGTTAGATAGAATGATATTAGCTTTTTCAAATGGTGATATAAATTTAGCTTTTTCAAATAATGTTAATGAAAATAGTAAAATATTAACAAATAGAAATGTAATAGAAAGAGCTAAAAAAATAATGCCATATTTAACATATGATAATTCACCATATTTAGTTATTACAAATGAAGGCAATTTAGTATGGGTTATAGATGCATATACTACATCAAAATATTATCCATATTCACAAAAAAGTAATGTAAATGGACAAGAAATAAATTATATAAAAAATTCAGTAAAAGTTTTAGTTGATGCATATAATGGAAAAGTTGAATTTTATATTACAGATAGAACAGATCCAATAGCAATGGCATATAATAAAGCCTTTCCAGATGTGTTTATGGATATTGATAAAGAAATTCCAAGTGAGATAAGTGAGCATTTCACATATTCAGAATTTTTATATAATATACAAGCTGAAATATTGAAAAGATATCACAATACAGAGCCAGATGTATTATATAGAGCAAACGATGTATGGGATATAGCTAAATATGGAGCTGGAACAAATTCATCTACACAACAAACAACACAGATGACACCATATTACGCAATTGTAAAAACAACAGATAGTGAACAAACAAAATTAGGATTAGTATTACCATATACAATTCAAGGAAAGCAAAGTATTGCTGGATATACAGTAGGTACTTATGAAAATGGTAAAATTGTAATGAAATTATATAGATATTCATCAGATAATACAGTATTAGGTCCTATGCAGTTAGACACACAAATAAGTCAAAATGAATCAATTTCAAAAGAAATTGAGAGTTTAAATGTATCAGGAACAAAAATTACAAAAAATATAGTTGTTGTGCCAATTAATAATAAATTAATATATGTGGAATCAATTTATCAAGAATATATTAATGAAAGTGATTCATTACCTAAATTAAGAAAAGTAGTTATTGCATCTGGAAATAAAATGGCAATAGGTGATGATTTAAAATCAGCATTAAGCAATTTGTTATCACAAGCATTTAATATAGAAGTTGAAGATCCGGAAAATGAGGAAGCTCTTTTACAGTCAATAATAAAAGCAAATAAAAATTTAAAAGAATCAACATCAAATCAAGATTACGAAATGATGGGAAAAGATATTAAACAATTACAAAGATTAATAGATAAATTAGAACAGTTACAAAACAATGGCTCAAAAGATAAAGACAAGGAAAACAATAATACAATTAATTTATAACATATAATTGACAAAATGGAGGTAAAAATTTATGTTAAAGACTAAAAAAAATTTATTTAAAATCGTAGCAATATTTACAATCATTTTAATGACTGTATTGGGATTTACAGGATGTAAAAAGAATAATAAAAATGAATCAGATGAAAAAGCATACTTACAACCAATAACAGATTATTTAGAAGGAATAAAATCTAAGGATTTGAGTAGAGTAGCAAAAGCATATCCAGATTTCATGAAAATATCAGAAAAAATAACTGAAGATGATATAAATGAATTATACAGCCAATATGAATCTATGTATGGGGCAAATATAAAAATTGATTATTCTTTTGGTGATGCAGTTGCTTTAACTGAAGATGAAATTAATGATGTAGAAAGTAATATAGCAGCTGTTACTGAAGAAAATCAAAATATCGATGTTACAGCAGCATATTATGTTCCAGTAACTATCACAGTTACTGGTGATGGGATAACAAATAGTTCAGAAGAAAATAATAATACAGATGGTACAGAAAGTGAAAATGATACAAACAATACAGAGCAACAAGATGTTATAGTTATCCAATACAATGGAAATTGGTATGTTATTTAAATAAAAGTATAAATTTTCTAATTGAGTCCTCATTGTTAAAAAATAATTTAGCAATGAGGATTAATTTTATATATAAAATTAATAAAAGTACAAAAAATGCTGGAAAATCCTTGACATTATTGAATTAAGATGATTATAATAAATCAAAGTAAACGAAAAAATCTTCCGGAGGCTAAAATATAATGAACAACAATTATATAAACAAATACACAGAAAACTACAGCAATATGAAAGATGAAGATTTAATAAGAAAAATTAAATCAGGGGATAATGACGCATTAGATTATATATTAAAAAAATATCAAGAAGTTGTTAATATGAAAGTAAGTAGGTATTTTATAATCGGTGCTGAAAAAGAAGATATTATACAAGAAGGATTGATTGGCTTATATAAAGCAATAAAGAGTTTTGATCCAGAAAAACAAAATTCATTTAAATCATTTGCAAACCTATGTATTGAAAGACAATTAATAACAGCAATAAAAAGCTCAAATAGACAAAAACATATGCCACTTAATTCATATTTATCTTTGAATATGTCTGCATATGATAATGAAGATGATGATACAAGTATATACGATATATTTGATGCAAATATAATTGAAGACCCATTAGATACAATAACTAAAAAAGAATATTACAAAAGTGTTGAAGATATAATAGATAAATCATTAAGCATATTTGAAAAAAATGTATTAAATGAATTAGTAAATGGAAGTTCATATACAGCAATTGCACAAAAACTAGATTCTCCAGTAAAATCTGTAGATAATGCAATTCAAAGAATCCGAAAAAAAACCATGAAAAATTTAAATTTAGAGAATAAAAGAAAAAATAATAAATCTTAAAATAAAAGAAGAGATTCAAGTACCAAAATATGGATTGAATCTCATTTTTTATTTTGATTTTCCAGTAATTGATATTGACTTTTTATCAAATGTAATATAAACTTTAAAAGTAAAATTAATGTTGAAAAAAGCATATAAATGTAAAATATGCTTACATAGCTCAGGAGGTAGAGCACTACCTTGGTAAGGTAGAGGTCACCAGTTCAAATCTGGTTGTAAGCTCCATTAATTATTATAAAATAATAAAAATTACAATTAAAATTGAAAGGACTTGAAAATATGAAAATAGGTATAGTAGGTCTTCCAAATGTTGGAAAAAGTACACTATTTAATGCAATAACTAATGCAGGTGCTGAATGTGCAAATTATCCATTTTGCACAATAGAGCCAAACGTAGGAGTTGTACCTGTACCAGATGAAAGACTAGATAATTTAGCAAAAATGTATAATCCAGAAAAAGTAACACATGCAATAATTGAATTTGTAGATATAGCAGGATTAGTAAAAGGAGCAAGCAAAGGTGAAGGATTAGGAAATAAGTTCTTATCACATATAAGAGAAGTTGATAGTATAGCACAAGTTGTAAGATGTTTTGAAGATCCAAATGTAGTTCATGTAGATGGAAGCATAGATCCAATAAGAGATATAGATACAATTAATTTAGAGCTTATTTTAGCAGATCTAGAAACTATTGATAAAAGACTTGAAAGAGCAAAGAAAAATCTAAAAGCAGATAAAAAATATCAAGCAGAAATAGATGTATTACAAAAAATAAAAGAAGCTCTAGAAGCTGGAAAAACAGCAAGATCTGTTGATTTAAATGAAGATGAAAGTGAACTAATAAAAGATGCATTTTTATTAACAATAAAACCAACTTTATATATTGCTAATGTTTCAGAAGAACAGCTGGCAGATGTTGAAAATGACAAATACATAAATGAAGTAAAAGAACTTGCAGCAAAAGAAAATGCAGAAGTTATTCCATTATGTATAAAAATAGAAGAAGAGCTTGCAAGCCTAGATAATGAAGACGATAAAAAAGAAATGTTAGAAATGCTAGGATTACAAGAATCAGGATTAGATAAAGTTATAAAATCAAGTTATGATTTATTAGGCCTAATGTCATTCTTAACAGCTGGAGAGCCAGAGGTTAGAGCATGGACAATAAAAAAAGGAACAAAAGCACCTCAAGCAGCAGGAAAAATTCATTCAGACATAGAAAGAGGATTCATAAGAGCAGAAGTTGTTTCATATGATGATTTAATGAGAGAAGGTTCAATGAATGCAGTAAAAGAAAAAGGTTTACTACGCTCAGAAGGAAAAGACTATATTATGCAGGATGGCGATATAGTATTATTCAGATTTAATGTATAAATTAAAGCACAAATAAATACTGCAAAAGGTTTTATTTGTGCTTTTTATAAAATAATATAAAAACTAAAGAAAGGAAAAAAATATGGAGGATAAAGGAAAAAAATTTGAATGGCTAAAAAAACTAGCAATTATATTATGTATAACAATGATATCACTAATTCCAAGTTTTATAGATAAACATATATCATTAGCAGATTCAGGATTTGGAAGTAGTTATGATAGTGGAGGAAGCAGTTATAGTGGAGGAAGCTATGACAGTGGAAGTAGTAGTTGGGATTATGACTCAGATTATGACTCAGATGGTGGCGATTCACTTATAGGTTTAATAATCGCTATAATAATTATAATAATAATAGCTATATGTACTAGAGATAAGAAAACTAAAGTTGTAACAAAATCTGATAATGTAAATGATGAAAATATTGCAAATAAAGTAAAACAATATATACCAAACTTCAATAAACAAGAATTCTTAAATAATGGATACAAAATTTACAAAGATGTACAGAATGCATGGATGAACTTTAAATTAGATGATGTAAAAGATGTAATAACAGATGAAATATATAATATGTATGATTCACAACTTTCTACATTAGAAGTTAAAGGTGAAAAGAACATAATGAAAGACTTTAAGCTTGTAAAATCATACTTAAAAGATGTAAATGTACAAAATGAAACAATTACAATTACAACAGGATACATTATTGAAATGTATGACTATATAATTGAAGAATCGACAGGAAAAGTACTAAGAGGTTCATCAACTAATAAATTAAGAATAGTATACGAAATGAAATTTAGACAGACATTAAATTCAAATGAAAAAGTAGATCATTGTCCAAATTGTGGAGCAAAAATAGAAATGAACAGTAGTGGAACATGTGAATACTGTGGATCAAAACTAGTTTCTGAAAATACAAAATGGGTATTAACAGAAAAGAAAACAATGAGACAAGAAATGTTTTAAAATAAAAAAATAAGAATGAAAATAGAAAATATTTTCATTCTTAATATATAAATTAGGGGAGTAAAATGGAGAAAAGAAAAAATATAATAAAAAAGATATTAATAACACTAGGTATTTTGTGTTCAGTAATATTAACTTTTACTGTAATATATGAAAGACCAACTTTGGCGGATTCAGGCCATAGTGTAAGTCATAGTAGTAGTCACAGTAGTAGCCATAGTAGTAGTCACAGCAGTAGAAGTAGCAGTTCGTCAAGCAGACGAAGTTCAAGTAGCAGTCACAGATCATCAAGCAGTGGAAGCTCAAGTAGCAGTCACAGATCATCAAGCAGTGGAAGCTCAAGTAGTGGAAGTAGTGATCCATTAGCAGGAGTAATTTCTCTTGCAGTACTTATTATAATAATTATAATAAGTATAATATGGAGTAGTTTATTAAAAAATGGCAAAGCACACAAAATTGTTATCAATAAAAATAACGAAAATGATGTAGAAGATAAGATAAAGAAACTAATACCAAACTTTAATAAACAAGAATTTTTAACACAAGGATTTAATATTTATTATGATATTCAAATGGCATGGATGAATTTTAAATTAGAAGATATAAAAGACAAAGTAACAGACGAAATATACACAATGTATGAATCACAACTTGCAACACTTGAAGTAAAAGGTGAACAAAATATAATGAAAAACATAAATTTAAAGCAAAGTAGTTTAAAAGATGTTACAAATCAAAATGGAACAGTTACTATAAAAACAAATTATGTAATAGAAATGTATGATTATATAGCAGATGTTAATACGAAAAAGTTAATAAGAGGCGAAGACAAGGAAAAAATATGTATATTATATGAAATGAGCTTCAGAAAAGCTTTAAGTGAAGATGAAAAAGTAACTCATTGTCCAAATTGTGGTGCAAAAGTAGAAATGAACAGTACAGGAACATGTGAATACTGTGGATCGAAACTAGTATCAGAAAATACAAAATGGGTATTAACAGAAAAAAAAGTAATTGAGCAATATTATATATAAAAAATAAAGGAGATATAGTATTTTAAATACTATATCTCAAAACATAATGGTATATGGGTAACCAACAAAAATCCCAAATAAACAATAAAAAGGAATGAAAAAAATGAATAACACATTAGAAAATTTATTAAAACAAGACTCAGAATTTTCAGAAGCAAAATTCAAATCAAAAGTAGAAAACACATTTGTACAAATAAAACTATCAATGGTGACAGGAAAAACAGAAAAAATCCATCACTTTGTTAACGAAGAAACATATCAAAAAATAGTTCAAAAAGTAGAAAACGACAAATCAAACAACAGGATTCAATTATATGACGAACTAAATGTAGCAGATGTCCAAATTTTAAAAATAGAAGAGCAAGAAGATAGTTTCAAAATAGAAGTAAATGTACACTCGAAAGCATTAGAATACTATATTGCAAGAGATACAAGAAAATACATATCAGGAGACAGATACAACCGTGTAGAAAGAATGAATAAAATAATATACACAAAACTAAAGAACTCACAAGACATGGGAGTAGCCAGAAAATGTCCATCATGCGGGGCAAACATAGATGTAAACAAAAACGGACAATGTGAATACTGTGGAGCAATATTCAATTTACAAAACTACGACTGGGTAATAACATATATGGACGTTTAGCAAAGAATAAAAAAGAGAAGGTTATAATTTAGAAAAATGAGAAAAAAAGAAATATAGGAGTATAAAATATAAATGAGAGTAGAAAAAATATTTTTTAACACAGAAGACAATGTAGAGCTCTTTGGTTTATTACACACAAGTGAAAGCAAAAATGATAAAGAAGTTGTAATAGCAATTCATGGAATGGGAAGCAATTGTTTTAAACAAAGAGACGATATAATAGCACAAAAATTAACATCAAATAATATTTCATATTTCAGCTTTAATAATAGAGGATTCGGATTAGTAAATAAAATAACAAAAGATGGAAGCGGAATACTACAAGGAACAGCATTTGAAGATGTAAAGGATTCATATTATGACATTGTATCAGCAATAAAATTAATGATATCAAAGGGTTACGAAAAAATACATCTACAAGGACATAGTCTAGGCTCAACGAAAAGCGTATATGTATATAATAAATTATTGCAAAATAATGAAACAGAAATTTTAAATAAAATAAGTTCAGTAATATTATTATCATTAGTTGACCTAACAAGCGTAATGCAATTTTTAGTAAAAAACGCGGATGTTGATGTAGTAAAAATTGCAAAAGAAAAAGAAATTGAAAAAAATTTAAATTATATAATAGACTGTAAAGCATCATTTTTACCACTAGTAAGTGTACAAACATTCTTAACATATTATAGAGATAATGAAGAAATTGATTTTGCAAAATATCAAGAAAAAGATTATGAATTTAAAAAATTAAATAATATAAAAGTTCCATTATTTATGAGATGGGGAAATGTAAATGAAATAATAAATTTACCAGCAAATGAACTTGTAGACTTAATGAATGAAAAGATATTAAACAATAAAAAAGATATTAATTTTATAGATGGTGCAACACACAATTATAGAGGAAAAGAAGAAATTCTTGCAGAAGAAATTTTGAAATTTATACAAAATGTAGATTAAAAATATAAAAAGAAATAAGAAGTATAATAAATGCACAGCATTTAAAATACTTCTTATTTTGTTAGAGGTTCAACTTAAATTACATTTCTTCTTTTACAAGAGAAATTTTGTAATCTGGAAAAAGCAATTCCAAATTGGAAATAGCTTTTTGTTGAGCAGCGCATAACTCATTTGAATGAGTTATGAGGATTTCCTCCTTTATGGCTGCTATAACAGCATAGCCTCTTTTGATAACATCGATGAATCCATCAAAACCAGTTAAAGGACTAAGTTTTTTCTCTTCGATGATGGTCATATGAAAATGACCTTCTGGGCTTGAGATAATCTCTCCTGTTGGAGTGATAAACCTCAATTCTTCTGCTGTACCTCTTGTGATTTTCTTTGACATTGGAAAATTCCTCCTTAAGTTAATGTATAATATATTATATCGCAGAATAAACAAAAAGTAAACTAAAATCGTAAACTAAAAAACGACAAAAAATACTAATTAGGGCAATTTTAACTCAAATATGTAATTGTACTTGACATCTATTATGTAAAACACTATAATATATACACTGTTAACTTATTTTTTACAGTATTTTGAGTAATACAATATACTAAATAATGAAACAATACTAACAGTTATAAGTACTTCACACAAATGAGAAAGGACATGTAAATCATGGAAAAAAACTTAATTACGTCTTCAAAAGTAAAATTTGAAGTCACAAATGAGGCATTAAAGCTGATACCTTCAGGAACAGATCTGTTATATTCCAAAGTAACATTTGGATATATTTTCAGGGATGAACATGGAATGGAGGCATTATTCAAGCTTGAGTGTTATCAAGACGATGTGACATTTTACTTTGAGGCTAAGTCTGGAATTGTAAATATAATCCAGATGACTGAACTCGAATTTGATGAAAAAACTAATGATATGAAAAAATGTCATTTATGTTTAAATGAGTCAGAATTAAAAGAGTCAGAAGAGCAGAAAGCACGCAGAATAAAGAATAATATCTTTTTGCAAGAAAAAGGAATTATTACAAATAATAATCTGATGTGCAATGATGCAAATATGCAGATAAGACCAGTAGATGAAATAATTAAAAGAGCAGTTGCAAGTTTAATTGTCATTCAGGTAGCTTGTGATATCAATTATGATCAGTTTTCAGAAGAAAGTATGGCAAAAGCAATCTTTTTACTTGATAATTTTGGAGTGAAAGATGCATTAAATTCAAAAGAAGAAAGAATTATGAATTTATGCTATACTAAACAGGATTGCTTGGATATGGATTGGGCCTATGAAACAAATTGGGCGTTACTTTGGGCCTTAGGTCTTATAGATGATGACATAAGAAATCCGAACATCTTGGCAGACTGCGAAAAATCCATGTCACTTCTTAAAGGAAGTTCATTGAAAAAATTCAAAGATCGTTGCAGAGTTAGAAGCTTGGACGAAATATTGGATATGTATGATTTATATTACAGATATCAGTGGGCAACAAATGAAATTTGTTTGCAGCAGGAATTCAATCCTACAATAATTAATGATGACGTAATTGTTGAAAGAAGAAGAGGACTCGAATGGCTGTTATCTCCATGCACTGATGATTGGTACGATATTGATCTTTATGCATAAAAAAAACATCCCCTCATTCACATGTGGATAGGGGATGTTTTTTTCTATGGTATCATTTTTTATATCCACATAAAAATTGGTACATACCTATTGAAAAAAATAAAAAATGGTGTTATCATAGTAACATATTTAAAAACGAAATAAAGGACAACACATTCAAACTAAAACTAACAGAGAGCTGAAAAAATAAGCTGAAATTTCAGTAAGATAATAATTTGTATGTTATCACCTTTATGTTGCTTAATCGAACCAAAGTAAATTAAGCCGTAATCTTGCGTTAAAAGAAAATTAAGAGAGCTAGTAATTTAATATTTAGCTAATATAGGTGGTACCGCGGATTTTAAGTCATTCGTCCTAATAAAAGTAGGACAAATGGCTTTTTTTGATGTCTAAAATGCAAAATTGAAATAATGCAAAAATATAAAAAATGATATGTTCAAAAGAATTTGTTCTATAAAAATTTATAATAAAGGAGAGATTAAATATGTGTGAAGAAAAAAAAGATTATGGTAAAACATTAAACTTACCAAAAACAGATTTCCCTATGAGAGGAAATTTACCAGAAAATGAACCAAAAATATTTGATGAAGTTTTTGAAAATGATTTGTATGAAAAAATGTTAAAAAAGAATGAAGGAAAGACACCATTCGTATTACATGATGGACCTCCATATGCAAATGGTGGACTTCACATAGGACATGCTTTAAATAAAATTTTAAAAGATACAATAGTAAGATACAAAAATTTAAAAGGATTTGACACCCCATTCATACCAGGATTTGATACACATGGTATGCCAACTGAAAAAAAAGCTATTGAAAAATTAGGATTAAATAGAGATGAAGTTCCAATTTCTGAATTCAGAGATGCATGTAAAGGATTTAATAAAGAATATATAAAATTACAAACTGATGGATTTAAAAGATTAGGTGTTTTAGCAGATTGGAAACATCCATACATAACATATCAACCAAAAATGGAAGCTGAGCAATTAAGAGTTTTTGGTACTATGTATAAAAAAGGCTATATATACAAAGGTTTAAAACCAGTTTATTGGTGTACTGATTGTGAAACAGCATTGGCTGAAGCTGAAATCGAATATAAAGATGTTGATTCAGAAACAGTATATGTAAAATTCCCAGTAATAGAAGGAAATGGATTATTTGATGAAAGAGATACATATTTTGTTATTTGGACAACAACACCATGGACATTACCTGGAAACACAGGTATAACAGTAAACCCAGACTTTAAATATAGCTTAATTGATGTTAATGGAGAAAAATTAGTTATTGCAACAGAAAGAATTGAGCCAGTTTTAAAAGATGCTGGAGTAGAAGAATATACAGTTATAAAAGAATTTGAAGGTAAAGAATTTGATGGAGTTAAATGTAAACATCCTTTCTTAAATAGAGAATCTAAAGTTGTTATGGGTAGTCCAGATACAGTAGATGTTGATTTAGAAGCTGGTACTGGTGAAGTCCATACAGCTCCTGGATATGGTAAAGAAGATTATTTATGTGGATTAAAAAATGGACTTGAAATGATTGTTTGTGTTGATGATAAAGGTCATCAAACAAAAGAAGCTGGACCATTTGCAGGTATGTTTTATGCAAAATCTAATAAAGAAATTGTAAAATGGTTAGATGAAAATGATTTACTATTTGCTAAAAAGAAAATAAATCACTCATATCCACATTGTTGGAGATGTAAAAAGCCAATAATATTCAGAGCTACAAAGCAATGGTTTGCTTCAATAGATAAATTTAGAGCTGATTCATTAAAAGCTATAAAAAATGTTAAATGGGTTCCAGCATGGGGTGAAGACCGTATTTCTAAAATGATAGAAGAGCGTAATGACTGGTGTATATCTCGTCAAAGAACTTGGGGAGTTCCACTACCAATATTCTATTGTAAAAATTGTGAGAAGGAATATGTTACAGATAGCTCTATGGAAAAAGTAATAAATCTTGTTAAAGAGCATGGAACTAATTGTTGGTTTGACATGGATGTGAAAGATTTATTACCAGCAGATGCAAAATGTCCAGAATGTGGATGTAAAGAATTTACAAAAGAATCAGACATAATGGATGTATGGTTTGATTCTGGTTCAACACATCAAAGTTGTCTTGCTCAAAGAGGATTACCAAAAGCAGATTTATACTTAGAAGGTGCTGACCAATACAGAGGATGGTTCCAATCATCATTATTAACATCAATAGCAGTAACTGGAGATGCTCCATACAAAGAAGTTTTAACACATGGATGGACTGTTGATGCACAAGGAAGACAAATGCATAAATCATTAGGAAATGGTATTGATCCACAAGAAGTAATAGACCAATATGGTGCAGATATACTAAGACTTTGGGCACTATCTTCAGATTATCAATCAGATGTAAGATTATCTAAGGAAATATTAAAACAAGTTTCAGAAGTATACAGAAAAATACGTAACACTGCAAGATACATATTGGGAAACATCCACGACTTTGACGTAAACAAACCAGTAGCATATGAAGATTTACAAGAAATTGACAAATGGGCTCTAACAAGACTAAATAATTTAATAAGCGAATGTACAAAATCATATGATGCATATGACTTCAACAAAGCATATCAAGCAATAAATACATTCTGTGTATTAGACATGAGTAATTTCTATTTAGACATAATAAAAGACAGACTATACACAGCAAAACCAGAATCAACAGAAAGAAGAGCTGCTCAAACAACAATGTACGAAATACTACAAGCACTTGTAAAAATTATAGCTCCAATGGCAAGCTTCACAGCAGAAGAAATATGGAAATATATGCCTCATAAAGATGGCGAAAACACAGAAAGTGTAATGCTTTCATATTACCCAGAAGTAAATGAAAAATATGAAGACAAAGAGCTAGAAGCAAAATGGGATAAAATACTAAAAATAAAAGAAGCGGTAGCAAAAAAATTAGAAGAAGCAAGAGCAGAAAAAGTAATAGGACATTCACTAAACGCAAAAGTAATAATATCAGCAGAAGGAGAAGAATACAAATTCCTAAATGACAATAAAGAGCTACTAAAAGATGTATTCATAGTATCAGGATTAGATTTAGTAGAAGGTACATCAGAAATAAAAGTACAAGTAGCCGAAGGTGAAAAATGCGAAAGATGTTGGAAATACGATGTAACAGTAGGACAAGACAAAGAAAATCCAACAATATGCCACAGATGTAGTGAAGCTTTAAAATAAATAAAAAGGGGAAAAATAATCCCCTTTTTATTTTTGGTTAAACTTTTAAACTGCTTTCTAATGCTAGTACAATCATATCATTCAAAGATTTTTCTCTTTCTTCTGAAGAAATTTCTTGTTTTTTATAATGTGAATCAACAACAGTTAATAAACAAGAAGCCTTTTTGTTTAAATATTTTGCTGTGTAGAATAAAGCAAAAGATTCCATTTCTGCTGCTGTAATATTAAATTCTGCAGGTAATCTATTTAATAATATATTTATATCTTCTATATAATAATCAAAACACTCACTACATAAAACATTTCCTTCAACAAGTTTTATATTATTTTCATTAGCAGTTTCTTTTATGATAGAATTAATATCTTCGCTTGCATTAATTATGTGACAATCTTTATTATTTAATGCTTTAGCAAAGTTTCCCTCTGTATAAGACTCATCAACTAATATAGTATCAAAAATGTTCAAATCTGCTGAATAAGCTCCACAAGAGCCAATTCTTATAATAGTTTCAACATTATAAAACTTATACAATTCATAGCAATATATTCCCATACTAGGCATACCCATACCTGTTGAAAATACAGTAATTTCTTTTCCTTTATATGTTCCAGTATATGCCAAAATATTTCTAACAGTATTAACCAATCTGTAATTTTCTAAAAAATTATCAGCAATATATTTAGCTC
>ERZ773165.793-NODE-793-length-21735-cov-23.188699_pt1 | contig 21735 bp, 19 predicted proteins | sample MGYA00581003_ERZ773165 | MGnify/ENA primary metagenome ERZ773165 (study PRJEB29015, sample SAMEA2737817) | human gut metagenome | biome: human gut; feature: human-associated habitat; material: faeces | place: China | collected 2012 ... | reverse complement strand
ACTCACTTTATTTGATGAATTTTAATAACCGTGCGATTTTATCGCATCAGTACTATTAGCTTTTTATTAACAAATAAAACAAATCCATATATTCCTGCAATCCATTAGACTTATCAAACAAACTTGCAGCACGCTCTCTGCATTGCATGGTATACGCTTTCTTTCCTTTGGTACGTATTTCTTCGATCGCTTTATAGCAACTTGCCAAATCGTTATTGGGAATTATTATACCACAATCACCCACTAGTTCTGGACTAGCGGTATTATTGTTCACGATAATTGGAGTTCCTGCAGCAAGTGCTTCGGCCGTTACTTTTCCAAACGTTTCCTGTTGCGTAAAATTTAAAAAAACATCAGCCATTGAATAATATTCAGCCAGTTGATTGGTATCTGAAAGAGGGCCAACAGTAATCATATTACTTGGATGATCTTTATCAAAACCTCCAACCATTACGATTTTAATTTCAGGATATTTTTCTGCTACCTTATAATAATAGGATAGCCCTTTTGCTTCTGACCAGTTTTGTGCTACGCCCAGTATTACAAAATCATTGTCAGTGATACCTAACTTCTTTCTCAATTCATTTGTATCACGAGGCTTAAAAACATCAAGATCTATCCAGTTGTATATACGTTTTATGACAAAAGATTTTTTTAAGAAAGACTGCCTACTTTCATTTGCAACCCAATCAGAAACGCCAATGATTGCCAATCGTTTAAGTTGAGTTAGATACTTCTTCTTTATATTATAAGTCCATGTTGAAGTATCGAAGAACCAACTTCCTTTTATACCTTTAATTAATGGACATTTCTCACATTGTTTTTTCCATTTATAGCATCCGTCCTTGGTATAATACACGCATCCTCCTGTAAACATCCAACAATCGTGCAGAACTATAACAGTGGGAATGTTATATTTTATCAGATATTTGAGTATTGTGCAAAGTTGTGTTGAATTGCTATGTAAATTCCTTAATACAATGACATCCGGATTTATATCCTTTAGTTTATGCACAAGCAATTTAGTGCGAAAGAAAGACAAGAAACCTTGCATACCAGTAATACAACCCAGCAGTCTATGTAGTTTATATTCAATTGTAGAACCTAATTTAAAGACATTATTCTGTGGATCATTAATATTATTGCAGAATACAAATGATTCATGCCCATTTTTCTTAAGAAATAGATGCATTTCTTTTGATGTACGTCCTGTACTACTATATTCATACACGGCATTTATTTGAACAATTTTCATATATTTGTATTATATCTTTATTTATGATTAGTTATATTTGAATTTGCCAATAAAAGGTATCCATAACAAGCAATAAAGAGTCCTACACTTCCTGAAACAAGCCCCGCTTCAAAACAGCTAGGAAGTAAAATTGAGAGATAAGCATAAAAACACATTCGGTTGAACAGTGGAACTTTACCTAAATCAACGTTTGAGACTGATTTATATAGCAAATAAACAAACAAGAAAAATGGCAGTATTCCATATGATACTAATACATCTAAATGTGTATTTAAAGCTTGAAACGCACCAGTTCCATTACTAGCACTACTATAACCACCAATTATAGGAAATTGAAAAACATAATCTAAAAAGAAATCCCATGATTCTAATCTCGTATAATTACTTTTCCCAGATTCTAAACCAAAACTGAAGTCTAAATTTATACTTGAAATGAATGATATATAAACAAATAGAAAGATTATTGGTAGCAAGGCCCAAAAACTCAACAGAAATCGTGGAAGCTTTTTATAATTTGATTTGTAAATGTCAAAAATAACACATCCACCCATAAATAGTAATCCCAAAAATGCAGAACGACAACCTGTTAGATACGTTAGAAAAAGAATAAACAGCAAAGCTGGAATCAAAGCTATTCTATAGATAAGTCTCATCCCAATATTCTTAGGAAGAAATATAGTCAATAAAAGGTAAATTGCACATTCTGATAAGAAAAAACCTGCCAGATTTGAATTTGAGAAATGCATGTAAAGGTAAGTGTTACCACTTTCCATATCAAGTTCATATCCTGATTGAAAATTTGTAGCATATATGAGAGTTAAGAAAATGTTTAGCAAAAGGATAATTACTATGCTTTTCCTTGATATTTTTTCAGTCATACAATACAACATCCACACAATTGTAGAATTAAACATGATGACCTTTTTGTAGTACCCAAAATCTAATGCTGCATTATCTATAATACCATTTACGGTGACATTTACAAATGATAAAAACATCATGAAGAAGAATATCCCAAGAATGTTTCTTGATAGTATATTTCTTTGTATTATCTTTATTAGTAAATATGCAGACCAAACATAAGTTAGTGACAGAAAAAAACTTGTCATTACCTCATGTGTCGTTACAATGGAATAAGTAATCAACGTATAAAGGGCATAGCCTATAAGAGGAATTTTATTAATCGTATTATTCATCGTCTAATAAATGATATAAATAACTTTTTCTCAGACTTATTTAATCCGCAGAGGTACATTATAGGGAAATAAATGCAGACAACTACAGAACCCTTCATAATAACTCCCAGCCAACCGCTAAATGCAATAAAAGAAGTAGCTGTATAAGTTAATATAAAGACCAAAAATAGAGAAGGAGCAAACTTCAAAAAGCTTTTGGCAAAAAACAATTTAATATCAATGTTTAATTGCTTTCTATATAAAATATTTGAAAATAATATTGATACACTATATGAGATAAAAACAGATAAAGCCATACCATATACTCCCCATAATTTTACTAGCGGAAAAGCGATTACAATATTTGTTATTCCTTTTAAAATACTAATGTATGCTTGATATTTTACTTTGTTCTTTGCTACACAGGTTGTATTAGCAACCTCTTCTGGAAGATATATAAATGAAGGTGCTATTAACAGTACAACACACCAAAAGACCTCTGTGTATCCTGGCCCCAACCACGCTTCAATAAATGATTGGCCGACACATATAAATCCAATTATCAATAAACTAATAATGAAAATTTGAATTCTCCCAACTCTTGTCATTAAATCTTGAATGGCATTATTATCATTATTAGCAACCATTTTGGAAACTTTTGGCAAAAACAAACCATTTAAAGCATTTGCAAAGCTGTAAATTAATCCCTCTATAGTAACAGCTACACCAAATACAGCTATTGCACTTGTATTTGAAAGCATACCCAAGATAGAAGGACATATATTCAATACACATCGCTGACAGATAGCCATTATCATAACCCATACTGAGAAGCCTAACACAGCTTTGATTTCTTTTTTATCCCAAAAATTCCAATTGGTCTTGATATTTATGTATTTATTTATGCTAATCAGTTTTAGTATAATAGTTAGTATTCCTGCAACTGCATTAACTATAACAAGGGCGTATAATCCAAGACCAAGAAGCAAACATGTTGACATCAAAATCACTATTATTAATTTATGGGCAAGGTCACATAGCTTTAGAGGGACAAATTTCTCATAGGCAGATAAAATACCATTAGCTGGAATGAAAGGAAATGAAACAATGCTAAATGATGATGATATAACAAACACTATTTTAAACTTTTCTATCTCTTCAGGTGTTAGTCCTTTGTAAAGAACGGGTATCAAAAGAAAGACAGCAGACAAAAGTACAAATATAAAGATGTCTGCTAATAAATACAGCTTTACTGTCATTCCTATAAAATTATTCACCTTATCTTGACGTCCCTCAGCATTGTATTTGGCAATAAATCGAGTAACAGCACTTCCAAGACCAAAATCGAAGACAAATAGACTTATTATAGATAAGGCTAATGTATATAATCCATAATCAGCCTTACCTATACTACGTATTACCCATGGAGAATAAACAAGTCCGATAACAATATTAATAAAAAGAGCTATATATGATATCAATGCTCCGTATTTAATCTGCTTATTCATTAAATATGTTACTTAAATATATTTAGAGTTTATTGTTATTCCAGTAAGTCTAAATAGAAGCAAATCAAACTTGAAAATAGAATATTTAATAAGGCTTCTAAAAGTATTTGGAATATCAGGTTTTAAATTTCTATTGAAATTCGCAATACATACAATTGACTCACCTGAATAACAGAATGAAGATTCTTGATCAATGTTCTGTGCTAAAAAACTATCAAGCTGCGTCTGATTTACCTTCTTAGAATGAACACCAGTACCATCACTTCCATAATTTCTCACTTTGGATACAGTAGGGAATAGACAATATTTATTCTCTAATATCATATAAATACTATGAAGAGTATCACCAATAATTTCTCTATTTTTTATCATTCCTATAAGAGAATTTACTGCCCCTGGTTTTTCCTTATCCAATTTCTTGCAGATATTTCTATTTTTGAGAAGAGATTTTAATAAATCAAAGTCTCTATACTTATCATATCTGATATGATTTTCTAATAAAACTCCATATCCCCATGCACTAAAGGCCTTCGACTTAAAAAGATTATGCTGATATTTATAGTCTATATTCATATCAAGATGAGTATATCCAGAAACAAATTCCACATCAGACCCTTTTGTCAATTCTAATCCTTGAATCATATAATCAAGATAATTCAAAGAGAATTCATTATCATCTTCTGAAAAAATGAATGCGTCATAATTATGGTCAAAAACATATTTTTTGAGTTTCTGTTCATTGCCTTCAGGACCAAGATTACTCTCATTTTCAATGAATACATATTTCCGGAAACCTGACACATTCTTAAAATCTCGCTTAATTTTTCGATATCCTTCTTCATACTTAGGGTGTGGTGGATAATCTAACGAGAGAATAAGGTCTACTTCCTTCGCACGAGGATTACTTACTAGTGAGCTGATACATCTTTTAAGATGTTCATAACGATTAAGTGTTGGTATTATTATAGCTATATTCATATATTTACAATTAATTCTATTATTCTTTTCATATCTTCGGCGCAATACCTTTGATCACAGGGAATCGCAAGAAGACATTTTGCAAATTCATACTCAATCATTCCTTCTTTTGTCCAATCTAAAACATTCGGCCAATAAGTAGCAACAAAAACTTGTTCCTTAATAAGCCGAGACTTTAATTCCTTATCAGAAGTCCAATATGGATAAACCATTGGACATTCAAAGGTATCAATATTTGGTACTATAAATTTGTTGGTTGATTTCAAAGAATTATGCAACAGTTGAAAATTTTGCACACGTGTCTTCTTAATATCTTTAAAGTCAATATTCTCAATTAACTCTTTTGTCTTATTTGACATATTAAGAATAGGTAGATTCTTTAACTTTGCAGCATTTTTTCGAAAATCGGCATATCCTGCTTGTGGTCCATGTTCTAAACGAATATATAAGTGACTCATACGGTTGTCTGAATAATCAACACCAAATACACTAGGACTTATTCCTCCTTCCATATTTACAACAGCTCCATCTGGAATTCCTACAAATTTTCTTGGACTATAAAAAGTATTTATTCCACATATATGTTTTGCATACAAGGCCTGTGCACAATCAACAATTAGATTATTACCATATTTTTGAGCAAGTTTTATAATATATGAATCCATCACCCCAAAATAATTGGTAAAAAGTAAATACTCATCTTCTAATAGATCAATCTCTTTAACCAATTCTAAATTAGTATCTAAATGATAGAACTCGTATTGAATTCCTAGTTTTTTAAGCGGTTCAAGTACGACTTCACACGTATAAAATGGAATATATAATTTAGAAACGTTACCGATTGAAGAAAGTATATATTCAAGGGCATTACGCCCCGTATTTAATAAAGCTCCATCTTTTTGCGGAAAATTACCTCCATGAGTTGTTTTTTCCAACTCAAAGTAACCACCTATTGGTTTATTTTTCATTTTATTACTCTACATTTATAGTAATCCAATCTTTTTGATTCTCTAATGCTGAGGCTAATTCTTCTCTAGAATTGAACTTTAAAAATAGAGTACCCAATGCTGCATTTGCTCCAGAAAACGATAAAACTTTATCACCTTTGTTTAATCTAATCTCCTTTTCAATAACATGAGATTTTTTGAAATCAGTATTAATTGTTACCGATTCGAAGACACCTGTCTTATCTGAATGGAGTACAAGAATAGCAAAATGCCCTTTATAGTTAGGCTCATGCATATTTTCGATAGATAACCCCAACGCTTTACGTGTTTCTGCTTCATTTATGTTCACATCAGCTGCATAATTTAACATTTCTGCAAGTCGATTACCCCCTGCCCGAGGTGATACTTCCATAAGATATGCCTTTCCATTAGTACATACTCGACATTCAACATTGAACAAACCGGTAGTAACCCCAAGGAGAGTAAATAATCTTTGAAGTTCTGATTTTATCTCTTCTTGATATTTTTGCTCCATAATAGACGGCCACACTTCAGCGGAAGGAGTATATGGATTTATAGCATTTTTATCAAAATATTGATCATAGAAACCATTATAGAGAAGTTTTCCATCTACAACAAAAGACTCTGATCCTGCAGAGAAGCCTTGTTTCTCTAAGAAGTCCTCTATGATAAAAAAACCATTATGAGATTCTGAAAGAGCAAACTCAATAGCTTCTTGAAGCTTTTCCGTCTCTTCTACCTTAGTCACTCCTTTACTTCCCGCAGAATCCACAGGTTTTACTATAACAGGCCAGTTAAAGTAATCTACATCCTTGAGTGCATCTTGAACATTATTGTATCCTTTTGCATTAGGACAATTAAATCCATTATCAGACAAAAACTTACGGAAAAGATGTTTATCTTGAAGAATACAAGCTGTTTTATACGAACATTGGAAAGGCAATCCCATCTGTTCTGCTACATATGCAGCTGTTACAACTCCAGGATCCACAGCATGAGATAAGATGCCATCTATCTGTAGTCTTTGAGCTTCTTTTAAAACGGCATCTTTATCAATTATACTTACATTACAATACTCATCAGAATATTTATGAGCAATATTATCTGGAAGATAGTCTGCTGTAATTACATATGTCCCAAGCTTATGCGCTTCTTCTATAACAGGAAGAAGATAGCGCAATCCGCCAAGGAGCATCAATTTTTTTTGTGCCATAATTTACTTTTAAAAGAAATCTAATACGCGTTCAATGTCATTATCACTCAACTCATGGTGCATAGGCAAACAGATGACACTATCTGCCATTTGGTGAGCATTGGGGAGGTTTGCAGGATTAGCAGATTCAAGACCACGATAGGTTGAGAATTCCGATATTAGAGGGTAGAAATAACGACGACCAAGAACATTAGCTTCCTTCATTTTGAAGTAGAGTTCGTCTCTTGTCATACCAAATGCCTTTGCATCAATGAAACAAGGGAAATAGCTATAATTATGTTTTACTCCTGGCATATCGTCAAAGAAAGTTACACCTTCCACATCACGAAGAGCCTCACGGTATTTGATCGCAACCTGCTGACGGGCAGCAATGGCAGCGTCTACTTGTCTGAGATTCAAGAGACCGTATGCAGAACGCATTTCGTCCATCTTTGAGTTGATACCAGGGCCAACAACAGTTGTCTCATCAGCAAAACCAAAGTTTTTAAGGAAGTCGATACGTTTCTTTGTCTCTTCATTGGGCATAACCATTGCTCCACCTTCAATAGTGTTGTACACCTTTGTGGCATGGAAAGAGAGTGTACTCATGTCTCCCCAGTTCAAGATGCTCTCGGTCTCTACCTTCTGTTCATCACGCTTTACTGGAGAGCATGGTTCAAGGGCGTTGCGAGTCTCGTCAAAAGCACGCTTATAGTCAGCTTCGTTCTTTGGTATCTCAAGAGCAAAAGCATGAGCAGCATCATAAATAACCTTCAAACCGTACGTGTCGGCTATCTCTTTGATGCGACGTACATCACAAGGTTTACCATAACAGTGAACTGGCATAATAGCTGTTGTCTTTGGAGTAATGGCAGCCTCTATCTTCTCTGGGTCAAGATTACCTGTACGAGGATCGATATCCACAAACACTGGCTTGCAACCATTCCACCAAATACTGTGAGTAGTGGCAACGAAACTGTAAGGAGTGGTTATCACCTCACCTGTTATACGCAATGCCTGAAGAGCTGTAAGCAAAGGAAGTGTACCATTGGTGAAAAGGCTGATTTCGGGAACTCCTAAATATCTCTTAAGTTCAGCTTCCAACTTTTTGTGAAAACTACCATTGTTTGTTATCCACTTTGAGTCCCAAATCTGCTTGAGTAATTCGTTGAACTCGTCAAGATTCGGAAGTAAAGGACTCGTTACTGTAATTAACTTGTTGTCCATAATAATTTATTTTTATCTGTTCTTGTACATATTTTCATAATACTTCTGATAATCACCAGAAGTCACATTCTCAAGCCACTCCTCATTGTCAAGATACCATTTTACAGTCTTCTCTATACCTTCCTCAAACTGCAAACTTGGTTCCCATCCAAGTTCCTTCTGAAGCTTTGTTGAGTCAATTGCATAACGTGCATCATGACCAAGACGGTCCTTTACGTATGTAATAAGGTTGAGGTCTTCACCCTCGGCACGTCCAAGCAAGCGGTCAACAGTCTTGATAACAGTCTTGATAATATCGATATTCTTCCACTCGTTGAATCCACCAATGTTATAAGTCTCTGCTACCTTGCCTTCATGGAAGATAAGGTCAATAGCACGTGCATGGTCTACTACATACAGCCAGTCACGCACATTCTCTCCCTTACCATAAACTGGAAGTGGCTTGCGATGACGGATATTGTTGATAAAGAGAGGTATCAACTTTTCTGGGAACTGATAAGGTCCATAATTGTTAGAGCAGTTGGTCACGATTGTAGGCATACCGTAAGTATCATGGAAGGCACGTACAAAATGGTCAGAACTTGCCTTTGATGCAGAATAAGGAGAGTGAGGATTGTACTTTGTCGTCTCATAGAAGAAGTCTTCGCCATAAGCAAGATGATGCTCCTCAGAGCTTGCCTTTGTAGTGAACGGAGGCGTAATTCCTTCAGGATGGGTCATCTGCAAAGCTCCATAAACCTCATCTGTAGAGATATGGTAGAAACGCTTGCCTTCATATTTCTCAGGCAACGATTCCCAATAAAGCTTTGCAGCCTGAAGGAGTGTCAATGTACCCATAACGTTTGTACGAGCGAATGTGAATGGATTCTTGATACTACGATCAACATGACTCTCAGCAGCAAGATGAATAATACCATCTACATGCTCATCCTGCATCAACTGATAGAATGCATCGAAGTCGCAAATGTCCATCTTGACAAACTTATAGTTGGGTTTGTCCTCAATGTCCTTAAGATTGGCAAGATTGCCAGCGTATGTCAATTTATCCAAGTTTATAATATTATATTCCGAATATTTGTTTACGAACAATCTTACCACATGTGAGCCAATAAAGCCAGCTCCACCTGTAATTACAATATTTCTTTTTGCCATACCTTATGTGTTATTTTAAATTTCTAAAAGTATCCGAATCAACTTTCATTTTCTTCTCTTCAATGACATTCAGAAGATACTGACCATATTGATTCTTTATCATTGGCTTTGCCAACTCTCTCATCTTCTCGTCATCAATCCATCCCTGACGATAGGCAATAGCTTCAAGGCAAGCTACTTTCAATCCCTGTCGTTTTTCAAGTACTTCAATATATGTTGAGGCTTCAGACAATGAATCGTGTGTACCAGTATCAAGCCAAGCAAATCCACGTCCAAGGGGCTGCACCTTAAGTTCATTATCTCGCAAGAACCACTGGTTTACTGTTGTTATCTCGTATTCTCCACGTGGCGATGGCTCTATCTTGCTTGCCACATCCACCACCTTATTTGGATAGAAGTAAAGACCTACAACTGCATAGTTGCTCTTAGGATGCTCCGGCTTCTCTTCAATTGAAAGGCAGTTTCCTTCCTTATCAAATACTGCTACACCATAACGCTCAGGGTCGTTCACCCAATAGCCAAATACGGTAGCCTTCTTCTCTTCCTCAGTAGCACGTACTGCCTCTTTAAGCTTAGCAGTAAATCCTGCACCATGGAATATGTTATCTCCAAGAACAAGACATACACTATCGTCGCCAATAAACTCCTTGCCAATAGTAAACGCCTGTGCCAATCCATCTGGTGAAGGCTGCTCTGCATAAGTAAAGTGTACTCCATAGTCTGAACCATCACCAAGTAAACGTTTAAAGCCTGGAAGGTCGTAAGGAGTTGAAATTATCAGTATGTCACGAATGCCAGCAAGCATCAGCACACTGATAGGATAATACACCATTGGTTTGTCATAAATAGGCATAAGCTGCTTGCTAATACCTTTGGTAATTGGGTACAAACGTGTACCACTACCACCTGCTAATACTATACCTTTCATAATTTATATGTTATTTACCATTCGAACTCGAATCTTTCTATATCTTCCTCCACAAGCGGATTACCTATCTGCACTTCTATGAACGTCAAGTCCGTTATGGCTTTTATTACATGATAATGCCCGAGTGGGATGTTCATCACATCACCACGTTTAATCTCTTTGCGTTCGCCATCCAAGACAAATATTCTTTATCCTTCTACACACATGTCCATACCTCGCTACGATGACGATGCAGTTGATAACTAATGTGCTTACCTGCGTTCAAGTGTTTTGTCTTTGTCAATGAGCGAGTTCCGTCTTCGTATTCGACATTATCCAATACTCTATAAGTTCCCCTACGACGTATCTCATACATAGGACGTGTGGTGAGTTTATTAGCATAGTCCTTTTCTTTTCCGAGTCTTGTTTGTCGCGCACCATAATGCCATCAGGAGCGGCTGCGACTATCACATCCTTCAATCCGTTGCAGAAAACTGGTATTCCCAATTCATTAATGGCATGAATATTCTTGTTGTGGTCTCCCATCATTACATTGCCTATATGTGTACTGGCAATTCCTCGCACAAAGCATTCCATGTACCAAAGTCTTTCCACTCACCAAATAAGGGAACAACGGCTACTGATTCTGCCTTTTCGGCTACCTCATAATCCGTACATTGTTTCAAACATGTAGTTGATACCTAAATATACTTTAGCTCCAGTCGTGGAAACACTATCTTTTTTCATAAATATACTCTGTGTTGGAAATATTTCTTTGTGTGGTGATGAAAGTGTTATAGTCAAACAGAAGTGGTTTGAGAAAAATTCAAGTCCTCATGTTCGATGGATAAAGGAAGTGTATTCTCATTCTATTCCTGTTTGATTATAAACTAAAAATCTTGTTTATTTAGATTTTCATCTGCAATCTTAATTAGTTCCACTTTGTAATTGATGGCAAGCCCACCAATATACAATCTATTCAGCCACAACAAGTATTGCTCAATGTTATTGTTAACAGCATCCTTATATTTCAAGGGATCATCCAGCAACTGATTATTTTGCCAACCTATCACCATTGCTTTTGCAAATGCACCATCATTATTTTTACCTTTACCTTCTTCACTATGTGTCTTGTCGAACATTTGCCTGAAAAAGGCTATATTGTTTGCGACATTATTTGCTTTAGTCAAAAGTTCTGCACTCAATAGCTGAATATTATTCACCAGATTAGTCATAGTTCTATCATCACCTATAACATTATTGTAAGCTGCAATACATACAGATGATTCTTGGCGTATCAACAAAGCCGTCTTAGATATCTCATCTATCAATGTATGTACTCGACTTGCATCTTGGGTGTTGTGGCCATAAACATACAATCGATTAATCGAGTTTGCTATAATCTCGGCATAAAAGAGAATATTTAGGAATCGTCTTTCTCGCTCCTTGATAAAGTCGTGATTTCTCTGTTTTTCAAAAGAAATCTCATTCTTCACAGTCTCAATATTCGCAGTAATTTCCTTAATGTCTTCTTTCGTTGCGAGATTTTTTCCCTTTTCCGACTGATAAGACTTCTCTTTTTGAAATTGCGACTCGATAAAATGGACGATGTATCTTTTAAGACAGAATATGCTTAGCAAAAACACAAGATTAAAAAATAATATAATGTATTGCATGGTAATTGTTATTATTATTTAATTGTTATTCGAGAGCTACCTGGCATTGCATCAATATCAAATCGTTCGAATTCTATATCAACACAATCTGCAGGTTTCAAAATGCCACTTATAAAATTATAATCGTTGATAACAGGATTAATTCCTACAGAAAAACATGCTTGTTGAACAGAAATCAACTCGGCATCTGTACATGCTTCGTCAATTCTTACTTTACGAATTACCTTGCTCCAATCTATCGCAAGATCTTTGTATAGGCTTTTATTACCCTTTCTTCGTTCGGTATAATCCTTTGGAATAGCAAACAATCTTACTTCCTGCTCATAATTGTAAGCTTCTCTCTTCAATGTTAGCAATTTCAGAAACTTTTCGACAGAGAAAGAAGTAAAATATTTGGTATAGTCTTTTGACTTTCCCTCGATATGCAAATCCAATATATATTTCTCATCTTTATACTCAACTGGCTTTTCGGCTATAGTCAATCCACTATTGCGCAATTCGCTTCTAAGTTTATCAATGTTAAGTTCCAATTGGACACAGTGAGAACCCAATCCTTGCCCATGAGAATATACTTTCCAAGCAGCTTCGCTGTTCTTTTCTCTTGTAACACAAGTGGCAAACAATTGGGGCGTAGCATTCTTTGCACCATCAATTTGGTAATTAGCACAATAAAATCGCTGTTCATACTTATCGTTCCAGTTGCTTGGCTCAAAGAATCTCCACGTTTTAGTATACAAGCTTATCAAGAATGCTTCTATGGTCATATACTTATAAACGGTAGCATAATATTTCTTTTCCTCTGCTACTTCTTTTATCCTCGAACCAATGGTGTTTCTCGTGTATGCTATCAAGCGTGCTGGCGAAGTTTGCCGACGGCTATAATATGCAACAGACTCGGCTTTTTCTATTCGGAAGACAACAACTCTCTTAGAATCTATGGGGTATAAATATGGAGTTCCTTGTACCCCTATTGTATATTCTGAAAGAATTTGAGTAAGTCTCCTCTGTATTGCAGCTGCATTATCTACACCTACTATCATTCCTCCATCCCTGGACTGCTCAATGACACCAAGAATAAGATAGCCACCTCCACTATTAGCAATACCGACAATTGTCTTTGCAATATTCGGCAAATCATGAGGTAAAGTACGTTTTAACTCTATGGTCTCCGATTCTTGCAGAGTGCCATCAAGCAATGCTGAAACTATTTCAGTTATATCTTTCATTACTATTGAAGGAAACATTTACCATTTTATATGAACAATTTCGTTTAACTGTTTATTTACAATATTCCGAAACTGTTCTTCTAAGAATTCACATGATAAATTCTCAATAGAGACTGAACTTTTGGACAGAGCACCTTCATTAAAGTCCCCTAATAAATACTTATCATACTTAATCACATCCCGAAGCATGACGGATACAAGCGCGGTCATATGAAGAATGTGTTGAGCGACATGTGCTCTTATCTCGTGGAGCAGTTGTTGGAGGGCAAGAAGGTGATGTTTGATGAACTAGGCAACTTCAAGCTGTCGCTGAGTAGCGAGAGAGTGGAGAGTTGCTAGGCGTGTAGCGCGAAGAACCTTACCGTAGATGGCAGAACTCCTTGCGACACTAGAACGGAAACACAGAAGAGAGCATTGGAATGGCTGCTTAGTGAACTTCATAAGCGTTATCCAGCAGCGTTGGTAGTAGGACACTCTGACCTTAATCCACACAAACCCTGTCGTCCTGAATTTGATGTGGTGAGGGAGTACAGAAAATTACTCTAAATCAATCTCTGCGGAATATATCGCGCGTATAGACTTTATCCTTTGCATCATCAAGACAAACATCATAGCGATTAGCAATAATTGCATGACTGTTTGTCTTGAATGTTTCCAAATTGTTGACTACACGAGAGCCAAAGAATGTAGTACCATCCTCGAGTGTTGGTTCGTAGATGATGACTTCTGCGCCCTTTGCCTTGATGCGCTTCATGATGCCCTGAATGGCAGACTGACGAAAATTATCACTATTTGACTTCATAGTCAAGCGGTATACACCGATTACACAATTGTTAGGTTCTGCTCCGTATTGATTATTACTTGAATAGTCATACCATCCTGCCTTGCGCAATACTGCATCTGCAATATAATCTTTGCGTGTGCGGTTTGACTCTACAATAGCAGACATCATGTTCTGAGGTACATCCTGATAGTTTGCGAGGAGCTGCTTGGTATCTTTCGGCAAGCAGTAGCCACCGTATCCGAATGATGGGTTATTGTAATGTGTGCCGATACGTGGGTCAAGACCAACACCTTCAATGATGGCTTTTGAGTCGAGCCCTTTTACCTCTGCATAAGTGTCAAGCTCGTTAAAGTAGCTAACACGAAGAGCCAGGTAGGTATTAGCAAAGAGTTTTACAGCCTCGGCTTCCTTCATGCCCATAAAGAGAGTGTCAATGTTTTCTTTAATGGCACCTTCTTGTAAAAGTGCAGCGAAAGTCTTAGTTGCTTTAATCAACATATCAACATCTGTTACTGATTCAATGGCCTTATTCTCAGCTTCAAATTCGGGCTTGTTTATAATCTTTGGATAACCTACGATGATGCGGCTTGGATAGAGGTTGTCGTAGAGAGCTTTGCTTTCGCGAAGGAACTCGGGAGAGAAGAGGAGGTTGAACTTCTTAACTCCTTTCTGGGCATACTTCAAATAGAGATTACGTGTGTAGCCAACTGGGATGGTTGATTTGATGACCATTATGGCATCAGGATTAACCTCCAAAATCAAGTCAATCACTTCCTCCACGTGAGTGGTGTCGAAGTAGTTCTTTACAGGGTCGTAATTAGTCGGTGCAGCAATAACCACAAAATCGGCATCCGCATAAGCAGACTTGCCGTCAAGTGTGGCAACAAGGTTCAAAGGCTTTTCAGCCAAATACTTTTCGATATAATCATCTTGAATTGGTGAAATCTTATTGTTAAGCTTTTCCACCTTTTCAGGAATTACATCTACAGCTGTTACATGATGATGTTGAGATAGCAATGTAGCTATACTCAGTCCCACGTAGCCAGTTCCGGCCACGGCGACTTTAATGTCTTTAAAATCACGCATATTTTGTTTGATTTAGTTTTTATTCGTAGCTGTTGGTGGTATCGAACCACGTCCTTTGTAGAACTACCTGTACAACAGCTTCCTTATTTGTTTTAATATTTTCTCCAAACCATTTTATTGACTATACCAACGTAAGACTGTACGATCTTTACAACCTTAGTTGATACATTCTCATCTACATAATCAGGTACAGGAATACCATGCTGACCATCACGGCAAAGCTCTACGGCAGTATCTACAGCTTGAAGCAAAGACTTCTCGTCGATACCAGCGATGATGAAGTCGCCCTTGTCGATGGCCTCAGGACGCTCTGTAGAAGTACGGATGCAGATAGCAGGGAAAGGATGGCCTACTGAGGTGAAGAAACTTGACTCCTCTGGGAGTGTACCTGAGTCGCTTACTACAGCAAAGGCATTCAGCTGAAGACAGTTGTAGTCGTGGAAGCCGAGAGGTTCATGCTGGATTACGCGTGGGTCGAGCTGGAAGCCAGATGCTGCAAGACGATTGCGTGAGCGTGGATGGCAACTGTAGAGGATTGGCATGTCGTATTTCTCTGCCATGTGGTTGATAGCATTGAAGAGAGAAAGGAAGTTCTTCTCTGTGTCAATGTTCTCCTCACGGTGAGCAGAAAGGAGTATGTATTTGCCTTTCTCTAAACCAAGACGTTGGTGTACATCGCTGGCTTCGATTTCTGCAAGGTTGTTGTGAAGTACTTCTGCCATGGGGGAACCTGTTACATAGGTTCGTTCTTTGGGAAGTCCACAGTCGGCAAGGTATCTTCTGGCATGTTCTGAGTATGCCATGTTGACATCTGAGATGATGTCTACAATGCGACGGTTGGTTTCTTCGGGCAGACATTCGTCTTTACAACGGTTTCCTGCTTCCATGTGGAAGATGGGGATGTGCAAACGCTTGGCTCCAATTACGCTGAGGCATGAGTTGGTGTCACCAAGTACTAAGACACCATCGGGCTTTGTTTGGGCAAAAAGTTTGTAGGAGCAATTGATGATGTTGCCGCATGTGGCACCAAGGTCATCACCTACGGCATCCATATATACTTCTGGTTCTGCGAGCTTGAGGTCGCAGAAGAAAATACCGTTGAGGTTATAGTCGTAGTTCTGGCCTGTATGGGCGAGAATTACGTCGAAATACTGACGGCATTTGTTGATAACGGCGGCGAGACGGATAATCTCGGGGCGTGTGCCGACAACGATAATGAGCTTTAATTTCCCATTATCCTTAAACTTTATATCTGAATAATCAAATTTGGGTTGCTTGTTCATATAACACTAATTTTTTCGAACACAGATAGAACAGATTATACAGATTTAACGCTGTCTCTCTTTTTGTTCGATAGTTTTCATTTAGTAATCTTGCGAATACAGATAGAACCTGTTATACTCACGCTTGATTTGAAATGCTTTTACATTTTATTATATCTGTTTAATCTGTTATATCTGTGTTCGTTTTACATTGAATACTAATTATTTTACTTTACGTTCAATCTCAAGACCATCATAATGTCCAAAATTAAACAGTAGTCCTACCTTGTATCCTGTAGCACATAGATAGTTATAAATCTGACTACGATGCGCGTCATCTAATAGTGAAACAGCTTTGAGTTCTACTATAATATTGCCATAGCAAACAAAGTCTGCACGATAGGTCTGTTTTAATTTTACCCCATTGTAGTAAATAGTAAGTTCCTTTTCTCTTTCATAAGGAATACCTTGTTTCTTGAATTCTATCTCAAGAGCTTCTTGATAGACAGCTTCCCAAAAACCATGTTTAAGGGTATTGTATACCTTCATTGCAGCACCATTTATTTTGTATGTTTCCTCTTTATAATAAAACATCTGTTCAATCTGTCAGATCTGTGTTCGTTATTTTTCTACTTTATCAAAGTAGGTATCTGGCTTATTGGGGTCAAAAATCTCGTTGCAATACATAACTGTAACTAAATCTTCGGTGTCGGAGAGGTTGATGATGTTGTGTGTGTAACCAGGAAGCATGATGACTGATTGGATTTTGTCACCACTAACTTCATAGTTCAACACTTCGTCTGTGCCTTCCTTGCGGAGCTGGATGAGTCCATGACCTGCAACAACAATAAACTGCTCCCACTTGGTGTTGTGCCAATGCTCACCTTTAGTAATACCCGGCTTAGAGATGTTGATGCTTACCTGTCCGCAGTTTAGTGTGTGTACTAATTCTGTGAATGAGCCACGTGGATCTACGTTCATCTTTAAATCGAAGATGGCTTTTTCTTTTGGCAAGTAGCTCAAGAAGGTGCTGTAGAGACGCTTGGCAAATGAGTCGGCTGGAATTTCGGGTATCATCAAGGTCTTGGGCATATCAGCAAACTTGTGGAGCAAGTCTACTATTTCACCAAGAGTAGCCTTATGGGTGATAGGGCAATAGCAATACTTGCCTTCTGCAGAAGAAAGTACTTCAAGTCCCTCAAACTCGCAATGATGCTCCTCACTCTTCAATGCATGAATCATTTCGTCAACAAGGTCATCAATGTAGAGCAGTTCAAGTTCTACACTTGGGTCGTTGACGGTTATGGGGAGGTCATTGGCAATATTGTTGCAGAAGGTGGCTACTGCACTGTTATAGTTGGGTCTGCACCATTTTCCATAGAGGTTAGGGAAACGATATACCAATACTTTGGCTCCAGTCTCCTTGCCATATTCAAGGAACAAATCCTCACCTGCTTTCTTGCTTCTGCCATACTCACTGTTTCCGAAACGTCCTGTCAAGGAAGCTTGCTGTGAACTTGAAAGCATAACGGGGCAGTTGTTACTGTGAGCCTTAAGGGTGTCGAGCAAAGTAGAGGCAAAACCAAAGTTGCCCTTCATAAACTCGTCGTTGTCCTTTGGACGGTTTACACCGGCAAGGTTGAACACGAAGTCACATTCCTTGCACCATTGGTCAAACTGCTCGGGTGTAGAGTCGAGGTCGTACTCGAAGACCTCGTCTATGGTGAGGCCTCCGTAACAGCGTGCCTTGCCGGACTTTATATTGTTGAGTTGAGCGCAAAGGTTTTTGCCTACAAAACCTTTGGCTCCAGTTACTAATATACGCATGTCGTTTATTTTTTGAACACAGATTGCGTAGATAACACTAATTCAAAGCTATCTACTAATTTTCGAACACAGATTACACGGATAACATGGATATAATAATGCCACTATTCTCTTTCCGAACATGAATAACACAAATTGAAAAATATCTGTTAGATCTGTTATATCTGTGTTCGTAAAACTATTGAAGTCTGTGTTCATTACGTTTACTGCACGAAGTTACCCTCGCCACTCAACTCCTTCTTAATGTACTCCAAAACGCCAATCTTTGCCTTTGTTTCCTCAAGGTTCAAACGATAGGTGTTGTCTGAGTTGAACTCTTCGATTTCAGCACGCTTGGTGTCTCCTTCCTTAAAGAACTTGTCGTAGTTCAAACCACGGTTGTCTGCAGGCACGCGGTAGAAGTTACCCATATCCTCTGCCTTTGCACACTCTTCTTTGGTGAGCAATGTCTCGTACATTTTCTCGCCATGGCGGATACCGATAACCTTAATCTCCTCCTTCTTGCCACCGAACAGCTCGCATACAGCCTCAGCCTGTGTCTGGATTGTACAAGCAGGAGCCTTCTGTACGAGAATGTCTCCATTCTGACCATGCTCGAAAGCAAAGAGAACGAGATCTACGGCCTCTTCCAATGACATGATGAAGCGTGTCATCTTTGGCTCGGTCAATGTGATAGGGTTGCCATTGCGAATCTGGTCAATCCACAAAGGTATAACAGAACCACGTGAGCACATCACGTTACCATAACGTGTGCAGCAAATCTTGGTCTTTCCTGAATAACGACTCTTTGCCACAGCAATTTTTTCCTCAATAGCCTTGGTGATGCCCATGGCGTTGATTGGATAAGCGGCCTTGTCGGTAGAGAGGCAGATAACGGCACCTACACCAGCCTCAATGGCGGCAGTAAGCACATTGTCCGTACCGATAACATTGGTTTTCACTGCCTCCATCGGGAAGAACTCGCAACTGGGTACCTGCTTCAAAGCTGCGGCATGGAAGATATAATCAACACCTGGCATAGCGTTGCGGCATGACTGCAAATCACGTACGTCACCGATGAAGAATTTAATCTTGTTGGCAACATCGGGATATTTTACCTGATATTCATGGCGCATGTCATCCTGTTTCTTCTCATCACGTGAGAAAATACGAATCTCACCAATGTCTGTACGAAGGAAACGATTCAATACTGCATTACCAAAGGAACCAGTTCCACCAGTAATCATAAGAGTCTTACCTGCAAAAATGCTCATAGTTTTTATTATTTAATTATTTTAAAATCCTAAATTATTTTGCTCACACTTACATTGTCAATCGCACGCTGATAGATATCCTTGGTCATTTTCAAGGAGGGTACTACGGACAGATTGCAACGTGTAGCAATTAATTTTAATGCTTTTGTAATATTTTCACGAACCCTTCCAATTTCTCGACTTTCCACTATCTTGTCGTCGGATTTGATAATAGAAAATAGGTAGTCGGTGGTCGATGGATAGCGGTCGGCTATTGCTTGCATGGCTGTGTCCCATTGTACCGTGACGATGGGTGGGTGGGGGGAGCACTTGTGATGTGTAAGTGAGCGTGAAACCTTTGATGTCGCTTTTCCTATGGGCCAAATCCGCAAAGCTTATTCCTCGACAATAGATGCTGAAGAAGAACATGTCACGGGCAAATGTCTGTGACATGGAGTCTGATAGGTCGGCATAACGCATCCTGCGCAATTCCTCCTCCGTAAGCAACTCGCATTTCTGTTTGGATGGCAATGGCAACTTTATGCCACTCAGCAACGGCAGATGTGGGGCAATGGCTTCTTTCTCCGCTTCTTTGTAGAGGGTATGAATTTGGTACAAATAGAGACGGACAGTTGATTCTTTGTGTCCATTGGCTTTTAGCCATCCTTTGAACTGTGTCATCATTTCTGGTGACAGTTCGCCGAACGTCAATTCTTCTTTGCCTAAGAATTTGGACAGGCATTTGAGTGCCGCACCACGATTATTGGCGACATCACATCTGCCAATTGCTTTGTCTTTTTTTATTTTTCGACAAGAATACGTAAAGAAATTAATTTTCATCTTGTGAAAAACAATGGTGAGTGGATTATTCTGCTATTTCAAAATCCTCATTATGCACATCGTTGATAGCTACAGCATAGCCACCGAAGTCCATAACGAGTTGACGATTTTTCAATATACGCACTACATAGCCTACTTGTCCTGCCATGATTCCTGTTAATACGCGAAGCTTTACATGGTCTTTAGCAAACTTCACAAACGGATCACGCAAGAAAGTAATACGTTCTGGTTCTGATTCCATCACTTGCATAAATGGGCGCATTACGCTGTCTTTAATGGAAGCTGGGGTTCCATCCATACAATTATTTACGAGGTGGTATCGTGGAAAGTTTTTTTGGAGAAAGACTTTAAGTTTGTCTGTCTCTCCTTGCAAAAATACAAGACCGCTGACACTTGGCTTTTCTTCTTTTACAACGCCTTTGCCATTTGGTTTACGCTTATAAGTGATGGTACGATGGATAAAACAATTAGGTTTGAAATCGCCTTCTAACTTGACGGTTTCAAGTGTTTTTTCAAATTTTTCTGCCGCAAAATGTTGGATAAAGAGGTATCCCCATGGCGTTCCTTCTTCTTCACTATCGGACATTCCTTCTACTTTTCGAGCCGATTTTTCATCAGACCGAATAACGTGGATGCCCTTTGGTAAACGCTTGTTGTTACACATGTCGTTTACGTCGGCTGTAGAAGAAGAAAGTGAGCTGACCTGCGTCATTTTCTTATCTACTTTATGTCACTGTTGGCTGTCATCACTTGGGATGACTGTGCCTGATTTACAATAACATTGTTCATAAAATCATACTATTAAACTGTATGTTTGTCCAGTCTGAGAGGAGTGTCAATAGTTCTGGCTTTACCCTCTCATTTGGTTTAGTGTCTCTATCCGTTCATCCGTATTTTGTACGTCAAAATACGGAACGTGCTGCGAAGATACATTTTTTCTTGCATTTATTATCATCTTCTCCCGAAAATCTTCCGCCATTTTGCGATTTTCCGTAGAAATGTTTAATAAACCTGCCATATCAGCACCATAAAACACCTTGATTTTCAGTCTCAATTCCGTTCATCCGTATTTTGACGTACAAAATACGGATGAGAGACATTCATTTGTTAAACATTTCTATTCTGGCTTTCTCTTATTTTCACTGAATAATTTTAATTTTTTGCACCAAGATTTCATGTTTCAACTGGCCGACGAAGAGTATGAAAACTTGAGGTACAAAAATTCCACCTCAAGTTGGGGTGATCGTAGACACAATCCATATGCTTTTATCGTGTCCTTGCAGAAAAACGCAATGAAACTGAAATCATCGGCTGTGATTTGGCAAGGAGTGAAGATAAGAAGGCAACATGCTATTTTTTGCTTATTTTCCGTATTATTTTCTTGCTTGCCTCGTTGATTTTCGACACATCAATGGAGTTCAGATACACTTGCGTTGTCTT
>ERZ773165.788-NODE-788-length-21788-cov-17.264068_pt1 | contig 21788 bp, 20 predicted proteins | sample MGYA00581003_ERZ773165 | MGnify/ENA primary metagenome ERZ773165 (study PRJEB29015, sample SAMEA2737817) | human gut metagenome | biome: human gut; feature: human-associated habitat; material: faeces | place: China | collected 2012 ... | reverse complement strand
CGGCAGCTGTGTTACCATCACAAGTGATAAATTTTTTTTCTTTAGCCATTTTACTTTTAGATAAAATATTAAAAATGTTTTGTATACTTATTTTATTTTTGTCTTAATAGTCTTGCTTTGCTTTTATTTTTCCTTCGAGGTGTAAACTCTGAGGCTTTTCTTCGAGACCTTTCTTGTTGCGCTTTCCTTTTAGTAGTTGCGCTTTCCTTTTAGTAAAGGAATCCCAAGAGCCAGAGCGGTATTCTGTTGTCCTTTCCCACCTCGGTGTTGTAACGGGCGTAGATGGTGTCGGGGGTATACCTTAATTTATTAGTAGCCTGGGCGTCGCATATGCGGAACTTCTTGTTACCGTCCACCATATAGAAATGGTCGTGTCCACCCTGATGCACCTTATGGTCTTTCCACATGGAGTTGACAAAGAATGTTTCCATCACTTCCTGTTCGTCTATCTGCAGGGGGAAGATGGCGTACATCAGATTAGGATTGTGCAACATCACCTTGGATGGCTTTTTGGGGAACTCTTGATTGTCTGGATAAATCATGTTGATGAGTCGTGCGTCTGCGAGATACTTGATGTAGTTCATCACCGTGGCACGGCTGGTCTCTATGCCTTCAGCCAACTGGCTGATGTTGGGCGCCTTGGCTCCCCCTACAGCCAACTGGTAGAAGAGTCGCTTAATCTTAGTGAGGTACTTCAGTTCTATCTGTTTGATGAGCAGAATGTCCACCTCGGTCATCATATTCATGGTTTTGAGCAGGTTCTCGGTAAAGTTGCGCTGCTCCAGGAAGAAGGGGTAGAAACCATGATGCAGATAGTCCTTGAAGTATTTCATCGGACTCACCTTGGGCAGGATCTGTTTGATGATGTGCTCGTGGTTCTGCAGGATGTCCTCCAACTCGTATGGCTGGAAGTTGTTGCCTGTCTGCAGGTTGATGAACTCGCGGAAGGAGAAACCACGCAGGTTGTAACTCTTCACGATGCCGTTGAGCTCAGGATTCTCCTCTTTCAGTCGCATCACGCTCGAACCAGTAAAGACGATCTTCAGTTCGGGATAGAGGTCGTAGCAACGACGAAGCTCCTTGCTCCAGTCTGGCTGTTTGAAAACCTGGTCGATAAGCAATGTGCGTCCGCCCTGTCTGACAAAGTCGCCGGCAAAGTCGGCTATTCCACGTCCTTGGAAGTAGAAGTTGTTCATGTTCACAAAGAGACATTTGTGGTCGTCAGCACCAAACTTTTCCTTGGCATATTGCAGTAGGAAAGTAGTCTTTCCGACTCCTCGTGTACCCTTGATACCAATCATGCGGTCGTTCCAGTCAATCTCATCCATCAGGGTGCGACGAACCGGAGCGTTGATGTGCTCGACCAGATATCGATGTGTTCTGAAGAAAGCCTCTTCCATGAGTTTATGTTCTTTCGTATTGTTTTTAATAGTGCAAAGGTAATATTTATTTTCTAAATTGCAAACTCAAGATAGCAAAAAACAACTTTTTTTTCATTATTTAGCACTAATCTAAGTAAAATGAGGCAAAATATAGCGAGATTTTAGTAACTTTGCACTCATGAAGTTGCATATTTTCAATCCAGACCACGATTTGGCGTTAGCTGCCAACCAAAAAATATTCACCGCACCCCATGCTGGTCGTCTCCTTCGGGGCGACCTGTCTTTCATTCCTGCCTTATGGGCTGACGATGGAGATTTGGTGCTGGTCGACGACATAGACAATGCCCGCGACAAGGTGCGTCATCTCTGCGGTTATGAGAACCAGGACAGGGTGGAGTTCGTCACCAAGTTGCAGTTGCAGAAGATATTTGCCGATACCATGTCGGTGGACAGCATTCATCCCTGGGGCTGGAATCTCTCGCTCAAGGAGGAGTTGCGCCGCATAGGATGCCCTGACATAATGCTTCCTACCGATGAAACCATGCAAAAGATAAGAGAACTGAGTTCTCGTCAATGGGCATCCACGCATCTGCAGAGTGACGTGAAGTTTGTGTCGAACCTGCAGGATCTTATCCTTCTGGTGCAGCAAATGCAGCGGGCTGTAGTCAAAGCTCCATGGAGCAGCAGCGGCAGGGGCGTGCGCTATCTCACAGCTCAGATGTTGCAAGACCCAGGCTTCTCGCGCTGGGCTGAACGTATCATCGAAAAACAGGGCGGTGTCACAGTAGAGCCCTATTATAATAAGGTGAAAGATTTCGGTATGGAGTTTGAAGCCATCGACGGACAGATTGTTTATCGAGGACTGTCTCTTTTCCAGGTTGCGAAGAATGCCTATACGGGCAATGTGCTTGCATCGGAGGAAGAGAAGGAGGAAATGCTGCAGTCTTATGTCAGCCATGAGCAGCTGGAAGCTATCAGCCAGCATGTCTGCGAGGTGATGCAGCCTGCTCTGAAGGGAGTCTACAGCGGTCCGTTCGGAGTTGACATGATGGTGTGCGCCAAAGAGCCCGGAAGCAAGGATGTCTTTATCAATCCCTGCATCGAACTCAATCTCCGTCGCACGATGGGACATGTCGCCTTGGCTCTCAGTGGTCATGGTGAGCATCCTATACGCATGATGCAGGTCCTCTTTGATGGTAATCGCTATCATCTGACTGTAAGAAAGATAGAGCAGAATACTAAACAAGATGTTTAATATATAACTTCTTTCACCAAACAATATGTTTAATACGTCATTTCTTTAAATAAATAAAATATCATTCAAATAAACTATTTTTTTTACAAACTAAATCTTTTCATAACCAATGAAGAAAAAACTAATCGTATTATTTCTTGCATCGGCATCTTTAGGAGCCTTTGCTCAGACAGCCAAACCTTACGTGTCGCAGGTATGGAATCCGGATAATGGTAACGGAACTTATACCAATCCTGTAATTAATGCAGACTATAGTGACCCCGACGTGGTGGCGGTAGGTGATGACTATTACCTCACAGCCAGCAGTTTCAACTGTATTCCCGGTCTGCCCATCCTCCACAGCAAGGACCTTGTCAACTGGGAACTCATCGGACATGCTGTCACCAAACTCCAGCCTGAGAGCGAGTTCGATAAGCCATCGCATGGCAATGGTGTGTGGGCTCCCTGCATCAGTTATCATAATGGCGAGTTCTATATCTATTGGGGTGACCCCGATTACGGTGTGTTCATGGTGAAGACCAAGAATCCAGCCGGCAAATGGGACGATCCAGTGTGTGTGATTCCTGGCAAGGGAATGATCGACACCTCTCCTCTGTGGGACGAGGACGGCCGCGTGTACTTGGTGAATGGCTGGGCCAATTCGCGCAATCGCTTCGCATCTGTCATCACTGTTCGCGAGTTGAATGCCGAAGGAACCAAGGCCATCAGCGATCCTGTCATAGTCTTCGACGGCAACGGAACAGAGAATCGCACTTGCGAAGGTCCTAAGTTTTATAAGCGCAACGGCTGGTACTGGGTGATGTTCCCTGCCGGAGGTGTTCCTACAGGTCATCAGATTGCCATGCGTTCCAAGTCGCCTTTCGGTCCTTACGAGGCTAAGAAGGTGCTTGCCCAGGGCAAGAGCAAAATCAATGGCCCTCATCAGGGCGGATGGGTTCATACAAAATACGGTGAAGACTGGTTTATGCATTTCCAGGACAAGGAAGCCTACGGACGTGTGGTTCACCTGCAGCCAGTTACCTGGAAGGACAACTGGCCTGTGATGGGCAAGGTGCCAGCCAAGGGCTATTGTGGCGAACCTTACGAGACTTATAAGATGCCTAAGGCTGCCGTTCATGTGAACGTAAACCCTGTGGAGAGCGATGAGTTCAATGAAACTAAGTTGGGCCTTCAATGGCAATGGCACGCCAACTACCAGCAGTGGTATGGAATGCCAACCTCGATGGGCGTGATGCGCGTCTATACCGACAAGAACGACGGAACCATCTGGCACACACCCAACCTGTTGTTGCAGAAAACTCCAGCCGACAACTTCACAGTCACCACCAAACTACAGCTTACTGCCAAGGACCAGAACCAGATGGGCGGTATCATCATGATGGGCCTCGACTACACGGCATTGGTAGTCAAGCGAGTGGGCGATGAGTTCCAGTTGCAGCAGATTACCTGCAAGAATGCCGACAAGGGCAAGCCCGAGACTGTAAAGGTTCTCGATACGCTGAAGCCAAGTTTGGTAGACCAGATAGACTATCAGCCTGCCATCCACGAGCAGGCTTATATGCGAATGGTGGTACGCCAGGGCAAGATGCAGTTCTATTTCTCCCAGAATGGCAAGTCGTACAAGAAGGTGGGCGATGAATTTACCATGCGCGAAGGCAAGTGGATTGGAGCCAAGGTAGGACTCCTCGCCAAGGAGCCCGAAGGCAAGACCAACCGTGGTTGGATAGATGTGGACTGGTTCCGCATCACCAAATAATAACGTAAAAGCAAAAAAAAAGTTGAAACTACATCGAATATCCATATTGTTTGTCCCCCTCGTGTTGGGTGCGTGCTCTGTGAGTAAGCATGTTCCCGAAGGCGAATATATCCTTAACAAGGTGGAGGTGAAGAGCGACGATAAATCCTACGATGCTTCGTCGCTCAAACCCTATGTCCGTCAGAAGGAAGCCCCCAAGATCTTCTCGCTTTTCAGAAATCCCTTCAGCCGCAAGCCTGTCATCTTCGATACGTTGCAGGCACGCCTGTCGTGCCAGGACCTCCGTGTGGCGATGCAGAACCAGGGATTCCTGCAGGCAGGAGTCTCGCTTTTCACCACTACGAAGGGCAAGAAGCTCGATGCCCAGTATCTGTTGCATCCGGGAGAGCCATTCCGGATAGGCAAGATGACCTATGTGGTCGACGACGACGAGGTGCGCAAGGTGCTGAGCCAGGGCGATGAGAGTCAGCGCTTGCTGAAGCCAGGAATGCGTTTCAGTGTAGAGGCGCTCGATGCCGAGCGTAAGCGTATAGCACGGCTCTTGGCAGACAGTGGATATTTCCGTTTCAACAAAGACTTCATTCAGTATGATGCCGACACCATCTCCGGTGAGAAGGATATTGACCTGAAACTCCATCTCCTGAAGTACAAGGCAAGCAGCAACCAGCCTGCCACCGACCATCCGCGATACTGGATACGTCAGGTCAACTTCTTGAGCAATGACAGTCTGCCCATCCATCTGCGCCATCAGGTGTTGCTCAACGCCACAGCCGTGAAGGAAGGACAGCCCTACAGCGCTTCCGACCTGCAGCGTACGTACAACAACTTTGCCCGTCTGCAGGCTGTGAAGTATACGAGCATACGTTTCGTAGAAGTGCCCGACACCAATCAGCTGGACTGCAACATACAGATAAGCACCAATAAGCCCCACACCCTGTCGTTTCAGCCCGAGGGCACCAATACGGCAGGCAACCTGGGAGCAGCAGCCTCGCTTACCTATACCAACCGCAACCTGTTCCATGGCAGCGAACAGTTCAGCATCGAACTGCGTGGAGCCTACGAGGCCATCAAGGGACTGGAGGGCTACACCGACCAGAACTACATCGAGTATTCGGCAGAAGCCAAGTTGATGTTCCCGCGATTCTTAGCACCATTCCTGTCGAAGAGCTTCCGTAGGAGACAGACGGCAAGTTCTGAGCTCTCTGTGAGTTGGGACATGCAGAACCGTCCCGAGTTCTATCGCAGGGTGTTCTCTACAGCCTGGCGCTATCGCTGGGCCGAACCCAGACACCATCTCAACTGGCGCATCGACCTGCTCGATCTCAACTATGTGTATATGCCGTGGATTTCTCCTACCTTCAAGAAAGACTACCTCGACGATGCAGACAATCGTAACGCCATCCTGCGTTACAACTACGAGGACCTTTTCATTATGAAGATAGGTTTTGGTATTACATATAATAATGGTATAGACGCCATGAGGGCAAATATCGAGACAGCAGGCAATCTGCTCAACGGAGCAGCCAAGGCGTTCGGATTGAAGAAGAATGGAGAGGGTCAGTACACCTTATTTAATATAGCCTACGCTCAGTATGCTAAGTTTGATTTCGACTACACCCATCTGATGCAGTTTGACAAGCGCAACGCCCTGGCGCTGCATGCAGGCTTCGGCATAGCCTATCCTTATGGCAACAGCCGAGTGCTGCCTTTCGAAAAACGATATTTCTCGGGTGGAGCCAATTCCGTGCGAGGATGGGGTGTAAGAGAGTTGGGACCAGGAAAGTTCAGAGGCACCGACGGCCGTATCGACTTCATCAACCAGACGGGCGATCTGAAGCTCGACCTCAATGCCGAGTACCGCACGTCTTTGTTCTGGAAGTTCCAGGGTGCGTTCTTCGTAGATGCCGGCAACATCTGGACCCTTCGTTCCTACGATGAGCAACCAGGCGGACAGTTCAAGTTGGATGAGTTCTACAAGCAGATAGCTGTGGCTTATGGCTTGGGAATACGTCTTAACTTCGACTATTTCATCCTGCGTTTCGATATGGGTATGAAAGCCATCAATCCCGCCTATGAGAACGAGCAGGAGCACTGGGCAATCATTCATCCACGACTCAGTCGCGACTTTGCGTTTCACTTCGCAGTGGGCTTCCCATTCTAACCATCCATCTTCCGTCTCTCTTTACCATGGGGAGGCAGAAGTTGGCTTTCTCTGTCAGTCGGGCAACCTTTCCTATGGTGTCCATCTGCAGAAAGTCAGAAACCTTTATTTCTATTGTTGCAAGCGAATCATTGTCTTGCCATTCGATGTCGCCCAGTTCAATCTGGGCGTCTTCGTTTTTAGCACGCAGCGAGTCGACATCCGCCTGGTGCACATTGCTGGCAGCAAACCTCAGCCATTTCTCCGACTCGGGCGTGCAGTAACGCAGCGCTTTCTCGAAGTGCCAGTTGTAGTAGTTCACGGCGAAGGAGTCGGCATCCGTTCGCAGTTGTTCCTCTTCGCTCAGTTCGTGCTTGCAAGAAGAACCTGCCATCATCATCATGCCGCTCACGGCAGCCAATAGGATCCATCGAAGATAAATTCTTCTTGTTCTCATATCAGTATCTTTTTAAATTAGCTTAAAAACGCCACAAAGGTAAGAAAAAACTTTGTAATTAGAATCTTTTTAGCTAACTTTGCATGAAAATAAAAATTAAGATGCTAAGATTTATTTCCTTCGGCAGCGGAAGTAGTGGTAATTGCTACTATCTTTTTACTGAGACGGATTCACTATTAATAGATGTGGGAGTAGGAATAAGGACACTGAAAAAGCACTTTCATAACTATGGATTGCGCTTCGAGGATGTGCACAACATTCTTATCACTCACGACCATGCCGACCATGTCAAGTCTGTGGGAAGCCTAAGCAATGATTATCACTTGCCTGTTTATACAACTCGTAAGGTGCATAATGGCATTGAGAACAACTATTGTGTTCGCAAGAAGATCAATGGTGCCAATGTGCATGTCGTAGAGAAAGGTGTGCCCTTCGTGCTGGGTGAGTTTCGTATCACTCCATTTGGTGTTCCTCACGACAGTACCGACAATGTGGGCTATCAGGTGGAGTGTGGTGGTGTCACCTTCTGTCTCATTACGGATGTGGGCCATATCACCGACGAGATGAAGGCCTTCATCGGTCGTGCCAATTATCTTGTTTTAGAGGCAAATCATGATGAGGAGATGCTTCAGCAGGGGCCATATCCCCAGTATCTCAAGGATCGCATTCTCGGTCCTAATGGTCATCTTAGCAATACCTCCTGTGGTAAGGCGTTGGCAGAAAATGCCACCGATGCTTTGCGCCATGTTTGGTTATGCCATTTGAGCGAGGAGAATAATCATCCAGAATTGGCACGCAAGACTGTAGAACAGATTCTGCGTAGCTATGGTATCGTGGCAGGCAAGGACTTCATGCTCGAAGTGCTGAAGCGCAAGACTCCCAGCGAAATCTATACATTGAAAGCGACAGAATAATGTCTGGATGTTCACCATTCATTGATCATGTGTCTTATTGCAGCAATGGGGTGATGCCACAACATACGGGGTCCAGCATAGCGCATAGCAGCCTGCATTTGTATTTTTCTGTCAGGCTTATAGCAGTGAATAGGACATTTCTTGCAAGTTGGCTTCTTCTCGCCAAACTTGCAATGCTCCAATCTGGTGTAGGCATAGTCGAGTAGGGCCGAACACTCCTCGCAAAGTCCTTCTTTCGTATGCTTCATGCCATGGCAGTATATCTCCACCATTTGGCTAACCGTTTTCTTTTCTTGCTCTATGCGCGTCATGAGACTCCTTTGCCTTTAAAGCTTTTGCAGATAGCGGTCGGCTTCGATAGCGGCCTTGGCTCCAGAGCCTGCAGCTACAACTCCCTGACGGTAAACGGGATCGGCCACATCACCTGCAGCAAAGATACCGGGCAGATTGGTGGTGGCAGTGCCGGGAACCACCTTGATGAATCCCTGCTCGTCGAGATCGATATGGCCCTTGAAAAGCTCGGTGTTGGGCTTATGACCAATGGCAAGGAAGAAACCATCGATGGCAATGTCGAAGGCCTCCTCGTTGGGTTCGCCGAGATGACGTACCAGGTGGGCACCCTCTACACCGTTGTCGCCAAAGAGTCCTTTAGTGTTGGTTTCAAAAAGAATCTCTATGTTCTCTTTCTCCTTCACTCGTTGCTGCATGATCTCAGCAGCACGCAGGAAAGGCTTTCTCACGATCATATACACCTTCTTGGCGAGACTTGCCAGATAGAGAGCTTCCTCGCAGGCTGTGTCTCCACCGCCCACAACAGCCACAGTACGCTTACGATAGAAGAAACCGTCGCAGGTGGCACATGCCGATACACCCTGTCCCTTATACTTCTCCTCGTCTTCAAGCCCCAAGTATTTGGCTGTGGCTCCTGTGGCAATAATGATGGTGTCGGTTGTAAAAGCCTTACCGTCTTCGTCTTCCACACGATAAGGACGGTTCTCGAAGTCGATGTGAGTGATGCTTCCGTCGCGCATTTCAGTTCCGAATCGTTCAGCCTGTTCACGCATGTCCATCATCATCTGATTGCCGTCCACACCATTGGGATAGCCAGGAAAGTTTTCTACGATGGTGGTGGTGGTCAACTGTCCGCCTGGTTGCAAACCGGCATAAAGTACAGGTTTCAGGTCAGCACGACCAGCATATATGGCAGCTGTATAACCAGCAGGTCCACTTCCGATAATGAGAGTTTTGATATGTTCCATATTTTTGATTGAGTTTTATTGAATTCCTATTATTTTGTGAGTTTGCAGCGAGAGTTGCCATTCCGGGTGCTGCTTGATGTATTCGATGCAATGCTTCATGATGATGGCGTTCTGCTCATCGTTGCCTGTGTCGCAAGGCTGCAGATACAGGTAGTCGGCCTTCAGATGGCAACAGTCCACAGGATGCTTGTCGTCGAAAACGAGTTTCAGTTCGTTGGCATGAGGGATGACGACAGCCGCCTGAGTCTCCACAAAGGCCTTCTTTGGCGAACAGGTTATCCAGTCTATTCCCTGTGGCAGCAGATGCGTTCCGTTGGTCTCCACAGCCACATAGTAGCCAGCCTGATGCCATGCCTCAATGAGGGCGTCGTCGGCCTGCAGAGAGGGCTCTCCTCCCGTCAGCACGATAAACCGGCATTCACTTCCCGTGTGTAAACATTGCTCCACGATATCCTGTGCCGTCATCTCCGTATAGTGTGTGAAGTCGGTGTCGCAGAAAGGGCACGACAGGTTGCACCCGCTCATTCTTACGAAGACGGCAGGTCTGCCTGTCCATCTTCCCTCACCCTGTAGTGAGTAGAATATTTCGTTTACTCTGTAAGTTTTCATTCTTTGTTGTCTGTGAATATCTTCAGTCAGTGTTACTTGACGATGAACTCTATACCCTTTATTTTGTTCTCGTCGATGACAGTAGCAGTGTTTCCGAAGCTTTCCTGTATATTAACCTTGTAGCATGCGTCGAACTGTTCGACAATCCATTTACCGATATTCTCGGCAGTAGGGTTGAAGTCGAAAATCTCGTTGAGGTTGGCATGATCCATCTTGCTGTGTATGACTTTCTTGATGTGAGTGAAGTCTTCCACCATACCATCCTCGTTGAGTTTGTCCCTGCTGACGAGGAAAATTTCTATCTGCCAGTTGTGTCCATGCATGCGGCTGCACTTGCTTTCGTAGCTGAGCTGGAGCGAGTGGGCAGCGGATATTTCTAACTTTTTGGAAATACAGTATATCATATCTTGCTTCAAAATAATCTAATAAACTTTGCAAAGATACATCAAATCGGTAAAATATCAAAATAAATGTGTGATTTAATTTTGTTAAGAGCCTGATTTTGTCAAATCTTCATGACAATGAATAAAAATAGTATCAATCTTTTCGTTACCTCAGAATTTTGCATTAACTTTGCAAAAGTTAGCAGAAATAAGCAGAAAAAGATACGCAAACCATATGAATAATATTAAGAAAATAGTCCTTACGGGCGGTCCTTGCGCAGGCAAGACCACAGCATTAGTACGCATCATAGAGCATTTCTCGGGATTGGGTTACAAGGTATTCACCATTCCCGAGGTACCTACCATGTTTACCCAGGCAGGTATGAACTATCTTACCGACAACGCCAAGTTCTTCTATGAGGGCGAGAAGGCTACGCTCCAGATACAGTTGGCTTTAGAAGACAGTATGATGCGCATGGCAGAGACGATAGACAAGCCTGTCATCATCGTATGCGACCGTGGTGCGATGGATATCTCTTCGTATCTCACTCCCGAGCTTTGGAACCGTATCATCGGAGAATTGGGGTATACCACAGCCCAATTACGCGATGAGCGTTACGATGCCGTACTCCATCTTGTTTCAGCAGCCGATGGCGCCGAGCAGTTTTATACCACGAGCAACAATGCCCAGCGCTTGGAGCGTGCCGACGAACAAGGTTTGCAGATAGCCCGCGAACTCGACAAGAAGGTTATCAGTGCCTGGACGGGTCATTCTCATCTGCGTGTCATCAACAATCACGACGACTTCAATAACAAGTTGAACCGTGTTCTCAAGGAGATTAGCAATGTGCTGGGTATTCCTCAGCCCGTGGAGGAGGAGCGCAAGTACATTGTCGAGGTGACGGGCGATGTGGCAGGAAGCATCGACAGCGACATCGTACAGACGTATCTTACCACCGAACCTGGATGCGAGGTACGTCTTCGCAAGCGTGTCTTCGATGGCAAGACGGTGTATGTACATACCACCAAGAAGTTGCTTTCTTCCAACGAGCAGATAGAGACGGAGCGCCAGATAGGTAAGAATCTCTACGAGTCCATGCTTCAGCAGGCCGATCCTTATCGTGTCACCATCCGCAAGCATCGCAAGAGTTTCATCTGGAAGGGTCAGTACTTCGAGTTGGATTCTTTCGAGTCTCCCGCTCCAGGATTAGTCATTCTCGAGACCAAGGGCATTGCGAAGCAAGAGAGTGTCAAGTTTCCTCCCTTCATCCATGTGAAAGAGGATATCACGGGCAATACACAATATTATAATTATAATATCGCGTTAAGGAAGTAGTTTTTTAAAGCTTTTGCCCTTACAGGGCGCATTGCAGACTGACATTATACCCAGGGCGTTGCCCTGGGCTAAGAGCTTCTGCCCCTTCAGGGCGTGCAGGGTAATTTCAATCCTACAGGAGGGCGTATTGGGTAATTAAAAGTCCATATAAGCAACACGCCCCGAAGACCAAGAAGCTCACAGAAATAGCACGCCCTTTACCTTTCCCTTCGGCCGGTGACCGTTGGTTCAGGGCGTGCTGCTATGGGCTTCATGGCCTTTCTGCAGCCCGTAAGCGATTCATATCCATGCGGTCGCATACCGCAAAATGCAGCTCCGCTGCTGGCGAAGACCTCTGATGGTCCGCCAACCATAGAATGAAATGGTTACGAGCGACGAGAAGGAGCGGTTTCCTCTTCTTCCCTGAGGGGAGAAGACCGAGATGAGAGGTGGACCCTCCCTTAAGGGTAAGGGAGGACTGGTGGGTTTTCGAAAAATCCCTCATTAAGGTTAATGGAAAAACTGTTGGGTTTTCGAAAAAAAAATCGAAAGAAAAACATATTAAGGCTAATTAAGGATAAGTGGAGTTTCGAGAAACAAAAACCTCGTTTCTCTAAAGGAAAAAGAGAAACGAGGTTTCATTATCACTGTTACATTGGGAACAATCCGAAGAGTTCAGCGTCGATTTGATCCGTCACTTTGCGGAAATCCTCAGGATTTTCCTCAAAGTGCAAGTTGTCGCCATCAACGATGATCAGCTTCCCCTTATACCCCTTGATCCATTCCTCGTAGCGGTCGTTGAGCCCCTGCAGATAATCAATACGAATACTCTTCTCGAAGTCACGTCCACGCTTCTCGATATGACTCACGAGTGTAGGGATGCTGCTTCGGATATAGATCATCAGGTCGGGCAGTTTCACCAGACTGATCATCAGGTCGAAGAGATCAGTATAGTTTGCGAAGTCACGGTCGCTCATCAGTCCCTTGTCATGCAGGTTGGGTGCGAAAATCTTTGCGTCCTCGAAGATAGTACGGTCCTGGATGATGGTTTCCTTGTTCTGTGCAATTTCCACCACGTCGTGGAAGCGCTTGTTCAGGAAATAGATCTGCAGGTTGAACGACCATCTTTTCATGTCCTCGTAGTAGTCAGCGAGGTAAGGGTTGTTGTCCACAGGTTCGAAGTTAGGCTTCCAACCGTAACGTTTACTGAGTAGTTTGGTGAGCGTAGTCTTTCCGCTTCCTATGTTGCCTGCTATAGCTATATGCATTTCTTTATTTATTTTTTATGATGGTTATTATTTATCTTTCCTCCTCCTCCTTCGAGAAGAGTCCGAAGAGTTGCGAGTCTATTCTGTCGACGATTTCGCCAAACTCCCTGGGGTTGTGTTCGAAGTCGAGGTTATCCACCTCTATGACCAGCACCTTACCCTTGTACTTCTTGTATATAAACTCATCGTACAGGTTGTTGATACCCTGCAGATAGTCGATGGGCATCTGCTGCTCGTAGTCGCGTCCCCGCTTCTGAATGTTCTTTACTAAGTGCGGAACCGAAGCTCTCAGATACACCATGAGTTCAGGCATTTTGATCACCTTCATCATCGAGTCGAAGAGTCCCATATAGGTATCGTAGTCCCGCTCGTCCATGTTCCCCATATTCTTGTTGTTGGTAGCGAAAACATACACGCCCTCAAAGATGGTCCTGTCCTGTATGATGGTCTCTTTGCTCTTTTCTATCTCCAACAGGTTTTTGAAGCGCTGTTTCAGGAAATACACCTCCAGGTTGAGCGCCCATCTCGAGATGTCCTTGTAGTAGTCGTCGATGTATGGGTTATCATCTACAGGCTCCAGAAATTTCTTCCATCCATAATGCTTTGCGAGCATATTGGTGAGTGTCGTCTTTCCGCTGCCGATGTTGCCAGCTATTGCTATGTACATGTTATGTTGTTATAAGTATATTATCAATCCGTTGTTATGATTCTTTCGTAAACTTCTCCACGAATTGGTCTTCCGTGATGATAGGAATGCCCAACTGCTGCGCCTTCCTGTTCTTGGTACTTGCCGAGGCAGCATCGTTGTTGATCAGGAAGGACGTGCTCTTGCTCACACTTCCCGTCACCTTACCGCCCTGTTGCTCGATGTAAGCCTTCAACTCGTTGCGGTTCTTGTAGTGGTGCACGTCGCCCGTCACCACGAAGGTCAGTCCCTCGCACATCGAGCCCTTCTCCTGAGGCTCCTCCTCTCTGATGTCGAGTTCCTTCAGGAGTCGCTGCACCTTACCGAAGTTCTTGTCGTCGCGGAAGAAGCCGATAAACTTGGCACTCTTCTCCGGTCCGATACCCTCGATGCTTGCCAGCTCGTCGTCGAAGAGAGCCGTCCGTGCCACCTCGATGAGCTTTGCCACCGGATATTCAGCCAGCAGTCTCTTCGCCACATCTCCGCCACACAGCGGAATGCTGAGCGCATAGAGCAGATGACGACCGTCGGTGGTACGGCTCTTCTCGATGCTTTCCAAGAGGTTGTGCACCGACTTGCGGCCGAACCCCTCGAAGGTAGCAATCTGGTGGCTGTATTGCGACAGATGATAGAAGTCGGCATATTCGTGGATGAAACCGCAGTTGATAAATCGCGAAACCGTCTGTTCCGAGATACCCTCGATGTTGATGCCCTCCTTGCTCACGAATCGCGAGAACTTCTTCAGCTGCTTGGCCGTACAGTCGGGGTTGGTGCAGTGCAGCGTCTTCGTGCCGCTCTCACTCTCCGTTACCACCGCCTGTGCACCACATACAGGGCACACCTCAGGCACCTCGAGCACACCCACCTTCTCAGTGATGCGAATCACCTTCGGTATAATCTTGTTGGCCTTGATCACCTGCAGACGCGTACCCTTGCCCCCGATGCCCAGACGCTCACACTCACTGATGTTACAGAGCGAGGCACGCTGCACGGTCGTACCCTCCAACTCCACAGGCGTGAAGACAGCCACGGGCGAAATCGTATTGGCGGCACACGACCATTCAATGTGGTCCAGGGTAGTGTCGGCATGCGTGTCCTGCCATTTGAAGGCATAGCCCGCACGTGTAGCATGATGGCCGGTCACCGACCCCGTAGCAGCATACGCCGTATCATCGTAGGCAATCACCAGACCGTCGACAGGGAAGGGGAACACCTTGTTCGTCACCTTGTGGGTGAAGAGGTCCACCACCGCCTGGATATTCTCAGCAGTAGGGTGGTCGATGCGTTCGCGCTCCACGGGATTGAAGCCCAGCGAAACCAGGAAGTCCATCCTCTCGCCCCACGAAGTGATGTCGTGCTCCGTATATACTAAGGTAAAGGGAATCCACTGCAGATGTCGTGGCTTCACCTCCTCGATGTCCTTCAGAGCCAGCGACCCCGAAGCCAGGTTGCGTGGATTAGCAAAGTCGCCCTCCGTCTCCAACACAAATCGCTCGAAGTCAGGATAGGAGATCACCGCCTCGCCACGAATCACCAAGTGTCCCATCTCGTCTATCTGTTGAGGAATACCCGCAATGGCAGGCGCCAGATGAGTGATGTTGGTACCGATGTGCCCGTTGCCACGAGTCACCACCTTGGTCAGCCTACCGTTGTCGTAGGTCACGACGAGAGTCAGACCGTCCAGTTTCCACGACAGCCAGATACACCTTCCGTCAGCCCATTTCACCAGTTCAGCCACACTCTTCGTCTTGGCAAGCGACAGGGCAAGGAACTCATGTTCCTCCTTCTGTCCCGCCACGTTGTCTTCCGACACCTTGGCAGTAGGCGAGTCGGGCAGGGTGATCCCCGTTTCCTCCTCCATCAGTTTCAGCCGGTCGAACAGAGCGTCCCATTCGTAGTCGCTCATCAGTTCCCCCTTACCGTTATAGTAAGCCTCCGAGGCCTGGTTCAGTTTATCCACCCATTGCCTCATCAGCATTTCTTGCTGTGTCATATATATATTAATATTTATCTTACTTTTTCAAGTATGGAAGTTCGATAAGTTAAAGAAGCTTCCCCAGTTAGCAAAAGTAAAGTTTCCATTGTTTTTGCAAAAATAGGAAATAGTTTTCAATTAGCCAAACATTCTTACTCTTTTCACTGATTTCTTAATAAATATTTGGCAGTCTCATAGAAAAGCCATACCTTTGTCGAGTCTAAGAATTTCAATTCAAATAACACAAAGACATATGTTCCGACTGAAGACATTAACGATATTAGGCAGCAAGGCCGAGCTATCCACCCTCCCCGAGGGCAAGCTGCTCATCAATACGATCAACGCCCATTCCTACAACACAGCCCTGAAGGATACCCTCTTTGCCGAGGCCCTGTCGTGTGGCGACGTACTCATCCCCGACGGAGTGAGCATCGTGAAAGCCTGCCGATGGATAGGAGCGAAGTCGCAGCCTCGTGAGCGCATCGCAGGCTGGGATCTCTTCGACTACGAGATGAACCGTCTTGAACGTGAGAGTGAAGCATCAACCGCAAAAGGCGAAAGTCCTAAGACAGTGATGTTTATGGGAAGTTCCCAGAAAGTACTCGACATGATAGTGAAGCGAGCCGCCGAGGTATATCCCCATCTCAAGGTAGCCACCTATTCACCCCCTTACAAGCCCGAGTTCACCGACGAGGACAACCGCGCCATCATCACCGCCATCCATGCCTCCAATCCCGACCTGCTGTGGATAGGCATGACAGCTCCGAAGCAAGAGAAGTGGACCTATTCCCACTGGTCAGAGCTCGACATCCACTGTCATGTAGGCACCATCGGAGCCGTCTTCGACTTCTTTGCCGGCACCGTAGCGCGTGCCCCCTTATGGTGGCAGAACCACGGTCTCGAATGGCTCTACCGTCTCCTGAAAGAGCCCCGCCGCATGTGGCGTCGTTACATCCTCGGCAACACCCTCTTCCTCAAGAACATGTTGACCGAGAAACTCTCCAAATAACCCTTGGCAGCAATCACCAGCCCCCAGCCAGCATCGAGCAAGCACCCAGCAAGCATCGGGCATCGAGCAAGCAGCCTGTAAGCGATTCGTGTCCATGCGGTCGCATACCGCAAACCGCAACTCTGCTGCTGGCGAAGACCTCTGATGGTCCGCCAACCTTATAGCGAAGCGGTTTGAGAACCGAGTAGGGCGGTTAGCACATCCCCTGTCCCCTGAGGGGAAAGGGGCTTGGGGAAAGCGGTGGAGCCCTCTTTAATGGTAAAGAGGGACGGGGTGATTTTAGAAAAAACTTAAGGCTAAGGGAACCCTGGTGGGTTTTCGAAAAAAACTTAAGGTTTAAGGGAACCCTGATGGCTTTTCGAAAAAATACCTCTTTAATGGTTAAGAGAAGCCTTTTAGTTTTTTTTGAAAAAACAAAAAAACACTATTATGTCAAGAAAAAGCAAATATAAATGCAAGAAATGCGGTTATGCCACGGACATATATGAAGGCCGTGGCTTCATGGGCCAACACATAGAAGCCATGACCTGCCCCGACTGCCACAACATAGTCCCCCTTGTCGTAGGCGGCGTCATAGGAGATGCCGCCCCCAGTTTCAACTCCCTTGTAGGCAGACTCTGCCTCCGTTGCGGTTCCGACCGCATACACCTCTGGAATCACCACACATGCCCCCGTTGTGGAGGTGAGATGCAACCCACTGGCGACTCCGAATTTTGGACGTAAGAAGCCGCAAAGCAGCCTGTCTGTATTATTCCAATACCATAAAACATCAGTTTCTAATTTTAAAATATGTGAATTCTTCTTCTTTTTAGATAAAAAGCAGTACTTTTACAGCCAATTAAGCAAACAAAAACAATATTCAACATATCTTTTGGGAATTCTTATTTATTGAAGTAATGTAAAATGGCTGCAAAAAGGTTTTTTTATTCCTGTACCATAGCTGACTTTATGACAAAGACGGTAGATGAAATTGTGGGTGCTTTGACGCAAGCTGATACTTACGATATAAACAAAGAAACCTCCAGTTCTTGGGTTGAAGAAATTCAGACCCTTAAAGATTCTCTTGCCGATTACGCAAATAGGGGAAGTCTTTATTTTGAGTACAATATTCCCCGAATGGGTCGACGTGCAGACGTTATTGCATTGATTGATGATATTGTTTTTGTCCTTGAATATAAAACATCAGAACAACGTTTTACTCGAGAGGCTTTAGTACAAGTTTGGGATTATGCGCTTGATTTGAAAAACTTTCAGGAAGGAAGTCGTGAGCGTATTCTGATACCTATTCTTGTTGCACCTAAGGAGAAAGATCATAATTGCTTATTTAAATTAAAGCATTTTGAGGATCATGTTTATGAGCCGTTGCTGACTAATGGCGCTCGTTTAAAGGAGTGTCTGGATTCTACAATTCAGCAATTACCTCATCATACAGTTTACTCTTCAGCCCGTGATGATATATGGGCAAAGAGTGGATATGAACCTACTCCGACTATTATTGAAGCAGCTGTTGCACTTTATGAAGAAAACACCGTGGAGGATATAACTAAGCATGGTGGAGATATAGAAAAAGCTTCTGAGGAATTGCGCAGAATAATCGATTATTGTCGAACAAACCAACGAAAGGCTATTTGTTTTATTACAGGAGTACCTGGCGCTGGCAAAACTCTGATTGGTCTTAATACAGCTATCGAACAATTTAATTGTGGCGAAAAAGCCGTTTATTTATCTGGAAACTTTCCTCTCGTAGAAGTGTTGCAAGAAGCTTTGACACGAGATTTTGTTCGTAGAGACAAGATAAAGGCTAAGCAAGAAAGTCGTAAAGCCTGTTCAAAGGCTGAAGCCAAAAGTAAAGTTAAGGCTTTTATTCAGATGATTCATCATTATCGTGATCTGTATTTGGAAGGAACAGAAGTCAAAGATGGACAGATTTTACCTATAGATGGCTATTTTCAAAGTCATACAGATAAAGCTTATATACCAGCTGAGCATGTCGCTATTTTTGATGAAGCTCAACGGGCTTGGACTGCAGAAGAGTTGAAGAACTTCATGAAGAGCAAAAAGGGAATTAAAGATTTTCCCTATAGTGAACCGGAATATCTCATTTCATGTATGGATCGACAAACTGATTGGGGTGTAGTTGTATGTCTTGTAGGAAATGGTCAGGCCATCAATAAAGGAGAGGCTGGATTGCAAGAATGGATTCAATCAATACATCGTTCTTTCGACAAGTGGGATGTATATATGTCTGACTATCTGTTAGAGTCTGGTGACGTATCAAAGGACGAATTATCATTGATAGAAAAGCAACTTATCCCTAAAGAGGATTTGCATTTAAAAATGTCAATGCGTTCTTTCCGCTCAGAGAAGGTTAGTATATTCGTGAATCAATTACTTGCTCTTCAAAAAGAAGATGCCGCAGCTACATTAAAAGAGTTGGCTAATTACCCGATAGTATTGACTCGTTCATTAGATACAGCAAAAAACTGGCTTAAACAACATTCACGAGGAAGTGAACGTATGGGCTTGTTGGCATCCAGTAAAGCTGATCGTTTGAAAGCGATTAATATAAATGTACGTTACCAACCAGATTTTGTACATTGGTTCCTTGAGAATGATACAGATATACGTAGCAGTAATGCTCTTGAGGATACATTAACTGAATTCAAAGTCCAGGGCTTGGAAATAGATTGGGCTTGTGTAGCATGGGATGCTGACCTACGTTTGTCAAAAGATCAAACATCATGGCAACATTATCAGCTTCGAAATGGTACAAAATGGCAGAATATAAATAAACCAATAAATCGAGAGTATCAAATCAATGCTTATCGTGTGCTTCTTACTCGGGCACGACAGGGTATGATCATTGTAGTACCGCAAGGTGACAATGGTGTCCCTCCAGACGAAACACGCAAACCAGAATGGTATGATGGCATTTTTAATTATCTAAAAGAAATTGGAATAAAAGAAATATGAAAAAAAGAGCTATAGATATATTTTCAGGTGCTGGCGGTTTGAGTCTTGGAGCAGAGTGGGCTGGTATAGAGGTGTCTACAGCTATTGAGGCAAATAAGAGTATTTTGTTTTGATTAGAGAAGTAGAATAAATTTGTGCATCTTTTCTACTTCGCTAATCTTTTCGTTAGGTGTCTTGTAACATTGATTTAATTATTATTTGAATCAGAATATTTCTTTATTGCTTTACTCCAATCCGATAGTGTCATTTTAAAATAATATTCTCCAAACTCATTCATACATGCAGCCATGATTGTTAACTTTGTTTTATCTTTCATGCTGTCTACCAGTAGTTTAACTGAATCGTCATCTCGAATATCAAAGAGTTTTCCGATGACATCATTATTTGTTGAAGTAGTTATTGTATTATCACTTAACAAACTTTTGTCAGAATCCTTCTTTAATTCTAAAAAATGTTGATCTATCATTTGAAAAAAAGAAAGAATATCTGCACTTTTGAAAAGTACAAATTTGTCGCCATTTGTAAGTGTCTCATCTCTTATTTCTCCTTCAACCACACTTTCTTGTATTGACAAACGGCTGTAAAAAGAAACGTATGTTTTTTTGTTCAATCGAGGTTTTACCTTGGATGGTTCCCAACATACATAAACATCATTGTCAACATCATATCCCAAAAAAAGAAAGGGTATTTCGGAGTCCTTTATAGCATCAAAACTTTTTCTTTTAGGTAGTTGAGCTCTACGATGCTCAAGAGGGTAGGGATTACCCTCATGAGTGATACACTTAAAATAAAGATAATATTCAGTATTATCGAACCTTATGTGGCAAACATCTGTTTGAGATATGAGTTCGAAATTAATATAGCCATTTAATTTGCTCAAAAAATTCTTTGCTATTTCTTTCCCTTTGGGATATTTTCGTTTTTCCATATTAAATAGAATTAAATAGGTTTCCATTAATTGTATTAATGTCTACAGCATCAAGTCCTTTCAAACATGATGCAAAATGTACAGAAGAAACTCCTAATGGTACATCTTTCAAATCAATTGCTGGGATATCTTTGTAATCAAAGAATTTGATATTATCTTTAGCATAAGTATAATCGTATCTGATTTCTTTTGCTTCTTCAATATGTGAACCTATCGTTTGCAGAACTTGTTCATTTAGTTTCAATAAAGCATCTGTGTCATTAATGCGCAAAGAAATAGAATCTACCAAATCAAAAATTCCTGTACCTAAGCCAGAATTTACAACAATTAGCGAAGCAATAAGTAGTTGAGACTCTTTATTGGGGTGTAATTGCTCTATTGCAAAATGATGTATTCTTTCTTCGTTGCTGGTTGATTTTACTTCAATTTTATCTACGCCATCATTGAAATCGTATTTATCTTCTGTTGAAACATGCCAAGATTTCAATAAATATAGTGGATTATTTGAACGCTCTATCAAAAACAGTTCTGCCCAAAGGCCTTTAACTGCTTCTTTAGAGATTTGTGGCATAGAAGTAAATAAGCTAATAATCTTACTAACTTCTCGCTTGAGTTGTTCTACTTTTGGTTGTATTGGAAGTTTTTGAATAACAATGAGCATGACATCAAGAAAGTATTTCTGAATGTCAATATTGTTAGAGAGTAATTTTATAATACTATATTTCTTTTCTACCGTGTTGGCACGATCATTCAATTTGCAAAGTCTATTGAATGTTACATTAAACATCTTTAATTTTATGTTTGATGTAACTTTTTCATCAGAACACTCAACAAATATCATAATATGTCCTTCTGGTGAAACACCTATTTTATGTGGTCTTCCTTCTATTATAGTATCAACAGCAAATTCATTACTCTCACCATTGTTTGGTGAGAGATCAATAAATTTATTATATAAATCTTCCTTGTTACTCATAATCTTCATTGTCTTCAAGTCCTACAAAACTATTTGCAATACTATTAGGATAATAGAATTCCAAATTATACAAGTCTTTATTATGCAACTTGTTTAGTGGTTGATTTATCCTTATATGATGAAGTTGGACACACACAGCATCGTCAAAAAAGATTTTATCATCTCCTTCATAGGTTCCATTTTCTGCACGTCCAGCCATCAGGTTATTTGGTTTAGATTCTCCATCTACTAAAGAACGATAACGCAAATCTTTAACTTCTTTTGCAGCAAATGCCATTTCAAAAACATAAACGTATTGGCTTTTATTGTTTTCTTTTAAATAAGCAAGATATTGCAAAGTTACAATTTTTCTTGTGATATTTGGCACATCGTTGTACTTAATTTGCTTAAAGAACTTTGTAAATGTATCAATATCACATTTTATATATCTATGATTACGCAAAATATTGGGGTCACTTGCAAAAGCGTGTGGATAGCATAGCACAATAAAAGCAAGCAGGTGTA
>ERZ773165.787-NODE-787-length-21799-cov-36.654387_pt1 | contig 21799 bp, 5 predicted proteins | sample MGYA00581003_ERZ773165 | MGnify/ENA primary metagenome ERZ773165 (study PRJEB29015, sample SAMEA2737817) | human gut metagenome | biome: human gut; feature: human-associated habitat; material: faeces | place: China | collected 2012 ... | reverse complement strand
TCCCCCGATGGGGAGCCAAGAACGTTCTGCCGCTTAACTTAATAGCATTACCCGCAAGGGGAAAGCTGACGATACGGGAATACCGTCAGCCAAAATGGCGGCGAAGCCGTCACCTAACCCCTTTGAACCCTTTGAACCTTCTGAACCCGTTGAACCCCAAACCCTGAACCCGCTCCCCCCCTCTTTCGCACGTCATCAAAGGGCGGCACACCCCACGAGCTTGCCCGAACCAACAACTTTCAACCAACAATCATTACCAAAGGAGCATCTATCATGATCGAAAAACCGGAAAAGAAAATCATCGAACACGCCAACGGCGGCAAAGGCCACCTCATTCTGGAGCCCATCGCAGGGCCGGACATTTTGAAAGACAAGTGCCGCCTCTATGTGAAAGCCACCCTTGAGAAGGGCTGCTCCATGGGCATCCACCAGCACAAGGGCGACGGTGAGATCTACTACATCCTCTCAGGCAAAGGCCTCTACACCGACAACGACACCACCTACGAAATGAAACCGGGCGATGCCGCCTTCTGCAAAAACGGCGACCGCCACGGCATCGAGAACATCGGTGACGAAGACCTCGTCTTCATGGGGCTCGTCATTTACGATAAGTGATGTAAGTAACTAGTGACTGGGGATGAGTGGCTAGGGATTAGTGGCTTGAATCCCACTTTCGGGCATCGCCCTTTATAAAAATCGATGCGAAGCGTCGCTCCGCCTAAGCCTTCCCCATCGGGGAAGGGGAACCGCGTCAGCGGTGGATAGGGTGCTTCCGTAAATCGTCGATTTGAGACGCATTTTCCCACTCTCTTTCATACCGCCTGTGCCCTATCCGCCCCTTCGGGGCACCTTCCCCTCGAGGGGAAGGCTGACGATACGAGGAAAACCTGCGATCAACAGACCTTCGGGCATCGCCCCGTTTCGTCATCCTGAGCGGCGAGAAACGTCGTATGTGAGATAACGAATGCCAGAACAGCTGCGACCTGAGTCGAAGGATCTCGGCGAAGCGTCGTACCTCTTAGCCTTCCCCATCGGGGAAGGGGGACCGCGTCAGCGGTGGATAGGGTGCTTTCGTAAATCGTCGACTTGAGACGCATTTTCCCGCTCTCTTTCATGCCGCCTGTGCCCTATCCGCCCCTTCGTGGCACCTTTCCCTCGAGGGGAAGGCTGACGATACGAGGAATACCGTCATCTAAATTGCCGCGAAGCCGCCACGAGAGCCTTGAGCCCTAATTACCAGTCAACACACTCCTCTTTTCTCCCTCCTTCCTTTGGAAGGAGGTGCCCCGAAGGGGCGGAGGTTGGCTCTCGAAGCGGTATTTTCACACGCGGGGATGCTAACCCCGCCTCGCTTCGCTCGTCTGCCCCTTCCAGAGGAAGGGGCGAGAATGATTCTTAATCGGGCATCGCCCCATATATATTTGCGGCAAAGCCGCCACCTTTATTCCTTATTCCTCATTCGAGCAGAGTTTTCATCCACAATCAAAGGACGCCCCATGGGCTAACCTTGAACCCATTTTCATTTCTCTTTTTTAGAGATGAAATAAGCATAAATATCGTGTTATAATAGAAAAACAATCTCATCTGATTCGTGATAAGGAGGAACCCTATGGCATTAAAAGAATTTGAATTCGGCTTTGGCAAAACCACCCAGAAAGTTTCCCTGCCGGAAGAACACATCCTCGACGTCCTCGAAGGCGCCCCGACTCCGGCCTGCGACGTTAAAGCCGCTACCCTAGAATGCATGCGTCACCCGATCGGCAGCAAGCCGCTCACCGAAATCGTTTCCAAAGGCGACAAAGTCTGCATCGTCTGCGCTGACGTCACCCGCATCTGGAACCATTCCGATCAGTACGTCATCCACATCGTCAATGAACTGAACCGCGGCGGCATCCCGGATGATGACATCTGCATCCTCTTCGCGCAGGGCACCCACCGTGAACAGACTCCGGAAGAAGACATCGCTGTCGTCGGTGAAGAGCTGACCCATCGCGTGAAGCTCTACCAGCACCGCTGCAAGCAGATGGACGAGCTCGTCCATGTCGGCGATACCAAGAGAGGCACTCCGGTCTGGCTGAATAAGCACGCCGTCGAAGCAGATAAGATCATCGTCGTCGACGGCATCACCCCGCACCTCTTCGCAGGCTACGGCGGCGGCCGCAAGCTGATCCTCCCGGGCGTTGCCGGAGATGAGACCATCCAGATCAACCACTGCCACGCTCTCGGTGAAAAATTCGGTTCCGGCATCAATCCGAAGACCCGTTCCACCCTCCTCGATGACAACCCGGTATCTGACGACATGCAGGAAGCCTCCGACATGGTAAAACCAGCCTTCCTCGTTCACTCCGTCATCAATTCCGAAGGCCAGATCTGCCGCATGGTCGGCGGTGACCCCTACGAAGCATGGCTCGAAGGCACCAAGCTCGTCTACAAGACCCAGAAAGTCCCCTACACCGACAAAGCCGATATCGTCTTTGCCTGCGCCGGCGGCTATCCGAAAGACGTTTCCCTCTATCAGGGCAGCAAGTGCTACGATCCATCCGATGTCGTCACCAAGAAAGGCGGCGTCATCATCGCCATCATGGAAGCCTCTGACATCTATGAACCGGCCGCTTATCTCGACAGCTTCAAGTATGAAACCGAAGCCGATATGGAAAAGGCTCTCCGTGAACACTTCACCATCCCGTTCTTCGTCGCATTCAACCTCTTCTGCATGACCCACCAGTACACCATCATCCTGGTCACCAAGCCGGAGAACTTCGAAGCCATCCGGAAGACCAACCAGATCCCGGTCGCTACCGTCGAGGAAGCATGGGAAATCGCCAAGAAGAAAATGGAAGACGAAGGCAAGAAAGACTACACCATCACCGTCATGGCACACTGCGCTTCCATCGTTCCTTATAAAGACTAATAAAGATTCCTGTAAAAAGGCTATCGCTCATCAGGCGATAGCCTTTTTTGTTGTGTTGAAAATACCTTTCCCCCGTTTCGTCATCCCGAGCGCAGCCGAGGGATCTTTCTTGCACGGCCGCCATATGCACGCATGCGCCCTCACTCAAACGACGCCTTGGTGCTTCCCTTTATCGTCTTTCCCTCACCCACGTTTTACCGGTCTGCAAGAAAGATCCCTCCACTTCGGTCGGGATGACAGTTGGAAGACGGGTAATCTCACATAGTCTTTCACACCGCTGCGTGGATCCATCCTGCGCCTTTGGCGCGCCCCTTCTCTAAGGGGGCTACTCGTATCGTAATATAACACCGCTAGTTCCAAAACATGCAACGTATCTCCCAGATGAGAGTCCTTCCGCCCTCGCGTATCGTCATCCTGAGCGGACGAAAACGCTCTATGTGTGGAAAGCCCCAGCCAGAACAAATGGGGACTGAGCCGAAGGATCTCATACCACGCATGTGAGCCGATCCTTTCCTTCGTATTATGGAGTGACTTGTAACTAGTGACTGGGAAACCTGATCCCAGCTGTCTTTCATACCATGGTCACCCTATCCGCCCCTTCGGGGCACCTTCCCCTCGAGGGGAAGGCTGACGATACGGGAATACCGTCATCTAAAATACAGCAAAGCCGCCCTTGTGAACCCATCCGCTCCCCCGCTTCGTCATCCCGAGCGCAGCCGAGGGATCTTTCTTGCACGATGGTATACATCGCACCTCGGTCTGCAAAGAAGATTTCTCGACTTCGCTCGAAATGACGATACGACAAGAACGCCTCGTCTTTCGACGAGGCGTTCTTGCTACTTCAAAACCTATTTCACGACTTCATACGCTTCCTTCTCATTCGGTGCGCCGAAGGCAAGAGACGGACTTTCCTTCTCCGCTTCCTCTTCCTTCTCCCGTCCATCACGGCCAAGCGTGCGGTCCTCATAGAGGCTCGCATTCATGACGCTTTCCGCCGTCACCGGGAAACGCTCGCCGTTCACGGTGAGGCCGTCTTTGACGCTCGTCATGACATGGTCGGTCGCAATATCATAGCCGCTGAGCGAAAGATTTCCGAAATGCTCCGCCTGGCTGCTGCCCGGATTCTTCTGGATCGTCACACGGATCTTATCCGTCGCAAGGACACTGTCTCCGCCGATCGCGGTATTCGAAAGACCGAGAGGCTCCCTGCCGGTGAGCTCCAGATGCTCGACTGCGCTGTCCTTCACAAGGGTGCCGCCTTCCGCTGTGGAGTGAATGCCTGCGTAGTGCGCCTGACTCTGTCCATCCTTGCCGTGGATGGTGACATGCTGCGCGCCCGTCCCTGCCAGATCATCGATACCGATGTTGTCCGCAGAGATCGTGAGGTCTGCCGTGCTGCCTTCGCCATTTGCCAGCGTGTCGATCTCCACCTTCTTCGCAGAGAGTGTGACCTTTCCGCCCGCAGATGAGAGCAGCGCACTGCCCTTTCCACTCACATCGAAATCATGCGGCTTCGCCTCGCCGGTGACAAGGCTTCCTGCCGCGCCGCTGCCGGTGGTCGCCCCTGCCGGCGTGCTCGTATCCACACCGTCCAGCTTGCCGACCGGCGAACGATCTGTGATGCGGATGTCTTCCTTCGCCGACATCTCGATGGTGCTTCCGGAAATCTTCGCATCCGTCCCCTTCACAGAAATGCTGCCGCCTGCGTCCGCAGTGAGCTTGCCGCCTGCCTCTGCCTCATGAAGAATCATATCACTGCCGCTCGCAAGGCTGGCATCGCCCGTTGTATGAATCTTCGTCGCATCGAGCGTCGTGCCTGCTTTCGCGGTCAGGCTCTTTGCATTCGCACTTTCCAGCGTCATCGTGCCGCCACTTGTCAGTTCTGCGTGTTCCTTCGCATTCAACGTGCCGATCGTCACGTCTTTCTTTGCAGTGACAGACGCATCGCCGGTCTTAGCCGTGAGCGTTCCTGCGTTTACACTGCCGCCGGACGAAATAGCAAGCGTGCCTGCTTCTGCTTCGGTGAGCGTGACATCGTGATCTGCATCGACGGTCGCGCTCTTCTTTGCGCTGAGTTCCTTGAGAGCAAGCTGTCCCTTGGCGGTGACCGTCACGTTTCCTTCTTTCGAAGTGAAATCGCTGCCCGAAAGGGACGCATTTTCGCTGTCCGTGTAGGTGAGGTCACCCTTTGCGGTGTACACGCCGCCACTCATCTTGCCCGCATTGGTGATGTCTGCGGTTCCGCCGCTAAAGTTGCCACCGGAAATGGTGTGATTCTGCGCGGTGTGGACGCGGAGGGCATTCTTTGCTTGGTAGTTGCCGTTCGAAATGTTTCCACGGCTGGTGATGGTGAGGTCTTCGGCTTCGATGTCGATCGCATCCGATGCCGCATCTCCGAAGAGGGTGATGTCGGCATTGCCTGCGGCCTTCGCCGTGATGACGCCCGGCGTTTCGCTGCCGTCTTTGGCTTTTGTGCCGGTCACTTTCATGCCGAGGGACGCCCCATTGCTTGCGCCTTTGATATTCTTGGCGTTTGTGATGGTAATATTCTTCCCTTCGACGTTCGTATATGTGGTACCGGTTTCGTCGCCGCTCTTATCGTGTCCGTCTTCGGCGAGGAGGCTTTTTTCGCCCACATCGAGATGGACGTCGCCTTCCGCTGCGTAGACGGTGTTGATGACGAGGTCGCCGTCGCTCTTCTTGAGGGAAACGCCGTCTTTCGCTCTCGCAGTGAGGACGCCTGTGCCGGTGACGGTCACATCGTCGATCTTGCCCGAACCGGACTCGATGACGGTCTGTTCCGAAGAACCGATGGTGACGCCATTGACATGGCCTTTGGCTTTGAGACGGACTTCACCGGCTGCGGTGAGGGAGCTTCCGGTATTCACGGCTCCTGCAGACTGCAGATAGATCGCGCCCTTATCAGCTTTCGCGGTCAGGATGCCGCCGGCATTGGCTTCGATGGAGTGGATGGAGCTGACGGTGACTTTGTTGTTGTTGACATTGACTTTGAAATCACCGCGTTCCGCTGCCGCCAGAGCGAGCAGTTCCTGCGCGGTCAGATTGTTCAGATTTCCGGCAGAGAGGTCGATCTCCTGTCCGTTCTCCTTATGTCCGATGCCGCTCGCCTTCTCGCCAGTCTTACCGCCGAGCGCGGTCAGTTTGACATTCTTCCCGGAAACGTGCGGCGTTTCTTTCAGTGTCGCCTGTGTATCGGTGATGCCTTCCTTGATGCCGCCCGGACTGAAGGTGACGAGGAGATCCTGCGCCGACTTCGCAGAGCCGACGAGGATGCTTTTCTTTTCGTCTTTCGTGAGGTAGGTATCGTCTGTAAGGCTCTCTTCCGTGAGCGATGCCTTCCCGTAGATCGCCTCTTTCGAATTATCAATGGATTCCATGTAGCCTTCGACGCCTTCCTTCGTCCAAGTGTCGACACGGTCTTTCAGCAGCTCGTCATAGCGCTTCTGTTTCTCGGATGCGTAGGCATCGACATCCTTACCTTCCTTCACAAGCGCCGCTTTCGCGGTCTCATCCAGTGTGTACTTGCCGTCTTTGACGTAGGCTGCAAGGGACTGGTACTCATTGTACTTGCTCATGACTTTCGCTTTGAGGAGGGTCTTCTGCTTCGCCACGGTCGCATCGCTGCCTTCCAGGACGGCGGCATTCGCCCAGCCGAGGAGTTTTTCCTTTGCACTTTCATCAGTCACATCACCGAAGTTGTTGTCGATGAAGCTGCCTTCAGTGGTCAGGGTGACATCGCCATGCTTCGAGGTGACGCTGTCGAGATAAAGATCTCCGCCCTTGTTCGTGATGACAATATCTCCGTCCGCTCTGGCTTTGAGGCCGTATTCCTCGCCGCTCTTCTGCCCTGTCTGGATGTTGAAATCGTCGCCGTTCTTGCCGGTGATCGCACCGGTTTCTGCTGTCAGTTCGACACGGCTGCCCTTCACCATCGTATCCTTCTTCTGGGTCAGACTGCCCTCGGAGGTGAGGGAGACGGTCTTCGCCGCTTCGATCGCGCCGACCGCCACATCGGATGCCGAAGAGTTCAGATAGAAGTTTCCATTCTCCGCACTGCCGGATACCTCTTCGGCGCTGGTCAGGATCGCCTGGTCCTTACTGCCCACATCGTTGGTGGCTTTGAGATCCAGCGCTTTCGTCTGCAGGAAACCTTTCGATGTCGATGTGATGGAGTCCCCCTTGATGGCTGTTGTGCCGCCTACATTGGAAATCGTCCCGGCGATCGAAACATTGCCTGCCCCGCCGTTCTGGTTGATGTTGATATTACCGCCGGTTTCATTGCCGTTGAAGCCGATGCCGATGGCATTGCTTGCTCCAGTTTCGTACTGCTTGATATGGGTCTCGTAGTCGCGGATGACCATTTTCATGTCATACTTCTTGGTCAGGCCGATCGTATACCAGCGGCGCTTGGTCTTGATGGAGTAGTCAATGACATCCGATTTATTGAGGACATCCCACTCCTTCATCTGGCCATTTCCGATCTTGTCGGTCTTACCGGAGATAAAGGTGCCGTTGGTCAATGGCACTTCATCCCCCGTGACGGTGCTGGTGAGCTTCGCCCCCATCGCGATCAGCTCGTCTCTGGTCGGCGTCTTGTTTTCGATGCCCCACCAGTCGAATTTATCGCCATGGTATTCATAGGTATTCGTCGTGCTATTGTCCGTCCCGGTCTGGAAGACATAGTGCTGATCGGCAGATGGCTTGTATGTACCATCGAAGGGGTTTTCCGTACCCGAAGTCCAGCTACCATTCTGGTACTGCTGCACCAGCATATGAACTTTGCCATCCTTGCGGGTGTAGGTGGTCTTGCGAGAAGGCGTCCCTTTCTTCGGATCGAGGTCCGTGATTTCGATGACGCCTTCCACGCCTTCCCCAGTGCTGAGGCCTTTCAGCTCCAGATCCAGCTTCGATTTGTTGTCAATGGTCATGCTGCCGTAGCCGTCCAGCGCTTCGATGCGCGCTTTCGACGTGTCATTCGTCGTATTGATGACGGTACCGACGATGGAGACCTTTCCGCCGTGGACTTCCGTCTGCCCGAGGACGAGACGTCCCGTATCTACGTCATAGGTCAGGTTCTCTGCCATGTTGCCGGTCGCATTGTCCACATAGATGGTATGGTCTTTCCCGAGATTCTTTGCCTGTTCCAGTGTGACCGAAATCTTCTGATCGCCATTCTTGTAGTAGAAGGTCAGGTTTTCCGGGATTTCCAGCGACCAGTTTGCGATACCGCTCTGGATCTTCGCATTGATATTCACATAGCGCGCGGAGATGAAGATGTTGCCATTGGCAAGGATGCCGCTGCCCAGCGCTTCATTCTTCTTGAAGCCGCCATGATCTTTATCTTCGACGAAGGGATCCCCGCCGATGTTGGTGATGCGGTTGCTGTAGGACTGGATGAAATCGCCGTTCTTCGCAGTCAGTTCGACGCTGCCTGCGACGATGCTGCCGTCATTGTAGACGTCGCCATAATCGCTTGTGACCGTCACTTTGCCGCGGGTGTTGTAGATGGTCTTGCCCTTGCCCAGTGTCAGGTTCGGCGCAGAGTAAGCCGGTATGTTCACACCATCCACGCTTGTCAGATAGCTGTTCGGATTGAAGGCGCTGGTGATGGTGACGGTCGGATCGTCGGTCTGGTGACGGCTCTTGAGCGTCAGATTGCCCAGTGTTTCCGTGCCTTTCATCGCATTGCCATTCAGGAAGAGCGTACCGCCCTGTCCGATCTGGCCATTGGATTCTTTGCCGATGACCTTGATGTCACCGACCACCAGATTGTTCGGGGACTCATTCGTCACGGTGACGGTGGCATCGCCGTATGCGGTCAGATTACCGCTGCCGGTGACCTCATCGCCTTCGAGGTAAATATCACCCAGCTGGGAAACGATGTCGCCCACTGTCACATCACGGGTCATATGCGGGTATGACTTGGTGTGGAGCAGGGCCTGTCCATTCCACTCGGTGATTTCCTTTTTATCTTTGGTGTAGAACTTCCCGTTTTCTTCATAGCCTCCATTCTTCAGGAAATCCTCCGTCGCTTTGACCTGTTCGGTGATGTTTTCGATATCTGTGCCGATGGTGTCTTTGGTCTTGCTATAGGACTTCTGCAGAGCACCCAGTGCGTCCCAATCCTTCTGAATCTGGTTTTTGTCCATGGCATTCGGATCGTAGCCTGCCGTTGTCACTGCCGTTTCATACGTTGTCTTGGCCTTTGCTTCTTCCGCCTGCGCGTTTGTCAGTACACCAGCTGCCTTATCATAGGCTGCCTTGGTGGTCTGGTAATCCGTAACTTCCTGTTCTGTTCCATGTTTCTTGATGTAGTCATCAATATCGTTCTGGCTGGGGTTCATGATCGGGCTGTCGCTGTCGGCTGTAGATGTTTTGATCTTGTCCTTCAGCGCATTTTCTGCCGTGGTGAAAGCGGTTTCCGCCTGTGTCTTGGCGTTCTCCGCCGAAGTTGTCTCCTTCTGCGCCGCCTCATACGCCGTATGCGCGGTACCCATCGCCGTCATCTTGTCTTTCTCGACCTGCACGGCAGCCTGGTCTTTCTGGATGGCCTCCAGCACAGCGTCCTTAGAAGCGGTCATGCCGTCCAGCATGGTCTTCGTTTCGTCATACTCCGTCTTCGTGCCGGGGTCGATTTCTACGAAAGTGAAGTTGCCGTCCTTGTCCTTAACGCGATAGCCCAGCCCCTGCTCGATCATCTTGCTTTCTACGAAGGCGATTTCCGCTTCATACGATGCCTTCGCCGCCGGATCGCTGATGTGATCTGCGAGTTCTTTCTTGAGCTCGGCCAGACGCTTCGAGAGCGTCTCGGAAGCGGGCTTTGGCTTGCTCAGGGTGAAGTCGATATCACCCTGTGTCGTGACACTGGTCTTCCATGTTCCGTCTTCGTCTTTCCTGCTGATGGTGATGGACTTATTTCTATGGATGCCCGTCTCGGCTTTGCCATCCAGCGCTGCCGTAGCCTTGGTCGTCACTTCGGATTTCCCGATGGAACCACCTTCAGTGCCGAAGACTTCACCCACCTTGTTCACCCAGTCCTTCACTTCACCCGAACCGGTGGCTTTCGACTCACCCGCTGTCGACTGGAGATAGATGTCCCGGTCAGCAAGGAGCGTACCATTCATCGAAAGAGCTGCGTCCGAGGAAATTTTCGCGAAGGGATCCTTCTTCGAGGAAATCGGGATCGCGGTTGCATTCAGGATATCGCTCTTCGCCTTGACATTCAGCTGACCGATGGTTCCCGCGGAGTCTCTACCAGAGGCGACGCGGATGTCGCCCTTCGCGGTTTCTGCCTCGCCGCCAAAGGCGGTCTTCGTCTTTCCATCATAGGTCACCTCATTCGACGTACCGGCGTAACCTGCCGCACCAAAGACATCGACCATCGTGGTTCCCGTGAGATCGGCATCATTTTTGCTGCCGACACCGATTGATCCGCCGCGATAGGTCTTCCCATACGTCGTGTCTTCGGTATTGGTCAGGTCTTCATTCTTGTGCTCTTTCTTGATTTCTTCCGTATCGCCCGCGAGGAGACTTGCGCCCTTTGCCACGCTGGTCGTAGTTTCCGCTGTCACGTGGTGCGCATTCTTCACGTGAGCCGCACCGACCGCAGAGCCGGTCGTGATGACGTCCTGATCTTTCGAAGTGACATGGCTCGCGGCGTCGATGGCAATGGCGTTCTTATCGAAAAGCGTCTTGCCTGCCGCTTTTTCCGCTTCCGTCAGCGCAGACGCATTCGCATGGATCGCCACCTCCCCGAGGTCGACGGCGGTCGTATGCCGGATGGTCGTTTCATTCACAATACCGGCACCCGTCGCGAGAGCTGCGCCACCGCTCGTCGCCGTCTGTGCTTTCTCCGTCTGGTTTTCCGCGAGAATGCGGGTCTCGTCCTCGGTCTCAATGGTCGTGCCATCGCCTACGGATACACGCACGTCCGAGGTTTCCGAGAAGCGTGTCTCGCCGCCCGTGCCGCTGTAGTAGCCCGCCGCAACGGATTCCATCGCGAGCACCGATGCGCTCTGGTGTACGGCGGAAATGTCGGCGGTCTTGCCTTTGAGCGCTGCATTCTCGCCGATGGATACAGCGGTATCCTGATCCAGGTTCACACGGACATCAGCGACGGCACCGGATACGACACCACCGCCGCCGGCAATGGCATGGGCTTCCATGTTGCTGCCGGATGCCGGTTTGTCCATGGAGGCTTTGATCGTGAGGGCTTTGCCTGCCGTGAGCGATGCACCGTCTCCGACGGATACACGCGCGCTGTCACCCGAGCTGATGCTTGCCACCGTGATCCCCACGCCTGCGAGCCCGACAGCTGCCGAGGTCGAGAGGGCAGAAATCTTCGGTGTATTCTTTGCCATGACAGAGAGGTCTGTCCCGGCTTTCAGTTTTTCTTTCTTACCTACGAAGGCTTTCGCATCCGTATCTGAGGAGAGGCGGACGCCTGTCCCGTCACCGGCAAATACACCGGCTGCGGCGCCGATGGCGGTCGCATCGAGGTTCGTATCTGCATTGGCAGAGATCGTGATCGCTTCCTGGGCGGTCACACCTTCGCCTGCGGTATTTTCCTTCGATTCATCTCCCACACCGGCGGTGGACGAACCGGAGGTATTCGCGACGATGACAGAGCCGTTCACCGCACCGAGGGCGACCGAAGCCCCTGCCACATACGCCTTCTTCAGCGTGCGGTCATTCTCCGAGGTGACGGTGACATTGTTCGCCCCGATACCGCGGGAAGCGCCGATCAGAGCGGATACATTGCTTCTGTCACTCCAGGTAGCGACCGTTCCCTGTCCGGAGACGCCGCCCGAAACCGATGCGCCCGTGATTTTCTGATCCATCTGGTGCGCGGCTTTCGATTTGACTGCCAGATCTTTGCCGGCTGTGATCTTCGCATCGCTGTCAATGAGCGCCTTGGTCTGCGTATCCGTATTCACGACGCTGACCGAAGCCCCGGCACTGGCGAACGCACTGCCGGTGATGCTGCTCATGTAGTTATTCATGTTCAGGGTGTCTGCGGCATCGACAGATACATTGCCATCTGCGGTGATGGTGGTACCCTTGCCGATCTTGGCGAGCGTCCCCTTTTCTTCGGTGGTCGGTTCCTGGCTTTTGTAAGTCGTACCGAGTTCCTTGTTGACATCGGAAAGCGCTCCTGTCTTGCCATCATACGCTTTCATCGCGTCTCCGGTCTGGGACTGGTTCACCTGTCCATTGACCCAGGTCGTGAGATCTTCGTCCTGTCCTTTTGCGTTCTTGCCGGAGAGGATGTTGTCCTTATCATCAAAGGACGCGCTGCCGATGCTGTAGACGGAAATGCTGCCGGAGAGACCGACCGCGCCGATCGAAGCGGCATACGCATGAGAGTTCAGGGTCACTTCATCTTTCGCAGAGACAGACACATCGCCCTTGGTGTCGATGGTGTTGCTGTCACCGATGTAGGCATTGGTCTGTGTCTTGATGTTTGCCACATCCACTGCCGCACCGCCGGAAGCGCCGCCGCTTGCGGCTGCGCCGCCTACGGCACTGGTCATCTTGAGGTTGTGATCCGCTTTGACGGAGACATTTCCGCCATAACGGCCAGACGCCTTATTCGCCTGGTTGACCTGTACGCCAGTATCGGTATACGCCTTTGTGCTGGCGGACAGGTTCATCACATTGACCGCCCCTGCCAATCCGGCATACGTACCGCCTGCCACCTGTACGGTGACATTTTCAATATCTTCCTTGTTCTTTGCCGAGACAGCGACCTGTCCTTTGGAGTCCAGTTTCGCATTCTGATCGGCATAGGCGGAGGTATTCTTCTTGAGATTCGTCACACCGACAGCGACGCCGGCGCCGCCGCCGGAGATGCCGATCGCTGCCCCGCCGTTGCCGCCATGCAGTTCGGTGGTGTCAGAGGCGGTGATGGAAATGCCATCGCCTGCTTCGCCTGCCGAGAGGGCAGATTTCTTGCCGGTGTACGCTTTCGTTTCCGTATCGATGATATTTACAGCTGCATTGCCGGACACGCCGACCGTTCCGCCGATGCCCCCAGCGACGGTCGCATAGGTGAGATCGGTCGTATGGTCTGCGGAGATCTTCACCTGATTTCCGCCGGAAATCACAGCGCTGTCATCCGCATAGGCTTTCGTTGCGGCATGGAGGGATACGGTCGCATTGGAAATGCCGATGCCGACGGTTCCGCCGCCGCCGATGCTGCCTGCCTTTGCGCCCTGTGTGAACGTGGAATTGGCGAGAATCTTCGCGCCCTCCTTGACGGTAACGTTCGCATTCTCGCCGACATGTGCATCGGTTTCCTGCTTCACGAAGGTCTCCGATGCCGCTCCGGCAAGACCTGCCGTACCGCCCACGCCGAGACCGGCAGCAACGGTCTCGCTGCTGCTGGTGTTTTCTGCTTCCACGGTGAGGCTGCTGCCTGTCACTTCCGCCTTGTCACCCACGATCGCACTGGCTTTTTTATTCACCACTTCGACCGCTGCGGTGAGACCGACACCTGTATTGCTGCTCGCAGCGCCGCTGCCTGCGATGGTTTTCAGTTCCGTTTCATCCTTGGCGGTGACAGAGACATCACCGGCATCCGTCACTTCACTCTGGCCCACATACGCTTTCGTATCGGTCGAGACGGAGTGCGCGCCTGCTGCGCCCGCCCCAGCGAAGGAGCCGGCACCGCCGGCGAGGGTCGCTGCGACAGAGGTCAGGTGTTCTTTCGAGTCCGCATTCACGGTGACGGAGGACGCATTTTTCAGGGACGCACCGTCGGCGATACCCGCGTAGGTGTGGCCCTTGTAGGTCTGGACATCGACAGCTGCGCCGATACCGCTCCCTGCAGAGAGGGACATACCGCCGGCGAGACCGAAGAGCTTCGCTGCGCTGGTCGCTGCGACTTCGACTGCCTTCTTGCCGGCATCATAGACACCTTTACCCACGGTGGCATCGGTCTTCTGGTCGATGACATTCACCGTGACAGAGCCGGAGCCCGCGAACTGCGAGGTGCCGCCGGCGAAGCCGACAGCGACGGTCTTGGCGGTCTCACTTTCGGTATCCGAATCCTTGCCGTTGTAGGCATTGTCCGCCTTGATGGTGATGCCGTCTGCGGTGATGGTATGATTCTTATCTTTATCGCCGGTAAGCGTAGCTGCGACTTCCGACTGGTTCACCATGACAGCGATGGACGCGCCTGCGGAGTTGCCGCCGGCGGCCGCACTGCCGACGCCGAGTGTCGCATTGCTTCCATTCTTCGCCAGGACGGAGAGCGCCCCTGTCTTCATGTCGTTCGCATTGGAAATATGGGCATCAGTCTTTGTATGAATCCAGTTGCCGCTCGCCGCGAAGGCCGCCGCGAGTTTACCGGAAGCTGCCCCGGCTGCCACGATGGACCGGATCTGGCTGGTCTCATCCGCGGTGACGGAGAGGGTGCCGCCGCTGTTCACGATGGTGCTTTCGAGCGAAGAGGTGGTTTTCCCTTCGATGAGGTTTGCTGCGATGGAAGCGCCCACGGCCGCTCTGTCACCGGATACCGCTACGGCGCCGGTATAGGAATCAATCATGCCTTGGTCTTTGGCAGAGATGGTCGTCGCCTTGTCTGCCTTCAGGCTGCCGCCTTTGACGTGCGCATCGGTTTCATTATCCACCCAGTTCAAGCTGATCTGGCCTGCGACGGCACTACCTTTCGCCGCGCCGCTGCCGCTCGCTGCGATGTTTGTGATCTTCGCTGCATTGTCTGCTTCGACGGTCAGCGAGGTATCGTCTTTTTCACTGCCTGTGAGGTTGAGGGTCGCATCTTCGGCATAGGCTTCATTCTTGTCCGTGATGGCATTGTACATGAAACTGCCGGCGATCGCCTGGCTGTTCTGCGAAAGCCCGAGGGCAATCGCACCCGCACCTGTCGTGATCTTACTGTCATTGCCGGAACGGATGGCGAGCGCATCGGCAGTGACCATATTTCCTTTCGTATACGCCTTCGCCGTATCGGTGATACGGTTCACGGAAACATTCGCTGCCGCTGCGAAACCGCCTTTGGCAGCGCCGACATTCTCACCCATGGAGGCATCCTTATTTGCGACATCCGTCAGCGCGCTATCGCCGCTATCGATAGATTTCTTATCTTTTTCCGATTTTCCCGCATTGAGGAGCGTCCCTGCGAGGTCCCCGATGGAGGACGTGCCAGAGCCCGAAGCCCCTTCCTGCGCGTGGAGGCCGGAGCTGCCCGCGCCATTCACAGGGCTCGACTCCATCGTGATACCGCCCGCGGCGGACATGGCGTAAATCGCGCCGGTGTTCTTGGCGGTGACGGAGACGTCTTTCTGAGAAGTGACCGTCCCCTGGAGCGATGCTTCTGTCTGGCGGTCGATGTGGTTGTATGCGACGGTGGCGCCGATGCCTGCCTGTTCGGAGACAGCGATCGCACCGCCGATGTTGATGGTCTTGCTATTGTCCTCAGCGCTGACGCTGACATCGCCGTCTGCGTTGATGATCGCTTTGCCGACCGTAGCTTTGGTGGTGTTTTCGAAACGGTTGACATTGACTGTCCCGTCGATGGCAACGGTCTGCCCTTTGCCGCCCGCAGCCGCCATGGAGAGATTCGAGCCTTTGTTTTCTGCTGTGACGCTGACATCCTTCGCCTTCGTCACAGTCACGCCATCTTCCACGGTGGCTTCGGCGGTATTCTTCTGATGCACAGTGAGGGCTGCGCCGCCCAATGCGGCTTTCCCGCCGCCGGAGAAAGGACTTCCCCCGATGTCTTCCCAGAAATCGAGGCTCCCCGGCTGGTCGCCGATCGGCGCTTTGATGTCACCGCTGAAATTCACAGTGTGAATGTCATTCTTCGCGCTGACGGCGAGGTCGCCATTGTCGATTTCTACTTTTGTATCCTTCTTCACCGTCGCTTTCGCGGTGTGGTTGTACTCCATGATATTCAGTGCCGCCGCGCCGGAGACCTTCTCGCCCGCGCCGCCCGTCTGTGTCCAGGAGTCCGTCAGATACGACAGCTCGAAGCCATTGTTCGGATCAAAAATGGTCTTAAGGTCATCTGCAAGATTCTCGCCGAAGCCTTCGAGATTCGACTGCCAAGGGCGCTTCGTTTCCGCGCTGACATCCACATTTCCTTTGGATTTGATATCGCCCGATAGCTCGGCTTCTGCCTTGTCATTCTGGTCGACATAGTTCACCGCCGCCGCGATGCCGGCGCTCTTGTCCGCACCCTGGCTGACACCTGCCTTCACCTTCGTCCGCGACAAGGTCTCCGCGTGTACATCGACTGCGCCCGCACCGCTTGCTCCATCATAGTCGCGCACTTCGCCCGCAAGGGATGCCTTTGCACTATTGTCGCTGAAGAGGAAAGCCGTCGCAGCATTGAGCCCAAGGCCGCCGCCCGCGTTCGTCGCCGCGGTCTGGTCAGCCGGGGTCGTCCCGGCGTCTGCCGCCTTCTTCTCCGTCGACTTATCGCCCCAGAGCTTCTTGATGCCCGCCATGAGCTGGTTGCCCTTACCCTTGGTCGTCGCTACATCCACGATGTCTTGGATAGGATCCGAGCTGGCGCCATCATCGCTTTCGCTCTCGCTCGTGATGTGGAGCGTATCGGGGTCATACTTTCCATCTTCGTCCGATACCGTATTCTCCGCGCCGACACTGACCTTGCCATCTGCATAGACTTTGCCCTGCACATCGGCCGTTGCCTTCGTCTCGGACTGGATGACGCCGACCGCGAGGCCCAGCGTGCCGTCGCCGCTGCTGTTCTCGACCTCGACGGAGAGATTTCTCTCTGCCTTCGCCGATACGTCTACCTTTTCTTTCGCCTTCAGCGTCGCCTCTTTCGCTACAGTGACGGATGCATCTGTCTTCGCTTCCGCCCAGCCAAGGTCGATCGCGATCGGAAGATCTTCCGCGCTGCCCTGCCGCTGGAGATCGATGGCGTTACTGCCTTCCGCAGAAATCGCGAGATCGTTTGCTGCCGTGAGCACACTTTTCTCCTGGATTTCTACTTTCGAGGAAACGTCCGCGATGCCGACATTGATCCCGACGCCGAGAGCGCCGCCCGTCTCACTGCCGATCTCCGACTCTGCTTTGGAGGAAATCGCAAGATCCTTCGCTGCCGTGAGCGTCGAATTCTTGACCGTCACGCGAGAGTCTGCGCCCGTCTTCACGACAGAGGCCAGACTTCCCACCTGTTCATCAAAGGTCGCATGGAGCAGTCCGAGGATGCCATTCTCTTCCGCAGCCGTTTTATACGCATCCGCCGAGCCGACCTTGCCGCCGACTTCCGTCTCCGCCGCAATGCCTACATGCTGCCCTTGGATGGTGGCATTCGAAATATCGACCGTCGCCGAAGCCTGGCTGCCCATGAGATTCCCGCCATTCCGTTCTGCGCTGGCGATGACCGACGTGTCGCCGCCTGCCGCGTCCATGTATGCCTGGTCAATGACGATCGCGCCCTTCGTCTCGAAAGGCTTTGCCACAGAAGATGCGCCGACTGCTGCGAGCGCAATGTCACCATGACCCAGAGCCTTCGCAACCGTTGCCGATGGTGAGACATTCACCAGCTGTTTTCTATACGCATCCGCTGCCTTCTTGTCAGCGTAAGTGTCCGCGTTATTCCTATGTGTGCGGATTTCGCCGCCCTTGACATTCACGCTGCCCGCCCCCAGAACGACATCGCTCTGGGCATAGACCTTCCCCTGAAGCGTGATGTCACTGCCGCCGGCGACTGCTTTCGCCTGCGACGCAGCGGACTGCGCCAAATGCTTCTCCATCCCGCCATTGTACAGCGCTTCGCCATACGCCGCATTCGTCCCTAGCGTCAGCCGTCCCACGTTGAATACACCGTTCGCGCCGACCGCGATACCTGCATTCGAGAAGAAATACACGTCGCCGCCGATCTGGTTACCCTTGATCGCATTCACGACGCCGTCGATGTCGATCTTGTTCTTGACAACATTGATCTGGTGATTCGCCTTTTCCATATGGAGATTCGCCACATCGTGCTGCTTGATGCCGAAATCTTCGAACTTGTTCAGTGCATTGCCGTCCTTCACCTGCTGATTCTTGATATCATACTGCTTGCCGCTGTTTGCGATATCCTTCACCGTGACCGTATTGCCATAGTGCTTCTGATCCGCCACCGTCACGTCCGCATAGATGAAATTGCAAGCCGCGCCCCAGCCTGCGATGGCAAGGAGCAGTGCCGTCCCTGCGTGGGAAAGGATGTTCCCCCCCCGGCGCGTACTCTTCTTGCCCTGATGGGTCTTGACAAGCTCCGAAGCGACCACATAGCAGCCGCGCGTGGCGTTCCATACGACTTTGTAGATTTTATTCATAAGATGGTCCTCCTTTGTGTCGAAAGATCATGAAGATCGGTTGAAGGGTTTAAGGGTTCAGGGTTCAGGGTTCGGGGTTGTGGTGGCGGCTTCGCCGCGAATATGTATGGGCGATGCCCGAAAGCAGTATTCAAGTCACCAGTCACTAGTCACTCCTAATCCCCAATCTCTAATCCCTAGCTACTCATCGCTATAGGTTTAAGAGGTTCAAAATGGTGGTACGGCGCATAACATATAGAAGCGCCGCGGAGTTTTGAAACTAGCGGTTCTCTCGTATCGCAAACCTAATCCCTAGCTACTAGCCACCAGTCACTAGTCCCCAGTCCCTCAAAATCACACATTCCTCTGCAGGTAGAAATGGACTCTCGGCGATGCATCTCCGATATTGCCGGAATCATTCAGCGGGATGCCGAGGACCGCCTTGCCATACCAGCCGCCCTTGCTGCACTCCAGCCCGAGGCCGGTACTGGTGATATAGTCCTTCGTTGTTTTGACGCTGAAATTGTTATACGCGACGCCGTGATCGAGGAAGACGAAGCCTCGCCAGGTCTGATGGTCACTGCTAATGGGGAAGCCGTACTCCATACCGGCGAACCAGCCTTTATCGCCCGAAAGGATACTTTCCTTGTATCCGCGGACGCTCCCCATACCGCCCAGCGTGAACTGCTCCGTCGAGGGCAGCGAGGTAAAGGCGGTGTACTGGCCGTAGAGGCGGTAGAGCATGTACTGGTCATTTTTGAGATTCTGCCGGCGCATGAGGTAGGCGCTATAGTATGAGCCGTTGTTATCCTTATCATTCACGCGGTCATCGCTCTCATAGCCGGTGACGCTGGTCATGAAGAACCACAGCCCGTTCTCATCGAAGCTCCGCGCTGACAGTCCGGCCTTCACCGTGCGCGTCGCGCTATTCGAGAGCTCCATCCCGGAGTACGTGGTATCCGACCATTTCCGATGGCCTTCCAGAAAGACATCCACACGGGAAAGCGGCGTGATATTCACGGGGTGCGTGATGGAGATCGCCGCGTCATTCGAATTGGCCTTCATGTCATAATCCTTGAAGGTGCCGTCGATGATATCCACCAGATTTCTGCTGTAGGAAATCTGCGCCCGCGTCCCGTGATGCCCCCATGGCGTATCGTACATCACCGAGCCGCCCCAGATGCCTTCCGTCCACACCGGGCTCACCGCGAGGCTCGCATCATGCCCGCCGATCCCGCGATACTCCGTATACGCACCGATGCGATAGCGGCCGCTCTCTTTCTGGCCCGCATTGTCCGTGAAAATAAAGGATGTCAGCGGATTCTCCTTCTCCCTGAGCAGCAGGTGGAGGTCGGAGGTCCCTTCCTCCTCTCCCGGCACCAGCTCTGCCTGCACCTGATAGGTATTCGTCGAATTATATACGCGGAGCTCATCCTCGAGCCGGTCCACGTCCACCAGCTCGCCCGTCTTTCCATGGATGCGCGAGAGGAGGGACTTCTCGGAGATCCGCTGATTTCCCGTGACGACCGTCTTTCCGAATTTCCCTTCAATGAGCCGGATGTAGACCACGCCGTCCTGTACCTTCTGCGGCGGCAGCACAGCCTGCGCCGTCACGATATGCTTCTCCTGATACAGCGCATTCAGGCGGGCCACCATGTCCGTCAGCTCCTTCACGGTGGCAGGTCCTGCGCCTTTGAAATGGATGGCTCTCCGGATCTCCTCTGCGGAAAGAAATTTCGACGGCGTCACACGGATCTCCTTCACTTCAAAGACCAGCCCGCCCTCTTCGGCCTTCGCCTCCGAAGAATGCACGGCATCCAGCGTGCGGTAGCGGCTCTTCTGATAATACGACGTCACCTGCTGGTTCGTCTCGCTCATGCGCGACGCCTGATCCGTCACCTTCTGCACCGCCGGATCCGTCGGATCGAGCTGGGCCGGCGCAGCACTCACGCTGCCTGAAAAAAGAAGGGCTGTCAAAAGACTAAGAGATAGCGATTGTACAGTACGTTTCATGGCAAGATCCTCCATCGGAAAAAAGGGTACACGATGCCTATTCTGTATCTATTATACAGGAGATCCTTCCTTCTGACCCTGTCACAAGTGACAGGGTCAAAAAATTTTGAGAAAAATTTTTTGGGGGAATGAGGGACTAGGGACTGGGGGCTGGGGGCTAAGAGACATGCGGACATCGCCCGATGGATGCTCCGCAGCGTTTCTGCTCTATGCGCCATGCCGCCATGTTCCCTTGCTCTCCGTGATATAATATGATGTAAATATTCTCACAGCACCCTTGGTGCTTCCATGTTTCAAAGAAAGGACCCACTCATGAACACCCCGTTGGGGGCTGACTACAGAAGCCCCACTTTCTGGCAGCGGCTGTTTTTCATCCTGGCCATCACCGTGGTCGGGACATTTCTCTACTCCGTCGGCATCAATGCCTTCTATGTCCCCCATCACTTCCTCGCAGGCGGGCTCACCGGCATCGCGATGATCCTGAACTACCTGACGGGCTTTCCCATCGGTATCGCAAACCTCATCCTGAACATCCCGATCCTTCTTCTTGCCCTGAAGTTCATGGGGAAATTCTATACCCTGATCACCATCATAGGCACCGTGCTCTGCTCCGTCTTCATCGACCTCACCGCACCGCTTGCCGCCATGTCCTCCGTGAAACAGCCGCTCGTCTCTGCCATCGCAGGCGGCGTCATCCTTGGCCTTGGCATGGGGCTCCTCTACCGCTACAACAGCAACACCGGCGGTCTCGATGTCATCGGCGCGATCCTGAAGAAATACTTCAATCTGGAGATCGGCTACGTCGTCTTTGCGCTGAACTTCCTGATCGTCATGGCCAGTGCCTGGATCTTTGCCCTAGAACTCGCCATCTGCACCCTGATCGCGATGTACATCAATGCGAATCTGTCAAGCCGTCTCGTCATTGGTTTCGCTCAGCGGAAAGCCGCCTTCATCGTTTCTGACAAGCCTCTTGAGATCGCAGACGCCATCCTCCGCAACATTCACCACGGCGCGACCCTCCTCTACGGGCAGGGCGCCTTCTCCGGCATGGATAAGCGCATCATCTTTGCCATCGTCGATCTGACACAGATCACGAAGCTCCGTCACTACATCGAAGAAATCGACCCGCATGCCTTTCTCTTCATCATGAATACCACAGACGTCATCGGCCGCGGCTTCACAAGCCCGCTCTCCACCGTAAAGACCATGCCGAAGTCCATGCGCTACACCAGCAGCCCCGATGGCGAAATGGTCCCCACGCGCATGTGGCAGTATGAAATGGACGAGGAAGCCCACCCGAATCAGGGCGAGGCCGAACGGGAAGCTGAGAAGATCGCAAGAAAGCGTATGAGCTATCGAAAATAAAAAAGGGGCTGTGAAGAAATGAATCCTCATTTCTTCACAGCCCCTTTTTACTTTGCTTTCATTTGGTTCAAGGTTCATGGTTCAGGTGGCGGCTTCGCCGCCTTTTTTATTGGGCGATGCTCGAAAGTGGTATTTTAGTCCTGGGTTACCAGTCATAACAACGATACGAGTAGGCCCTTGGAGACGGAAGTCCCGC
>ERZ773165.784-NODE-784-length-21888-cov-3.254660_pt1 | contig 21888 bp, 17 predicted proteins | sample MGYA00581003_ERZ773165 | MGnify/ENA primary metagenome ERZ773165 (study PRJEB29015, sample SAMEA2737817) | human gut metagenome | biome: human gut; feature: human-associated habitat; material: faeces | place: China | collected 2012 ... | reverse complement strand
TGATGCCACCCATGAGGACGTCCTGCTCGCCGAACAGATCGGTTTCGGTCTCCTCGGTGAAGGTGGTCTTGATGGCGCCTGCACGCAGCGCGCCCAGAGCCTTGGCGTAAGCCAGGCACAGCGGCCAGGTCTTGCCATCCGGATCCTGCTCGACGGCCACGACGACCGGGACGCCACGGCCGGCGGCGTACTCACGACGCACGATGTGGCCCGGGCCCTTCGGGGCGACCATGAAGACCGGGTGGTCCTCGGACGGCTTGATGTAGCCGTAGTGGATGTTGAAGCCGTGGGCGAAGGCCAGAGCAGCGCCCGGCTTCAGGTTCGGCTCGACGTCCTTCTTGTACACGGCGGCCTGGTACTGGTCAGGCAGCAGGATCATCACCACGTCGGCTTCGGCAACGGCCTCGGCAACAGGCTTGACCTCAAGGCCCTGCTCCTTGGCATACTCCACGGACTTGGAGGTAGGACGCAGGCCGACGACGACGTCGACACCGGAATCGCGCAGGTTCAGCGCATGGGCGTGGCCCTGGGAACCGTAACCGAGGATGGCCACCTTCTTGCCATCGAACACGGACAGATCGGCGTCCTTTTCGTACCAGATAGTTGCTGCCATAATTGGCGCTCCTTTATTGTTTTTTGCGATTCGGAACTTGCTTTTTCCGAACAAACTCGCTATTTTCTATTCTTTTTTCGGTTGTTATCACGGCGAGTGATTCCTAGGATGTTGCTCCCCCCGGATTGTGTCCGAGGAACCACTCCGCCTCTCCTGCGGAACTGTTCTAGTACCGCTTTCTTTATGATGTCTGTTGGCGTTCACATAGTGGCTATATTCACGTCAAACGTTTTTTCTAAGGCTCCGAGCCACCCCAAGCGAAGCAGCCCGGCAAGCCGGTCGGCGTCACTTGGTGAAGTCGACGTTCTTCGTTTCCTTGCAGCTCAACACCGCGATGAGGCAGCACAAGGCCATCACACCGAGGTACAGGCCCACGGAATGCACGCCCCAATGATGGGACAGCCAAGTGGCGATGGTCGGCACGAAGGCCGCGCCGACGATGGCAGCCAGGTTGTAGCCGATGCCGGAGCCGGAGTAACGCACGTTCGCGTCGAACAGTTCCGGCAGGAAGGCGCCGATCGGACCGAACGCGGTACCCATCAGAGCGAAGCCGATGCACAGGAACAGCAGGTTGGTGGCGAAGTTGCGCTGACCGACGACCGCCGGGTCAAGCAGGAACGGGAACAGCAGGGCGAACGCGATGAGGCAGCAGGAGGAGATGATGATCACGCGCTTGCGGCCGAACTTGTCGGCGTTCACGCAGGAGATCACGATGAACGCGGCGAACACGCAGACAGCGATCATCAGCATCAGCAGATACTCCTGGTTGGTGAAGCCCAGGTTGCCACCACCCTGCTCGACGGTCTTGGTGCCCCAAGCGAGGGACCAGGTTGCCAGCGTGTAGAACAGCGTATAGGTGACGGCCACCAGGAACGTGGCCTGGATGACTTCCTTCCAGCTCTTCTTGAACACTTCGGTAAGCGGGGACTTGACGACCTTCTTCTGCTCTTGGGCCATACGGAAGATCGGGGTCTCCTCCATCTGGACGCGGACGACGAGGCCGACGATCACGAGGATGGAGGACAGCAGGAACGGCACGCGCCAGCCCCAGGCAAGCATCGCGTCATTGTCGTTGAAGGTCTCCAGCAGGAAGTAGGTGCCGTTCGACAGGAAGAAGCCGATCGGGGCGCCCAGCTCCGGGAAGGAGCCGTACAGCGCGCGCTTGTCTTCCGGAGCGTTCTCGGTGGCCACCAACGCGGCGCCGGACCATTCGCCGCCCAGACCGATGCCCTGCACGAAGCGGCACAGGCACAGCACGGCGACGGCCGCGACACCCCATTGGTTGTAGGTCGGCAGGCAGCCGATCAGGAAGGTGGCAATGCCCATGGTGAGCAGGGAGACCACCAGCGTGGTCTTGCGGCCCATACGGTCGCCGAAGTGGCCGAACACCAACGAGCCCAGCGGACGGGCGATGAACGCGATGGCGAAGGTCAGCAGGCTGGCCAGCAGCGCGACGGTCGGATTGGTGGTGTCTCCGAAGAACACCTTCGGGAAATAATTCGCAGCGGCGGTGCCGTATGCGTAAAAGTCGTAGAACTCGATGGCGGTGCCGACCATGGATGCTGCGATCACGGTTTTGACCGAATCGCGGACCATCGCCTGCGCTTTGCCAGCGGCCGCTTCGACTGTACTCATTGATGTACTCCCTGTACGTCCTGTTACCGGTTCCCAACTTCCGCCGATAACGATGTTGTTTGTAGTTTTTCTGTTTTCTGTTGTGCGCTATGCCGGCCGGCTTCAAAAGGTTTTCGCTGCGTCTGCCTTGTGGGCTGCAACAAAAATGGCCCCGCATCATGCAGGGCCATCAACGTGTATTCCATGCGCGCCTCAAACCCTGCCTTCGTTGGCGAGGGATTGAAGCCGCAATGCTCGAATCAGTCCGCCAACGAAAGCGGAATAATAATTCGTGCGGACAGCAGTACGTGTGCGACCATTCCGTTCATCGTGGCGAACCTCCTTTCGCAAAGTCATTTCCCCGGGCGGGATTTCCGCTCGAACTAAGCCGTAAACATAGGCGCGTCCATCTCCCCTATCCACTAAAGGTTCACTATGTGGACGCGCCGTTTCGCTTTATTTTCCAATCATTGGCGATCTAGCACCGTCATAGTCGCCGTCATTGTTGCGATTTCAACCGCAATGTCAGCAGACCCGCCAACAGCATCGAAACAGTGGCGACAGCGAAGATCAGCACGGTGGCACCGGTCGCCACAATCACCGCGGCGCAGGCAGCGACGCCCAGTATCGTGCCGAACGTATTGGCCAGACTATAAGCGGCAAGCGATCGGCCCACGGAACGCACATCCGGCAGCATCGCAAGATCCAAGCTTTGGCTGGCGCCATCGAACACCACGTATGCGAAGCCGGCAAGCAGGGCGTACAGCGCAACCGCCAGGAAACCGTCGTCCATCAGCAACGGCAGCAGCGCAGCGACCATGAACAACACGGCGGACGCGACGGCCGGAATACGCAGATCGCCAAACAGGCTGACGATGCGGCCAAGCAGCAACGCCGCAATCAAAGCACCGACAAACGTGCAGATGGCCATGACCACAACCACCGATCCGGCACCGGCAATGCCGAACAAACCGGCCTCATCGGTATTGCCGACGATATTCGGCGCCAGATACCACTGATATACGGCGATTCCGGCTGTGGCCGCAACGGCGAACATGCGGGCCGCGAATGCCACAGAAAACTTCGGCGCGTTCTGCGGCGGACGGTATTGCGAGAAGAAATCGCCTTTCTCAACATCCCTACGCGGCAGGTAGCTGCTGGCCCCTTCGAACGGCAGTACCAACAGCGTAACGACGGCCGCGACGACAAGCCAACCCGCGAATACCAGCATCGCGAAACCCGTAGTGCCATCCCAACCTTCGCCACCGGCATGCGGCGTCAGCGCAACAGCCACGGCGACGCCGACCAGCTGGCCAAGCGCCAGCCCCTTGCCGTGCCACGAATCGGCGCGGTCGCGGAACTTGTCAGGCACACGTTCGCCGAACGCGGCGGCGAACGGTATGGCCGCCATCGCATACGCGGCCTGCGTGGCCAGCCAGAAGAACACGGCCCACGGGAGAAAATCACATGCGGAAAGAATCGCCATGCAGATAGCCGCCAATACGCTGCCGCTGACGATCCATGGCGTACGGCGCCCGAACCGGCAGTAGGAATGGTCGGAACCGACGGCGATGCATGCGTTCAGCAGGAACGTCATGATGGCACCTGCGATGACGAGCATCGCCAAATCCGTGACGCGGTTGATTCCCGACAAACGGCTGACGGTTTGCGGAATGAGCACCGTGTTGAACGCCGCCATCGGAGCGGACAGCAGCATTGAGCCAAGCGCAAAACCCGCAACGAGCCGGTTGGCCTGCATTGCGGTCGGCCTGGTGCCGTCCGGAGCGGTCATCGGGTCGCGCAGGTCGAGGAAGGACGATTCGAGGTTCGGCACAGCCACGTCAAGATGCGCGGCCGCGGTTAGGGGCGCTCCACCTTCCGATGCGATGCGCGCGGCCTGGGTTTCCGGATGCTCGTTGGACGCTTCCGGAATACGCGGATGCTGCTGCACCGACAGCCGGCGCATGGCCGCCTTCGCTTCGGGAGTCAGGGTCTTCTCATAATCGGGGCGATCGTCGATGCCCGGGCGGATGAACACCTGGCCGGGCAGCGGCTGCGGTTTGAATTCGTTATTCTGATTGTCTTCGGTCATATCTGCTGTTTTCTTGGCTTATCGCGTTTTCTGCTTGTCGTGTTTCATGTGCTTCGATACTCCACGCATGCGCCCGCCCGCTACGAGCGACACATACGAAAATCGCCCGGACGCATTGCTTCAGCGCATTCGGGCGATTCTTCAACGCAACTTACGATACCAACACGTGCGGCCACTGCCGTCCGCCCGACGGACCGGGTGCGACGGACCGGGTGCGCGACCGCAAGGTGGAACGCAATCGCAAGGCCGTACGTAATCGCAAGAAAATACGTAATCGCAAGAAATTTTCCGTCAGGCGACGACAGGCGGATTGGCGATCAGATCATCCGAACGGTGGTCTCCCGCGGAATCCTCCCATTCCAACATGGCGACCGGCGTAGTGTTGTCCACACCGAGACCGCGCTTCGGCTCGAACGTCAGCGTGGCCTGGCTGGTTTCGCCGCGCCAGGTGAAGCTGATGGACGTGTCGTCATCGGTGGTGTACGAGAACGTGCCGTCGAACGCGTCGAGCTCGTTGCGGAACTTCGCGAGCGCGTTCAGCGCCTTGACCACCGGACGCTTGAGATTCTCGTCGATTTCCGCGGTGGAATAGTAATGGCGGTTGATGTCGCGGCCGTTGTTCGTCTTGCGCAACAGCTCCATGTCGTTCCTGCCGGCAAGCGCGCCGACATAGTAGACCTGCGGCACGCCCGGCAGGAAGAACTGCACCGCGCGGGCGGCGATGTAGTGCTGGTCGTTGCACCCGAGCGCCGAATAGTAGGTGCTGTTGACCTGGTAGAGGTCGAGATTGGATGCGGCGGCGCCAGTGGCTGCCTGGGATTCGCCGTGGGTGTTGGCGTGGATGGTGTTGACGAGGTTGTCCACGTCCTCATCCGGCACCAGGCCCTTGAGCGAGCGGTCGAGCTGGTCGGAGCCGATGTCGATCACGCCGATGCCGTCGTGCGTGTCGAGCACGGTGACGGCGTTGTTCGGGCGTATGTCGGTCCAGTGGGCGACGGGCTCGACGTGGCCGGTGCTCAGCGCGTGCAGCAGCAGCGGAGGCAGGGCGAAGTCGTAGACGCGGTCCACCTTGGATGCGATTTCGACCTGCTTCTTGTAGTAGGAATGCACTTCGATGAGGATTTCCAAGCCGCGCTTGACGCCCTCCTCGCGCAGGCGGGAGATGAGCTTGAACGTCTTCGGCGTCATGAAGCAGCTGGTACCGGCTTCCTTGGCACCGTAGCCGACGGCGTCAAGACGAATGTAGCTGACGTGGGATGCGGCCATCTGGTCGAAAATCGACATCAGGTATTCCCAACCCTTGTCGGAATCCGTGTCGATATCGACCTGCTGCGGGGTGAAGCTGACCCAGACCAGGCGAGTCTTGCCCGCGAACTTGTAGTGGGTGAACGGCAGACCCGGGCGCGGACGGTAGATGCCGGCCAGATCCTCTTCGGTCGCGCCGTTCGGAAAGACGGAACTCATGGTCAGGAACATCGGGTAATACTCGGATTCCTCGCCCTTTTCAAGCACGTCTTGGAACTGCTTGGATTCCCAGCTCATGTGGTTGACGATGGCGTCGACCATGATGCCGTGGGTCTTGGAAAGTTCGGCGACATCGTCCCAGCCGCCGAGGCGCGGGTCGACCTTGGTGTGGTCGATGGGGTCGAAGCCTGCATCCGCGCCGTCGAATGGAGTGAAGAACGGCAGGATATGCACGCCGTCATACACGCCGTCGAAACGGGTGCGCAGGATGTCGGTCATCGAGCTGAGGGTGCCGTCGCCGAGGCGATCGGCGTAGGTGATGAGCTGCACTTTGTTTTTCATGGGACCTCCCTTGGTTCATGGGTGCGGGTGCAATGTGTGCGCGTCTGCCTGTTTGTTGTTTACGTATTTGCATACTCACGTATGTATCGAACCGGTTCGATATTACCTCGAAAAGGGCGTCAATGTCCAGTCACACAGCGGAATGCGCGTGTCGAACCGGTTTGATGCGGTGTTCTATGCAGCCCAGACTGTCCGACCCCAACCCAGCGTTCCAACGCGCAGCATCAACGCGTGGTATCGCCTGGCACCAGCGTCATGGGAATAAGCACGTTCGGCTCGAACGGCTTGGGGATGTTCTTGCGCGAGGCGTTGGCCGCAGCCGCCTCTTCATTGGCGATCGCCTGCACCATATGGTCGGCCGCCGACTGCGCGATCGCCGAGAAATCCTGTGCGACCGCGGTCAGCTTCATACCGGCCAAATCGGTCAAATACGTACCATCATAGGCGACGACCTGCAGCTCGTCGGGAATGGAAATTCCGCGGCTCAACGCCTCACGCACGCAGAACGCCGCGCCAATATCGGAGCTGACCACGGCATCGACGCCGTCGGTCGCCACCCCATCAAGCGCACGGCTGACCGCACGATGATAGCCGGCGAAATCCATCACCTCACCGGCCTCGATATACTCATATTTCACGCCCGCGGAGGTCAATGCCTGTTCCAACGTGAGGTAGTAGCGCACCGTCGGGAACGTGGTCTTTCCCAAATCGAACGACCCTTCCGCAACTTCTCCGCGCGCAGCCAAATCGAAGAATTGATCTCGTGGACCGCCAATCATTACCACATGTTTGACACCATTGCGGATCAGCATCTGCGCAATCAGTCGTCCACCCTGCTCGTGGTCGGATCCGATCGACGAAATACCATTTCCAAGCACGCGATCGAATGCGACGATCGGGCGGTGGATGGACGTCCAATAATCGCCGGGATGCGAGGTGTGAGCGCACATGACGATGCCGTCCATCATGTGCCTGCGCAGCATATCGACGTATTGGATTTCGCCGTCCGTCTCGTCGGTGGTGGAGCACAGCATGGTGCGCAGCCCCTGCGCGGCGAGCGCATGCTGCAGGTGCGCGGTAAACGTTGCAAAGAACGGGTGACGGATGGTGGGCACGATGACGCCGACCAGATTCGTGCGATCGTGGTACAGGTTGCGGGCAAGCTCGTTCGGCACGTAATTGAGGGCCTGCATGGCCTTACGCACGCGGTCGCGCATGTCGTTGGATACATACCCGTTGCCGTTCACCACCAGCGAGACGGTGCTCAGAGACACCCCGGCCTTCTTCGCCACATCGCGCATGCCGACCATGATCGCACCTTCCCCGTTATCACTGTTCCATCGTTGTATTCTCACGTGCTTGCCGCGCGCTTTCCGTGCGCTTCTCGCGAGATATTACATTCATTTACATTCTCTCGAACCTGTTCGACAGTCCGGCGTGTATATCGCTTAACGGGGTTACCCCTTTACTTGATTTTCAATATTGATTTTCGTATGCTGCCCACGACACGGAAAACGGCAGCACAGCACAACAAAAGAAACGGCGCAAAGCTTGCGATATCCACACTCACTTTGCGCCGTCTTCTTGTATTGATGATGACCTACATTGCGATCAGTCGGTCGGCACGTCGCCGGACTGGGTGTGGTCGAAGACCGGCTTGTTGTCTTTGTCGAAGGTGTAGACGCCGATGTTCGCGGAGCTCGGATCATTGTTCTTATTGAACGGTCCGATACCGGTCTGGCCCTGGTACTGGATATCCTTGCCATCCTTCAGCAGCGGCTTGGTCTGGTCGAATGCAATCACCAGCGTCGCATCCGGGCTGGCGGCCTTGATGGCGGTTGCGCTCAGATTTCTTTCATGTTACTCAGCGACCGTCCGTGTAACGTGAAAATTACGCCGGATTGGCGAGCAGCGCAATGCCGAAACCGGTGGCCACGCAAATGAGAGGCACCGCGACGGTTGCTATTCCATAGCCCAGAGCCAGCGTAAAACGACGCTGGCGAATCAATGAAACCACTTCGTTGAGCGCCGTGGAGAATGTTGAGAAACCACCGAGAAATCCGACAACGAACATCATGACCGTGTCCATATCCACCGATTGCGAATAGTAGGACATCATGGCGATGCCCGCGCATAGCGAGGCGACGCCGTTGATGACGAGCGTGGATAGCGGGAAGTTGCGGTTCGTTCTCCGATTCTCGCGATTCCAGCCTCGTTGAATTGACACGTCGAGCACGTAACGGGCCATGGCGCCCAGACCGCCGAACAGACAGATCATCCACATCATCAGCGCACCTCCCCGGTAGCCGGGTCGGCGATAAGCGAAATCTCCGCAGTGATCGGTTTGGGCTCGAAGCTGGGCGGAAGCGGGTTAGCCGGCTGCTGGATTGGTTGCGACTGCTGAATCGGCTCGGGCAGCTGCCCCAAGTCTGAAGTATCCTGCTCGCGCAGCAACGGCTGCGATGGCTGTGCCAGCTGAGGAACGGCCAGCGGAGGAATCTGCGGAACGCGGCCCGTCTGCATAGTCTGGCTGGCGGTCGGCGGCACGGTTGGTGTTTCGACTCGCGGAACCTGTCCCGTCTGTGCAATCTGCTGGGCCGCCTGCGCGGCCTGCTGCGCCGCCTGCGCGGCTTCCATTGCGGCCTGCGCGGCAGAACGCGCCACGTCGGCCACTTTCACATGGCGTACGCCCTGCGTGTCCGATTCGGCAGAATCGGACACGGAAACAGCTGAAAACGCACCCTGAACCCGCTTTCGAGTACTCCGTGACAGCAGTGCCTGCATCAGAACCACGCCGGCGGCGGCAGTGAGCAAACCGCCTGCAAAATTTCCCGCAAGATAGCCAAGCGCACTGGCGATATGCCGCTCGTGCAGACCTTCCATCGTTTCCAGCATCACGCCGGACATCGTCGAAAGCCCACCGAGCAAGCCAAGCGCAACACCACGGCTGACAACGCACCCGGCGACGCAGCCACGAAGCGGTCGCCATGAATTCGGTCAGCATCGCGAACAGGAAGCAGGCGACCATATTCGACACAAACGTGCCCACAACGAACGGCGTCCCGCTGACCGACGGCAGAAGCATATCCAACGCATGCCGACAGCCGACTCCAACAAATCCACCGACGAACACCACAACATACATCAGTCCGTCGGCGAGCGGATTGAACCGCGCCTGCATACGTTTCATCGGTGCCAGGGGAATCGTAGGCGGATCCATGGTGTTAGCGGCGGGCGTGGTTGCACCAGCATGCGTCACCTCAACAGTGTCGATTGCCTGCGTGATGGGATGCGAGTCCTCACCCGCAGTCACCACGTCTCCCGGCGATTGTTCTTGCGATTCCATTGCGCTCCCCCTGTACTGGCCTCCCGCGGACAGCGTTGTTCCGCCCATAGGCCGTGCAACAACGAGCTGGGCCGCGGTTGCCGCCTTCCTAACGCATATGAGTTTACACGGAGCGCCAACGTATGCACCCTGGATGTCCGATTCCGCAGATTCGGACATCCAGAGTCCAGCCGAATTCAGCCAGGCTCAGTCAAGCCGGGCATCACACAGCCGCCGCATCGCAGGTCGTACCTCGCGCTCCTCCTCGCCACTGAACAGCACCACCAGATAGTCACCGGCACGCAGCCGTGTATCACCGCGCGGCACGATCTCGCTTTCGCCGCGACGCAGGCCGATGATCAGACACCCAGACGGCCAACGCACGTCACGCACCCGCTTGCCGTCCGCAATCGCCCCCATTTCCAATGGCAGTTCCATAATGCCGCTGCCCACATGGCTTGCGATTGCCATCTGCATGCCTTGCGCACGCACGTACCGCTCCAGCAACTCCCCATAGATCGGTTTGGTGCGCAGCAGATCGGACACCAACAGCGCGATGAAAGCGACGGCAGCGACCGGCAGCATGTGCGTCAACGTTCCGGACATCTCCACAGCCAACAGAATCGACGTGATCGGCGTTTTCACGGACGCGGCGAGCGTGCCCGTCATCACGCACGCCGCAAACACCGCCACTGCGTCGGATGGCAGATCACCGATTCGATGCAACACTTCACCGCAGATGCCGCCGGCCAACGAACCGACCGCAAGAATCGGCATGAAAATACCGCCAGGCGCACCTGAGCCGAAACTCGTGGATGTGAACAGCATCTTCGCCACGAACAGCAGACACAGCATTCCCAAGCCGACGCGCGCATGTTCGGCGGTATCAATCAGATTCGAGCCGCCGCCGAGCACGTCGGGCAACCAGATGCCGACAGGCAACGCGATCGGGCCCGACCCCCGGAAAGTAGACACCGTGGGGTGAACAAAAGTAGGTGTAAGCCTATCAGACCTTAAGCGGCTTGGGACTCGAACTCATCGGGAGTTTGGTACCCGCACCAAGTGTGCCGACGGCACGTGTTGTAGCGCACGCACCACCGGAAGACGTCTCTGCGGCAGATCAGTTGATTGGCGAAGGTCTTCGCATCTTTGAGGACCTCCCGCTTTAAAGCTGCGTTGAACGACTCGGCGAGCGAATTATCCGCGCTGGTTCCCACCGCGCCCATCGACTGGGCAACGCCCAAGCGCTTGCATGTTGCCTGGAACTGCGACGAGGTATACACGCTTCCATGATCCGAGTGGAAAATCGCACCATCAAGACCTCCTCGCAGGTGGGAAGCGTTTTCGAGGGCCTCTTCTACCAGTTCGGTACGCATGTGATTTGCGATAGCAAAGCCGACAAGCTTGCGAGAAAAGCAATCAATCACTGTTGCTAAGTACATGTTCGCCCCGTCTGCGATCGGCAGATACGTAATATCGCCAACCAACACACGATTGGCAGCACAGGCTGTGAAATCACGGTTCACCAAGTCTGCGAACACGCGCCGGCCTTTGTCACGCGCAGTGGTCTTGACCCTGCGCTTCTTTTGAAATCCGAACAGGTTCTGGGCCCGCATCAAACGAGCCACTCTCTTGCGATTGATGCGCTTAGCCGGAGGTGTAGTGCCGTTGTCGCGCTTGCGGTCGTTGAGTTCAGCAGTGATGCGACGAGCGCCCCAGACGCCGTTTTCAGCGTCGAAAATTGCCTGGATCTCCGCGGCCACCACAGCGTCATCTACAAGGCGCGCACGGCGCCGTGGAGCCGAGTTCTTCCACTTGTAATACGAAGACCGATTTAGCCCCAGGACTGTGCACATCCGCTTGACCGAGTAGTCGGCGAGATTGTCGTCAACGAACTGGAAGCGGATCACCAGGTCGTCTCTTCCGCAAAATACTTCGCGGCCTTACGCAGAATATCGCGCTCTTCACGAAGCCTTTTGTTTTCGCGTTCTAGCTGGCGGATTCTTTCCGCATCAGCAAGCTTTTCTACGGGTGACGCTGCATCTTCATCCTTGGCGACGTTAGTGCCGAATTGCTTGTACCAGCATCCCAAAGTCGAGCGATTGATTCCGAGTTCTTCTGCGACCTTGCGCATTGAGGTATCCGGGTTCGACTCGAACATCGCGACGGCGTCGCGCTTGAACTGTTCCGTGTAAACCTTGCGGGGCATGGTGGTAGATTACCTTCCTTCCCAACCACACTGGCTGGAATCAGAGGTGTCTACCTAACGGGGGTCAGGTCCATCGCAATCGCAATCATCGGGCGGCTCCATGCCGGCAGTTTGCCGTACAGCGTCTGGAAGCCAAGCAACGAGCGGTTCATCAGCGAACCAACCAAACCGGCCACCAATCCCAACGGAATCAGCCACACATACTCTTCCAACGACAGCTGACCGATATCACCGAAATCCAAAACCGGACGCAGACCGAAACAGTATTTCGAGACGAAATCGGCGGTCAGCGATGCGGCAGTGGCGCCCATCAGAATCGCAGGGGAAAAACTCCGATGCACCCCTTCCAAAGCGAACATCATGCCGGACAGCGGCGCGCTGAACGCGGCGGACAAGCCTGCCGCGGCACCGGCGGTGACCAGATAATGCTCCTGCATGTCCTCACGGCGGTGGCCGCGCAAACGGTGGGACACACACTGCGCTCCCGACGCACCAATCTGAATGGACGGCCCCTCACGGCCGAGCGACAGACCAAACAACGCGCCCAACAGTCCACCGACGAAACGGACTGGCAGAATCGTCTGCCAACGCATCTTCAAGCCGCATATCACCACGCCGTTGGTCTGCGGGATGCCGCTGCCACCGGCCATCGGCTCCTTGACGACCATCCACGCGATCGCCAGCGCGGCCGCCACCGCGGCAACCGCCCACGGCGCAATCAGCCACGGGGTCTCGCGAATCCGCGCATATATCCAGCGGGACGCATCCGTGCCGTATTCGATGCCGAGACGGTATACGACGACCAGCAATCCTGAAACCAGACCAATGACTATGCCGGCCGCCGCCATCTTCCACTTCAAGTGGTCGAATCGCGGAATCAGCCGGCGGATATCATGTGCCGCGTCGTTGCCAGTCAAGCCGGGAAACTCGTTGCCGACGGTCAGTCGACCAGCGAATTGATCTGGATGATATGGTCGCGCTGCGGGCCGGTGCCGATCACGGAGATACGGCAGCCGGACAGTTCCTCAAGACGCTTGACGTAATCCTGACAGGTCTTCGGCAGATCATTGAAGTCGTGGATTTGGGAAATATCCTCGTCCCAACCCGGCATGGATTCGTAGATCGGCTTCGCTGCCGCGAATTCGGACTGATCAGTAGGCATATCGTCGCGGCGCTCGCCGTTGACGTCGTACGCCACGCACAGCGGGATTTCCTTGAGGCCGGTGAGCACGTCGAGCTTGGTGAGCACGATGTCGGTCAGGCCGTTGACCTGGGCCGCGTAACGGTTGACGACCGCATCGAACCAGCCACAACGACGCGGACGGCCGGTGGTCACGCCGTACTCGTGGCCCTGGGCTCGCAGCCATTCGCCCTCCTCGCCGAACAGCTCGGTCGGGAACGGTCCTTCGCCCACGCGGGTCACGTACGCTTTGGAAACGCCGATCACGCGGGTGATCTTGGTCGGGCCGACACCGGTACCGGTGCATGCGCCGCCGGCAGTCGGGTTGGAGGACGTGACAAACGGATATGTGCCGTGATCCACATCAAGCATGGTCGCCTGACCACCCTCGAACAGCACGGTCTTACCCTCATCAAGCGCCTTGTTCAACACCAGCGAAGTATTGGCAACATACGGCTTCAGGCGCTCGCCAAGACGAAGCAGCTCATCCGTGGTTTCGTTCACATCAATCGGACGACGATTGTACAGCTTCACCAGCATCTGGTTCTTCTGATGCAGGCTTGCCTCAACCTTGTCGTGCAAATGCTCAGCATTGAACAGGTCGTGCACGCGGATGCCCACGCGATTAATCTTGTCGGCATACGCAGGTCCAATGCCGCGACCGGTGGTACCGATCTTGTGCTTACCCAGGAAACGTTCCGTCACCTTATCAAGCACACGATGATACGGCGCAATAATGTGCGCACCCTCACTCACCAGCAGTCGGGAGCAGTCCACACCGCGGCTTTCCAAGCCGTCGATCTCTTCGAAAAGCACTTCAGGATCAACAACAACACCGTTGCCGATAACCGGAGTCGCGGTCGGGCTGATGATGCCGGAGGGCAGCAGGTGCAGCGCATACGATTCGTCGCCGACCACCACGGTATGGCCCGCATTGTTGCCGCCGTTGAAGCGGGCAACATAGTCGACCTTCGTGCCGATCAGGTCGGTCGCCTTACCCTTGCCTTCGTCTCCCCACTGGGCACCGATCAAAACAATTCCAGGCATGTTGTTGCACCTCCGCGCGTATGCGATTTCGCCTCAAAGCCTTACCAAGGCCTTACAAAGACTATCCTGCGCCCTCTACCGGATATCTGCCGGATATGCACCGATCGGCCGTTGAAACTAGTCAGTTCCATCGTTTTCGTCTCATACAACGCGACACACCCACCGTGCCGCCACACGCCGCATGCATTACGCGGCGCGTGCGGCATCACACTACTTCAACGCCTTGCCCGCGCTGCCAAGCTGCCTGCAAGCCTCCACCACGCGTGCGGCCATGGCGCTTTCCGCTTCGCGCCCCCACGAACGCGGGTCGTACATCTTCTTGTTGCCCACCTCGCCATCGATTTTGAGCACCGAATCATAGTTGGAGAACATGTGACCGGCCACCGCACGGCTGAATGCGTACTGCGTATCGGTGTCGATGTTCATCTTCACCACGCCGTAGCTCACGGCCTGCGCGATCTCCTCCGGCGCGGAGCCGGAACCACCGTGGAACACCAGGGCGAACGGCTTACCGGGAGCGACATCCAGCGAGTGCGCGGGGTCGGGCATTTCGCCGGCCTTAATCGCGAGCGCGACCGTGGTCTGGATTTCGTCGAGCAGTTCGGGGCGCAGTTTCACCACGCCCGGTTTGTATGCGCCGTGCACGTTGCCGAAGGTGAAGGCGGCCATGTAGCGTCCGCGCTCGCCAAGGCCGAGTCGTTGCGCGACGGCGATGCCTTGCGCGGGCGTGGAATACAGTTTGTCGTTGATTTCGGCGCTGTGCCCGTCTTCTTCGCCGCCGACCGCGCCGATTTCGATTTCCAGCACGGTGTGCGCGGCTTGGGATTTGTCGAGCAGTTCTTCTGCGATGTCGAGGTTTTCACCCAGCGGCACTGTGGAACCGTCCCACATGTGTGACTGGAAGGTCGGTTCCTGACCGTGCTTCACCTGTTCGGCTTCATGGTCGAGCAGGGGGCGCACCCATTCGTCCAGATACTGTTTGGCGCAGTGGTCGGTGTGCAGGGCGATGGTGATGTTGGGGTATTTCGCCGCGACTTCGTGCGCGAAGGCTGCGAAGGCAAGCGAGCCGGTGACGCGGTCGTTGACGCGTTGCCCGGAGAAGTAGGCGGCGCCGCCTACGGAGACTTGGATGATGCCATCGGATTCCGCCTCGGCGAAACCCTGGAGTGCGGCGTTCAGGGTCTGTGTGCTGGTCACATTGATCGCGGGATAGGCGTAACCGCCGCGGCGTGCGGCGTCCAGCATTTGCGCATAACGTTCCGGCGTTGCAATAGTCATGCCTCCATTATCGCCCGACCCTATCCCACTTATCATGTGACAACATTCGCCATCTTTCCTTTCCGTTTTCCCGACCGTCCGCTCCATATCCAGGCCGCCCGCCCCACTAGGGCCATATGCCGAGCGTTTTCGTCTCATATCCCGACATTTGCGGGACCGACCATTAAACAGGGCGAAACCATTGCGATCGTTCCATCGGAAGTCATAGAATATCCACCGGATCGCGCGACGAAGAGCCCAACCGGGTATTCCCGCACGGGCATGCCGCCGCACGTAGATGTTGCGACCAATACCCGCGAGGAGGCTTGATGTACCAGGTTTTCGCCATCTTCCTTCGAGACGTGAAACGCATTCTGAAGAACCCCGTGGCGCTCGTCGTCACGCTGGGTGTGGCCATCATCCCATCACTGTACGCATGGTGCAATATCCTCGCCAACTGGGACCCGTACGCGAACACGGGCAACATCCAGGTCGCTGTGGCGAACGAGGACAAGGGCACAACCTCCACGCTGGTCGGTCATCTCGACGCTGGCCAGCAAACCGTCAACCAGCTTAAGAAGAACCATCAGCTCGGCTGGCGTTTCGTTCCCGAGCAGCAAGCCATCGAAGGCGTGGAATCCGGCAAATACTATGCGGCGATCGTACTGCCGGAAGACTTCAGCTCCAGACTCATCGGCACCGTCACTGGTAAAGGCGACCGACCGTCGATCACGTACTACATCAACGAAAAGCTGAACGCGATCGCGCCGAAAATCACCGATACGGGCGCGACCACGATCGACGAGCAGATCAACACCACTTTCGTTTCCAGCGTGGCCGACGCCGTGGCGAAGGAAGTGAAGGAGGCAGCGGGAGAAACCACCGGCAGCATGAAAAGCGCGCAAAGCGACGTCATCAACGATCTGACCGACACCATCAACCAGCTCGAAACCGTCCAACAGCAGCTGCGCGACACCCGTTCCACGCTCGACAAGGCCCTCACCACCATCGATTCGGCCAAACAGTCCAACATCGCGCTCGCCTCGGGAATCACCAACTCGCTTGACACCGTCGGCAAGGCGTCCGACTTGCTGAGCGAGACGCGCACACAAACCGAACGATTCTCGAACACGCTGGTCGGAGCGCTCGACAACGGCAGCACGCAACTGTCCGGTCTGCAGGTCAACGTGAGCAATGCCACCGGCACCGTGCTCAGCGGACTGAACACCACGCAGGACGCGCTCGACCAAGTGTCCAGCACCATGCATCACGTCAACACCACCACCGGCAATGTGCTCGACGGCGTGGAGAAGGCGTTGCAGGCCAGCCAGCTGGATCCGAACAACCAAACGTATAAGGATCTTTCCGCGCAACTCGCCGAAGCCCGCAAACAGCTGACGTTCCAGCAGCAGCGCATCGACGCCTTCGATCAGGACACCACGGCTGCGATCAACGCGGGGAAGAACACCGCGAACGGGTTCAACGACGATGTCACCACGCTGGCGAAGAACGGCACGGCGTCGATGGCGAGCGCACGCACGACCATCACCGGCACGGTCATGCCGAATCTCAACACCGGGCTCGATACACTCAGCCTGGCCAATGGGTCGCTGTCCGGCACGCTTACCACGCTGCAAAGCACACTGGAACAGGGCAACGGGCTGCTCGACCAGTTGTCGCGCACCGTGACCCAAACGAACACCACCATTGCTGGCACGCAGACACAGCTCGCCAATCTCGCCAAACAGCTCAACACCACGCGCACCGATGTGGCCGCGTTGAGCAGTTCGGCGATGTTCCAGCAGCTTTCCCAAGCGCTCGGACTTGACGCGAGCGAGGTCGGCTCGTTCGTGGGCGAGCCGGTGCATTTGGACGAACAGGTCCTCTACCCGGTCAAAAACTATGGTTCCGCGGTCACGCCGTTCTACACGAATCTTGCGCTGTGGGTCGGTGGATTCGTGCTCGTCGCGATCTACAAGCTTGAAGTGGACCGCGATGAGAAGATCCGCATGTACACGCCACGCCAAGGCTATATGGGCCGTTGGCTGCTGTTCGTCACGGTCGGATTCCTGCAGGCGATCATCGCCACGATCGGCGATCTCGCGCTGGGCATCCAATGCGAGCATCCGTTCCTATTCATCCTCGCCGGCATTTTCGCCTCGTTCGTCTACGTGAACATCATTTACGCGCTCGCCGTGGCGTTCCGGCATATCGGCAAGGCCGTCGCCGTGATTCTGGTGATCATCCAGATTCCGGGCGCGGCAGGCCTCTACCCCATCGAGATGATGCCGGAATTCTTCCGCCGTCTGAAACCGTTCCTACCGTTCACCTACGGCATCAACGCGATGCGCGGGCCGATCGGCGGCATGTATGCCAACCATTATTGGATCGACATGCTCTCGCTGTTCTGGTATCTGCCTGTGGCGCTGTTCATCGGCTTGGTGGTCCGCAAGCTGGCGTTGAACCTCAACCGCCTGTTCGACAACCGTCTGGCGGACACTGATCTGATGATCACCGAACATAACGAAGGCACGGTGGAACCGTTGCGGCTCACCGAGACCGCGCAGCAGATCGCCGAGGAGTTCCCCGAACTCGCCCGCAGACGGGCGATTCATTTCTTCCGCCTGTACCCGCGCCTGGTGCGTTGGGGATTCCTCGCGCTGGCGGTACTGCCGTTCGTGTTCCTGCTATTGCTATTCATCACGCGCATGAAGCTCGCCATGCTGCTCGGTTGGATCATTTCGATCATCGCCATCGACACGTATCTCATCGTGGTGGAGTATCTGCGCGAACGGTATGCGAATTATCTGGGCGAGGAAGCGATGAGTGCGGAAGAGTTCCGCAGCGCGATCCTGCACGAGAACCTGCTGTTCCGGCCGGGCATGCATTACAAGCCGATGCATGCCGTACGTACGAGGCTGTATGAGGTTGCGCATGGTGGTTTGGCCGGACATGCGACTGAACATGCGGCTGAGTATGCGGCTGGAAACACGGAAGGAAATGCTGGCAGGAGTCTGCGTGAGGAGGGGAACGAACAGTGAAAATGATCTGGGGCATCTTCAAGCGGGACATGTGCCACGCCACCCGCAACGTGATCGCCGTGATCGTCTCGATGGGCCTGGTGGTGGTGCCGGCGCTGTACGCCTGGTTCAACATCGCGGCCAGCTGGGACCCCTACGGCAACACCAAGGCATTGAAGGTCGCCGTGGCCAATAACGACAAGGGTTACAAGTCGGATCTCATACCGGTGCGCGTCAACGTGGGCGAAACCATCATCAGCACACTGCACGCCAACGACCAGCTGGACTGGCAATTCGTGAAAAGCGACAAGGCAATCGACGGGGTGAAATCCGGCGAATACTATGCGGCGATCGTAATTCCGAAAGGTTTCAGCGCCGACATGATGACGCTGTTCTCCCCCGACATCAAACACGCGCAGCTCAAGTACTATCTGAACGAGAAAATCAACCCGATCGCCCCGCATATCACCGATCAGGGCGCGACAACCGTGGTCAACACGATCGACAAAACCTTCGCCAAAACGATTGCGCAAGTCGGACTCGACCTGGCCTCAAGCATCCTACACTATTCGCAAAGCCCGCAAATGGCCGAATACATGCGCAACCTCAACGGCAATCTCACCACCATGGCGGATACGCTGAGCGGCGCATCGCAGCAGGTGACGTCGTATTCGCAGCTGCTCGGCTCGGCGAACGACATCGTGGATTCCACGGGCAAACTGCTCGCCTCGGCGACCAAGGCGGGCAAACAGGCCCAGAACGCGTTGAAGCAAGGCAAATCAGGTGCCACGTCACTCACTTCTGCAGGTGCGAACGTCACCTCCTCGGTGAACACCGCGCTCGACCAGGTGTCAGGCGCGTTCGACCAAGTAGCTGCCAAGGTGAACAAGGCGTTCGACGCGATCGGCAAGGACTCAGACACCGCAGCCAGCCAGTTGGCAACGTTGAGCGAACAAATCTCCAGCGGCGAATCGCTGTACGACACGTACATCACAAGCCTCAACCACATGCGCGAATCGGTGGAACAACTACCGGACAGTGATTCCGCGAAACAGGCGCTGCTGGAAGCCATCGACCGGGAGATCACGCTGCTGGAAGCCGCCAAAGGCGATTCGCAGAAGCTCGCGCAGCAGCTGAAAGACGCTTCCACGCAGGTCACGCAGGATACCGCAGCCGCGGAACGCTCCCGCAAGGAGATCCTGAACCGCATCACCTCCGCGAAGCAGTCGATCAGCAATGTGCGCGACGATTACGCCACGAACGTCAAGCCGAAAATCGACGCGCTCGCCTCCACAGTCAGCACGCTGATCTCCCAAACCGACAGCATGATCACCCAGCTGAGCGGCACCGCCGACGATCTGGACGATGTGACGGGCGATGCGGGGACGAATGTGACGTCCATCCGTTCCACGCTCGGCGCGATCGCGAAGAAACTCGACTCGTCGGCAGCGACGGTGAAGGAGCTGATCACGAAGCTGGAGACGGGCGGGAACGCCGGTGACGGCAACAGCGATGGTGGCAATGGTGGCAACGACGCCAGTTCGTCCGATTCGGGTGAATCGGACGAACTACGTGCACTGGCCACCGCCAACGCGTCCACACTGTCCACGCTGATTTCCGCGCCCGTCGCACTGCATCGCGTCTCGGTATACCCGATTGCGAACTACGGTTCGGCCATGGCGCCGTTCTATACGATCCTGTCAATCTGGGTGGGTGCGATCATCCTGTGCGCCATGCTGAAAGTGACGATTTCGGACCGCGAGAAGGCGCATGTGCTGGGCTTGGGCGACACGCTGCCGCGCATCGCCGGCCCGTCCGGCCCGGGGAACGCCTCACGTTGGGGACTGCGCCTCGACCACGAGTATTTCGGACGGTACGCGATCTTCGCGCTGCTCGCGTTGCTGCAGGGCACACTGGTTTGCCTGGGTGACACGTATTTCCTTGGCGTGCAGGCGAATCATGCGCTGCAGTTCCTTGCCGTGGGGTGGCTTGCCGCGCTCGTGTTCTCGAATATCGTGTATACGCTGACCGTGTCGTTCGGCGATATCGGCAAGGCCGTGGCCGTGGTGCTGCTGGTGATGCAGGTCGCCGGTTCGGGCGGTACGTTCCCTATCGAGACGCTGCCGAAGTTCTTCCAAATGCTCTACCCGTTCCTACCATTCCCGCACGCCATCGATGCCATGCACGCCGCGATGGCCGGATCATACGGCAATGAGTACCTGCTTGACATGGTGTATCTCGCCTTGTTCCTGATTCCTTCGCTGCTGCTGGGATTGGTGTTGCGCAAGCCGGTGATCCGGTTGAACAACTGGGTGAGCCGCAATCTGGAGTCCACCAAGGTGATGTGACGAGGCGGATTTGAACGGGCTGGTTTGAGCCGGTTTAGATCGGTTTCGGCTGGTACACGTGAACGCGCTGCCCGCCATCATCGACGACCTGAAAACCCAAAGCCACGAATTCGTCACCATCGACCAGCCGGCAAAAACCTAAGCTAGCGTGGAGGCGTAGGGCATTGTCCTGCCCAGTCACTTCCCTTACGTACCGCTGCGCCATCCCGGCGCTCCTCTGCGCCGCCACTACCCCACATGTCGCCTCCTCACGCACCAACAAGTGTCCGATCCCCCCGAATCAGCCACCCACGCGTCATCCGGTCACCCCAGGTTGTCCGATTCGGGAGAAACGGACACTCAGGGGCACCGTGCAAACCACACGTTGATCAGAGAACCGGCAACCACCAGCACAACACCGATCCAGAACGGCATGCCCAGCGCCACGCCCAACAGAAGCGTGCTAGAAGCCGTGGAAAACAGCGGAGTCGCGTACGAACCAATCGCAAGCGTTTCCATACTGCCGTGCAACATGCCGTATCCCCAGCACGCGTAGCCGCCCGAAATCGAAGCGGCGCACGCAATCAGCGCAGCATATCCACCGATGCCGGGCGCCGTGTCCGGCAAACCGTCTCCCGAAACGAAATGGATGGTCCACAGTACAACGGCCACACAGCAGAAGAAAATCGTCGTGCCGTCGTAACCGCCGGACAACGACGGCGTAAAAGTCGCATAAATCGCCCAAATAAAGGCGCCAACAAACGCGAGCACATACGGTAGGGGGTTACTGGCGATATTGTGGACCGCTTCCTGCATATCAAGGCTTTCTCCGCCAACCGCCATCGCCACACCGATGGTTGCGATCACCGCGCCAGGAATCGCTTTGGCGACCGCACCACGTTTGTGCGATACCGCTGCGGTCATCAGCACCAGCAGCGTCGGCCACAAGTAGTTGACAAGGCTGACTTCCACGGATTGCGCGTTCGTTGTGGCCAGGCCGATCGACAGCGAGATTGACGCCTCGTATGCGATGAACATGAGTCCGCCTGCGATGAGGTACTTGCATGGCGCTTCGCGGATTGGTTTCGGACGGCGCACAATGAACAGCATGACACCACCGACGGTGTAGATGAGCGCCGAACCGAGCGTGGCGCCGAACGATTCGGAGACCAGTCGCACGAGGCCGGCCATGAAGCCCCACAGGACGATTGCGAACAGGCCGATGAGTGTCGCCGTGTGTGATGTGGCATGGCCGAGTAGCGGATTGCAGGAGTTGCCGGTGGGGTGGTTTGCGCCGGAATCGGAGGGGGACTTCTGGTTCGTGTTCACGGGCTCCAGCCTACCCATCGCCCTCCAGGAGTGTCCGATTCTGCAGAATCGGACACTCCTGCAACCTGC
>ERZ773165.781-NODE-781-length-21913-cov-26.035136_pt1 | contig 21913 bp, 19 predicted proteins | sample MGYA00581003_ERZ773165 | MGnify/ENA primary metagenome ERZ773165 (study PRJEB29015, sample SAMEA2737817) | human gut metagenome | biome: human gut; feature: human-associated habitat; material: faeces | place: China | collected 2012 ... | reverse complement strand
CTGCGATACGAGAATACCATCTTCTAAAAAAGGCGGCGAAGCCGCCACCTGAACCTTGAACCCTGAACCAAATGAAAGCAAAGTAAAAAAGGGCTGTGAAGAAACGAGGATTCATTTCTTCACAGCTCCTTTTTCTGTACCATCTTATTTCTTAGCTGCTTTCTTAGCTCTGGTCTTTTTAGCCGGTTTTACATTGACTTTTTCTTTCAGCTGTTTGGAAACGCGGAAAGCCGGAGTCTTGGAAGCCGGGATCTTGATGACTTCCTGTGTGGACGGATTATGGCCCTCACGAGCTTTACGTTCACGGACTTCGAAAGTACCAAAGCCGATCAGCTGGACCTTTTCACCTTTGGCAAGAGCACCGGATACGACATCGATGACAGCCTTGACTGCTTTTTCGGCATCTTTCTTGGTCATTTCTGCTTCCTGAGCGACAGCAGTGATGAGTTCTGTTTTGTTCATAACTAAACATCCTCCTTTAATAATGATGGCTTTTGCCAACAAAGAAGAGTGGTGCACAGGGCACACCGCTTCTCAGCTCCAATGGGCTAGGGGAGCACTGATGTATCCGTCTTTCGGCAGAAATCCTGCCACAAGACCTGAGCCTCCTCGGGCGAGATGTCCATCAGGCTCTTCCCTCTCTGGAAAAGGCCCTTTTCAAAGGCTCTCAGCTGATCCATGACATATCTGGCGTAGCGATGGAGAGCCAGTTCAGGTTCTACCCCTTCTGCATTTACTACACGGTCTAACGCAAAAAGGAAACGCCCCACCGAAAGCTCTTTATCAACAGCTCCCTTCCCGTCTGCGGCTGCCTTGATCTCTTCAGCACAAGACGCAGAAAGTGCGCCATCCTCGAGGGCTTCTGTCAGTCCATGGGAACCAACTTTCCTTTGAATTATACATGCTAAAAGCAGACTTGGCAAGTCTTTTGAGACGCCGGAAAGCAGATATTTTCGGTTTTTTTCCAATCTTTTCCGTGTTTCCCAATCTCCAAGGAGCTTTTTCGTCTCCTCCACCGTGATTTTCTCGAAAACGAAGGGGTGCCGGCGGATCATTTTCTCATTGATACCGTCCACGACATCCTGCATGGTGAAGAAGCCTTCCTTCTCCGCGAGGCGCGCATGAAAGACGATCTGCAGCAGCACATCGCCCAGCTCCTCTTTCAGGTTCACCATATCATCCTTGTCGATCGCATCGATCACTTCATAGACCTCCTGCAGGAAATAGGTACGAAGCGATCTATGATCCTGCGCGCGATCCCATGGGCAGCCGCCGGGTGCCAGCAGCATATCCATCGTCTCCTCGAGCGGAGACAGTGTGAACGGCGCAGGCCCCTTTACTCTTGCTTTGCGGCTGTCGAAAAGGAAAAGGAATGGCTCCTTCCCAAGGTCATGCCGGAATTCATCCATGGTAAGCCTACGAATACGGCCTTCCGAAGAGAGAAGGATGAGTGCGCTCTCCTTCTCATACAGCATAGAAAGCCTCGATGACAGAATGGCCTTCTCCTCTTCTGTCACATCCTTTAATATGAGAAGATGCGGCAGCGTAAGAGAGATCGATGCGGCCTCTTCCCCGCCTGCTATGGTGAACGCTTCATCCTCATGAAGCAGCCCCTTCGCAGAAAGGAACGTGAGTATTTGTTGTATAGTCATTGGCATCACCTCGCTTGGATCTTTGCTGTCATTATAGCATAAAATGACCGGCTCTATTTCGATGGATCACAGAAGAGGCTTCACAGGGATCCCGTCACTTTTTATTTTCCCGGTCAAGCGCCCTTCACCCAAAATAAAAATCCGTCCGTGACAGATCGTCATAGACGGATTTTTATGGATTAAGCGTTTTTAGCTGCTTCGCAGATCTGGGTGAAGCCAGCCGGATCGCTGATAGCGAGTTCGGAGAGCATCTTACGGTTCACTTCGATACCAGCACGGGTCAAGCCAGCGATGAGCTTGCTGTAGGTCAGGCCGTTCTGACGAGCTGCTGCATTGATACGAACGATCCAGAGCTTACGGAATTCTCTCTTCTTGGATCTACGGTCTCTTCTAGCATAGTAGAGAGCCTTCATGACCAGTTCGTTTGCTTTTCTGAACTGGGTGTGACGAGCACCTCTGTAGCCCTTAGCCAGTTTCAGAATCTTCTTATGTCTTGCATGAGCGGTAACGCCGCTTTTTACTCTTGCCATTCTCTTATATCCTCCTTATTAGCCGTTTGGAAGCAATCTTGCTACACGTTTGTAATCAGACTTGGAAACCAGTGCTGCTTTTCTGAAGTTTCTCTTTCTCTTCGGGGACTTCTTTTCGAGAATGTGGCTCTTGAATGCTTTGTTTCTCTTGAACTGACCGGATCCGGTTTCAGTAAAACGTTTTGCCGCAGCGCGACGGGTTTTCATTTTCGGCATTTTGTACTCTCCTTTGTTATGCTTTTGGGGCAACGATCATTGTCATGTTGCGCCCTTCTAATTTCGGTGGCTTTTCGCGAACAACGGTATCACCCAGTTCTTTAGCGAAACGGTCGAGAACATCCTGTCCAAGTTCTGGATGGGTCATTTCTCTGCCACGGAACATGATGGTCACTTTGACTTTGTTTCCATCACCTAAGAAACGCTGCGCATTCTTCAGTTTGACAAAGAAATCATGGTCTTCGATATTTGGACGAAGCTTGACTTCTTTGATCTGGAATACCTTCTGTTTCTTCTTGGCTTCTTTATCACGTTTCTGCTGTTCATATCTGTATTTGCCATAGTTCATGATACGGCATACGGGTGGACGGCCATTGGGTGCCACCTCGACGAGATCAAGTCCTTTTTCTTCCGCCATGCGAATCGCTTCATGGAGCGTCATGATCCCCAATTGTTCATTTGCATCGCTGACAACACGCACCTCTCTGGCGCGGATCTGTTCATTGATGCGAAGTTCCTTACCTATTCTTTTCACCTCCGAAATAGAAATCATTGCAAGTGTAAAGGCGGACAGCATCTGCCGTCCGCCTTGAGTTCATACGTAAACCTTAGTAGCCTGCGCCATGTAAGGTGAGAAGCGGATGACTTCTGCTTGCAATCAATTACAAGGGATATGATACTACAGAAATCGATCCAAGTCAAGAGGAAAAATGCAGAAGAGGAAGAGGGCATGCGGGATCAAAGCCTCTCAGGTGCTTATCACACGCGCCCCTCTTCGCCCCATAGCACCTGCGGAAACTGCCGTGCTTCTTTCGCGGTGAAATGCACGGCTCTCTCTGGAGCTGCCCGGATCCATTATTTCTTCTTCTTCTCGTCCTTCTTCCGTCCCTTCTCTTTCTTTTCTTTTTCTTTCTTCGGCTTCTTGACCTTATGGTGTACGTCTTTTCCCGCCTTTTCGCCTTTGGCATCACCCGCAGCTTCGATGGCCTTTCTGTCTTCTTCGGCTTCTTTGGCGGCGAGGCGACCAGACTCTGCATCTGCTGCTTCCTGCTTGGCCGTCATTGCTTCAGCCTGCTCCCGATCCACGTCGCCTTCGCTCATTCTGGGCAGGACGACAGTGACGGTCGTGCCTTCCCCTTCGGTACTTTCGATAGAGAGCATGCCTTTGTGCTTTTCTACGATATGCTTGCAGATAGCAAGTCCCAGTCCGCTGCCGCCGGTCGCTTTGTTCCGGCTCTCTTCGGCACGGTAGAAGCGCTCAAAGACGCGTCCCTGCTTATCCTTCGGGATGCCGATGCCTGTATCCGATACCGTAAGGATCATCTTATCTGCCCCCTCCGGTGAAAGGCGTGCGTATACATCCCCGCCTTCATGGTTGTATTTCACCGCATTATCCAGGAGATTCATGATAAGCTCAGAGAGAAGTGCTGCATTGCCATAGGTATAAAGCGGGTCTGTATCCACGTGCACCTTGACATGCTTGGCATCTGCCTGTGGAGAAATGAGATCAGCCGCATACCGCACCAAGCTGTCCACAGAGACGGTCTTCCATGTGATGGTGGTCTCTGTCTCCTCGATCTTAGAAAGATGCATGATGGTATCGATCAGTGTCAGCATTCGCTGGGATTCATTCACGATGCGGCTGCCGAAGAGCCGCACTTCCTCGGGCTTCTGGTACATGCCATTGGCAATCATTTCTGCGAACCCGCTGATAGAGGTCAGCGGTGTCTTCAGCTCATGCGAAACATTGGCAGAGAATTCGCGGCGCATTTTTTCAGCCATATAAGAAGCCGTCATATCACGAAGTACGATGAGAAGACCGGATTCTCCGTCAGTCAGTACGATCCGATTCATGACCATACGGAAGGGCTTATCAAAAAGGTACATGGTGTACTCCTGCTTCCCCTCGCTGTGGTAGGCTTTGCCGATGACGCGAAGCCAGTCCTCATCATGATAAAGGCTCGCTATACGGCGGAAGCGCTTGTTTTCGTTCGGATGGAAAATATCTTCGATCGTCTTATTGTAATCGATGATCTCCCGGCTGCCATTCAGAAGGATGATGCCGTCTGTGATGGTATCGACCACGATGCGGATCGTATTTCTTTCCTCTTCGATATCCTCCATATAGTTTTCGATATCATTGTGCTGCTCTTCGACCTTACGGATGAGAGGACGCAGTTCCTTATATTCCGGTGGCAGCTCGTCCACCTTCTCCCCCTTCATGATACGCTGCACGAGGTCTCCCAAGAGATGGAAGGGCTTCAAAATGCTTTCTGTCTCCCGTTCCGCAGCCGCCAGACAGCCCACGGTAAAGACCAGGAGGAAGATGAAGATCTCCGGCAAGTAGGAGGAGTAGCCTTTGTAATTCACCATGCGTCCGCTTGAAAGCCGGAGCACCGTGCCGTCATCTGCTCTGACGGCATAATAACTCTTCGGCTTGTCAAAGGAGTCTTTATGCACTTCATGTCCACTGCCCGTCGCAAATGCCGCCTTCACTTCGCCGCTTGCCTTGTAATCCTCCTCTTTGTGGTCACTGTCATAGATGACAGAGCCATCGGTATCGAGCCAGACGATGTGAATGGCACGTTCATTGTCTTTGAAGACCCAGTCCAGATACTCGATGCTGCTCTCTTCCTTGTCCTTGGAGACCGCACCGGAAACGACACGCGCCGTGCGCCCGAGTTCCGCACTGATCTGCTCCTGCATGCCCTGGTAATATAAGATGGCCGAGAGTATGAATGTCACGACCACGGATATGATGCCCATAAAGAGCAGACTTTTATAAATTCTTCCTCTCATGTGTTTCTCCTACGTGAGTTTTATTAGTAGAAATATAAAATAGAGCAGCATAGCCACCTATGCATGACTCCATAGGTAATAGGTTATAAATCAGGGATTAGGGGATTAGGGGCCTTGAGTGACTTGTGACTGGTGACTGGACTGCCAGCTCATGGCATCGCCATGATTTATACTTCGCGGCGCTTCCATATTTTTATGCGCCGCACCACCATTTCGCATTTCTCATTCCTAATTTCTCATTCAATCGAGGCTTTCATCCGCAATCCAAGGGCGCTCCGCCCCAAGGGCTAACCTCAAGCCTCTTCCCTATTTTCTATCCCCCAGCCTGTAGCCCACGCCACGGACCGTGCGAATGAGAGAGCCTTCTTCCCCTAGCTTTTGACGAAGGCTCATGATGTGCATATCGATGGTACGGCTCTCCATTTCAAAAGGAGAATCCCATACCGACTGCATGATCTGATCGCGGGACAGGACGATACCCTTGTTCAGCAGGAGATAACAGAGCAGGTCGAATTCTTTGAGAGTCAGCTGGATCTCTTTTCCGCCTGCTGTGACGACGTGCTGCTCCTGATCCACGACGATATGACCGTAAGAAAGCAGCTTCTTATTCGGCTCCGTCGCTTTTTTGGCTCGGCGAAGGACCGAACGGATCCGAGAGAGCAACTCCATGATGCCGAAAGGCTTCGTCACATAGTCATCCGCTCCACAGTCAAGCCCTTTTACGATATCGAACTCACTTGTTTTCGCTGTCATCATGATGATCGGTACCGTCTGCATGGCTCCGCTCCCCGGCGCTCTCATTTTCTTCAGAATGGTCAGCCCATCCTCGCCCGGAAGCATGATATCGAGGAGCAGCATGTCAGGACTATTTTTCTGCAGCGCATCATACAGCGCATTGGCATCGCCAAAGCCTTCGACCCTGTACCCCTGTCCCCGAAGTGCATAGCTCACCAGCTCGCGAATACTTTCATCATCTTCTACACAGTAAATTAAAGGCATGATTTGTCTCCTGTTTCATGATCGAAAACATTCAATTTTAGCAATAGGCATCAATGAGAAATTAGAAATGCGAAATGAGAAATGGTAGTACGGCGCACAAATTATATAGCGCCGAAACGAATGGAGGAAACACCGATTAAATCGTTGTCTGATTTGGCTCTTGTATTTTCATACAAAGCAAGGAATAGGGGGCGCGAATAGCGAGCTATTTAAGGAGGGTTATGACGAATCATTGCATGAAAATACATACCAAATCAGATTCTGCGATTTAATCAGCGTTTCCTTAATTATCTTACCCCATGCGGCGCCCTATTATTTTTTGCGCCGCTCCTTCATTTCTCATTTCTCATTTCTAATTATTATGCTATCCAAAAGCCGGCACGCCAGAGACCTTGATCGTCTCTGACCCGCCGGTGAAGTATTCCTTTTTATTTTATCATATGAAATCAACCAAAGTTACCGGAAATGTAACGAATCGTTCGTTCTTTCTGCGGATTCTCGAAAATCTGTCCGGTTTCGCCGTATTCGACCATTTCACCAAGATAGAAGAAGGCTGTCTTGTCAGCGATACGCTGTGCCTGCTGCATGTTATGGGTGACCATGATGACCGTGTAGCGTTCCTTGAGCTTGACAGCGAGTTCTTCGATATGAGCGGTGGAGATCGGGTCGAGGGCAGAGGTCGCTTCATCCATCAGGAGAACATCCGGCTCTACGGCAAGGGCTCTGGCGATGCAGAGACGCTGCTGCTGACCGCCGGAGAGACCGAGGGCAGACTTATGCAGGCGGTCTTTCAGTTCGTCCCAGATGGCAGCCTGACGCAGGCTGCTTTCTACGATCTCATCCAGATCTGCTTTCTTAGTGATTCCTTTCAGGCGTGGACCATAAGCAACATTGTCATAGACGCTCTTCGGGAATGGATTCGGCTGCTGAAAAACCATGCCGACATGACGGCGAAGAACGATCGGATCGATATCTTTGTACGCATCAACACCGGCAAGAAGAATCTCCCCTTCTACGCGGCAGGACGGGATGAGATCATTCATGCGGTTCAGCGAGCGCAGGAACGTCGATTTCCCGCAGCCGGACGGCCCGATGAGTGCGGTGATCTGATTCTTTTCAATGCGAAGATTGATGCCCTTCAGGGCCTGAAATGCGCCATAGTAAAGATCAACGTTCTTGCAATCGAAGCTGATATTGTTATAGACCGAGATGGCCGGTGCATCGGCAGGAGCCGGGACCGCCACTGAATTTCCATTATAGTACATTATGCATGTTCTCCTTCTGTTTTCTTAGTAATGTAGTGACTGATAAGGCGGGCTCCGATACTGAAGGCCAGCACCATGAGCATCAAAACAGCAGAAGCTGCAGCTGCCGTATCAGCGGCAGATCCGCCGACGCCCTCGGTGCGGGACGCCCAGACCTGCAGGGACAACGTCTCACCCGGGCGGAATGGATTCAGCGGGCAGACCGGCGATGTGATATCCCACACCTGCCAGCTGATGTCGGTGCTCATGCCTGCGGTGTAAAGGAGCGCGGCAGCTTCGCCGAAGCCTCGGCCGGCTGCAAGGATGATGCCGGTCACGATCGGTCCGATGGCCGCCGGCAGCATGACCTTCCAGATGGTCTCGAAGTGGGTCGCCCCCAGTGCAAGGCTGCCTTCTTTGAAGCCATGCGGCAGCGCTTTCAGTGCATCATAGGTGGTCGCAGTGATAAGCGGCAGAGACAGGACGGACACCGCCAAAGCGCCTGCGAAGAGGTTCCACTGGGATCCGACCATGATGATGAAGACCAGGTAGCCAAAAAGGCCGACTACGATCGAAGGGAGAGAGGATAATGTCTCGATGGCGATGCGAAGAGCATGGATGATGCGGCCTTCCGGTGCATATTCCGCCATGTACACACCGGCAAAGATACCGATCGGTACAGAAATCACAAGAGAGAGGAAAACGAGATAAACGGTGTTGAAAAACTGATTTCCAATACCGCTTGCTTCAAAAGAGAAGATCTCCGGACGGAAGGCTTTGATACCACCCCAGACCACATACATCGTGAAGGCAATGAGAAGCAGGACGAAAGCGCCGGACACCACATAGAAGACAGCTGTCGCGAGATGATCGGACATATGCGCCCTCTTCAGTGAGCCGCTCACATGGCGAAGCTCGTCCGCCGAAAGGGAAGAATTCGGGTTCATCAGATTTTCTCCTTTCTGGCAGCGATCAGATGAATGATCAGAATGAAAAGAAGGGAAACGATAAAGAGCAGGAGTGCCATGGACCACAGGGCTGCATTGAATTCACCGCCGTCCATAGCGCCGCCCATATCGGAGGCGATCGCAGACGTCAGGTTGTTCGTCGGGTCAAGCAGGCTCTTCGGAAATGCGCGCATCTTCCCGATGACCATGGAAACAGCGAGTGCTTCGCCAAAAGCTCTGGCCAAGCCGAGCACGATAGCAGTCAGGATGCCCGACATCGCAGCGGGGAGAAGCACTTTATAAATCATCTGCCAGCGGGTAGAGCCAAGACCATAGGCACCTTCGATGTACTTCTGATTCACGCTGCGGATGGCATCTGCGGAGACGGAAGTGATCGTCGGATAGATCATGACGGAAAGCACGATCGCTGCCGCCAGCACCGACTGCCCGTGAGAGCGGTCAAATACCTTCTGGATGAGCGGTACCAAAACGACCAGCCCGACCCAGCCGTAAACAACAGATGGGATCCCTACGAAGATCTCTACCGCCGGACGAATGATCTTTTCCCCGATCTTGGGTGAAATCTGTGTCATGAAGATCGCCGTGGAAAGGCTAAAAGGGATGGCAATGACCAGTGCGACCGCGCAGGTCAGGATAGAGCCCCAGATGTAGATCGCCGCGCCGATCTGTCCACCGCCGACTTCGGTATCCGTTGGTTTCCAAACCGGAGAGAAGAGAAACTCACTCACAGAGTGATGAAACTGTGTAAACGAAAGCATGCCTTTCGCTAAGAGGAAGCAGCCGATGGCGATCGTCAGGACGACCAGGAATCCGCCGCAGAGAGTCGAGAGGCTTTTGCCAAAATATTCTCTTCGGAACATATGCTGGTTCGTACTACTGCCCTCCATATTGACTCCTTTTTCAAAAATCGGGACCATGGATCATTCTCCTTGATAGAAACGGGAAAGGTGACTGCTCAAAGCAGCCACTTTCCCCGTCTTCTGTAAGCGTTATTGCAAAATCGTATTTAATTTGTTTGGACAAAGGGCTGAGCTTAGCAGTCAGGCATTACAGGTGACTGGTGACTAGTGACTGGTAGCTAGGGATTAGTAGCTAGGGATTAGGTTTGCGATACGAGAAAACCGCTAGTTTCAAACCTCCGCGGCGCTTCCATATTTTTATGCGCCGCACCAGCACTCCTAACTCCTCACTCCTAACTCCTAACTGGCGAGCAAAGCTTTCATCCACAATCAGTGGACAAGCCGCCCCACGGGCTACCCCCCCCATTTATTTCTTCATCTTAGAGGAAACTCCATAGCCCTGTTTTTCGATCTCTACGCCATATTCATCAGAGAGAATGTAGTCGAGGAAGGCTTTGACAGCGCCGGTCGGTTCACCCTTGGTGTACATGTGTTCATAGCCCCAGACTTTGTAAGTGCCATTGTAAGTGTTTTCCAGAGTCGGTGCCACGCCGTCGATCGCAAGAGCTGCCACGTCTTTGTTATTGACAAGGTATGGAAGAGCGACATAGCCGATAGCACCCTTGGTCTGTGCGACGCTCTGGATCAGTGTACCGCTGTCATCGGTTTCCAGAGATTTGTTGGATGCTTCTTCCTGACCAGCCAGTGCCAGTTCCGTGAAGAGAGCACGGGTGCCGGAGGTGGTCGGACGGGTGACAAGGACGATCGCTTCATCCGGGCCGCCTACCTCTTTCCAGTTGGTGACTTTGGCTGTGAAGACATCCTGCAGCTGCTGGGAGGTCAGGCTCTTCACTTTGTCAGCGATATCTTTATTGATGATGGTAGCAACGGTCATGGTGCAGACCTTATGGTCTACGAGGTCTTTGGCTTTTTCAGCCGGCAACTTCTTTTCAGCCGGTACATCGGAATTGCCGATGTTGACAGAGCCTTCAGCGACCTGTTTCAAGCCTGTGCCGGAACCGCCCGCATTCAGAGTCAGAGATACTTCCGGATTCTTGCTCTTGAACTTAGCAGCCGCATCCTTTACAAGCGGAAGCAGTGCGGAAGAGCCGGAAGAAGTGACCTGACCCGTGACCTTCGCGCCGGAAGCAGCACCGCTCTTTGCCGGCTCGCTGTTTCCGCCGCAGCCTGCTGCTGCGATCAAAGCGGTAGAAGCCAGTGCCAGTGCCATCATTTTTTTGAGTTTCATTTTGTGTCCTCCTTAGAGACATACCTTTTATTTTTGTTTTCTCTTGCGTTGATATTTGTAGTCTAAAGGATGGATGTAAAAAAGAAAGAATAGGTGCTGTACAAGTATGGTTTAGATTGTAAATGGAATGTAAATCCCAAGTTCAACGGGTTCAACGGGTTCAACGGAGAAGGTGGCGGCTTTCGCCGCATATTTATATGAGGCGATGCCCGAAGGCAGGACGTTTGCATCCCTGTCCACTCTTGCTGAAAACTTTTTTAAAATCAAAAAACTGTTCAGTATAGTGAAAAGTTTTTCCATTTTTGGAAATTTGTTCACTATACTGAACAGTTTGAACATGGAGCGAAAAGGATGCACACCTATGCTGCATCCTTTCTACTTATTTGAAAACGACGCTATTGTCATTTCCTCTTTTTTCCTTTTCGTAAGCCTGCTTCGCTTCCTCATATGTGCTATAGCCGCTTGGACTTCCGACGATCTCAGCGGCCGGCTTCCCATACTCTCTTCCCTTGGATGCAAGCCCGGGCTGCCCAATATTATACTGCTTCTGATCCATCCACACACGATTCTTCATGACATAGTAGCTACTGCCATCATAGTAGTAAGAGAGCACGGACTCATTGCTGTAATTATCAGGCGACTCTGTCAGCTGCGCCTTCGATAAATCCTCCGTGCTCCAGTAAAGTCCCACGGAATCCCTGCTGATGGAATTCGGATACTTCGGCCCTTCGCCATGATAATAGGTCCACTGCGTTGCCCCGAGCTCAGAGGTCAGCTTGGCGATGTCAGTATCATTCCTGTCAGTATCATCCAGCCAGGTATCCATCAGGATCCCTCGGTTTGTATTTTTATCGCCTGCCTGCATATGGCCGTTGCCAAGGTTATACTTTTTGTAGAGTGCCTTCAGCTTGTCAATGGAAGGCTGAATATCGAAGGCTGCCTTTTCTCCCTTTGAGGCATGCTCCAGAAGACCTCCCGCATCTGCAAAGACACCTTTGACGGAGCTGGCAAGACCTGCCTGATCGTAGATCCCCCAGCCGATACCGACGACGATCGCTAGCATCAGCGCGTACTCAACCATATTCTGACCCTTCGCTCTTTTTTCTTTACGAAATCCGTAAAGCATGCTTCTCTCCCCCCCTTTCTTAAGGAAACACAGATGAAGCCGCGGAGTCGCGCTCCCTCCGTATCTTCTTACTTCGTTTGTGTTGTCCCCATATAAATGTAGTTTCCCCCATGCTGCGCCTTGACTTCATTGTACTTTTTCTGTGCTTCCTCATAGGTGCTATATGTGCCAAGCGTTGTTCCAGCGGGTTTACCATACTCAACCGGTTGCTGCGCCAAACCATTGTGTTTTTGTCCATCAGATCCAGGCTGATTTAGCCAGGCACGATTCTCAATCACCGAATACTTCCCAGTTCTCGTGTCATAACGATAGGACAATACGGTTTGCTGACTCCAACCCTTTCCCTTATCGTTAGCATCATACTTCAATTTTGCTGAGTCAAAATCTTTTTCTGTGGTCCAGTACAGGCCGCCTCCGTCAGGGCCGAGCTTATTCGAAGCCGTGTTCAGCCCGTTGTAATACGTCCACATCGTAGCTCCCAATTCCGAAGCAAGGCTCTTCACTTGGTCATCTGCAGCATCTTCTGTTTTGATCCATAAAGAGGAAAAAACGCCGCGCTTGTAATCGATACCATAGCCATTGCCGAGGTACCCCTTCTGCATCTCATCAAGGCGCTTTAGAACCGCTTCCATATCAAACGTTCCCGTATTCTTCTTTGCCGTCTCCATAAGGCTCGATGCATTTCCGAACACATTCTTGATCGAGTCTGCGACTCCTGTCTGGGAGTAGATCCCCCATCCGATACCGATGATGATCGCGAGCATCAGCGCATACTCGACAAGATCCTGCCCCTTCTGTGAATTTTTATAAAATGTGAACATTGTTTTCTTCCTCCTTTATTGTCTGTATTTTAGCAAAAAAAGGATAGGAAAATCAATGCCCTCCTAGTTGCTCTCACGATCAAAAACCGCCCTGCTTTGGCAGAGCGGTTTTTTCAAGCGCTATGTATTTCTCTTATTCGATAACCATGAGGAGGTCGCCGGATTCGATGCGCTGACCAGCCTTGACATGGATCTCACTCACGATACCATCCATCGGCGCGGTGATGGTGGTTTCCATCTTCATCGCTTCGGTGACGATGACGGGGTCGCCCTTCTTGACAGAGGAGCCTTTTTCGACGAGGAGTTTTACCACGGAGCCGGAGAGTGTCGCACCGACTTCGCCCGGTACGTCCTTGTCCGCTTTTCTGGAGGTATTCGCAGACTCTGCTACATGAGCATCATGGATCTTGATCTCGCGCGGCATGCCGTTCAGCTCGAACTGAAGCTCTCTGTTGCCTTCCAGGTCTGGTTTTGTGACATTGTCAAGGCGAACGAGGAGCATCTTGCCTTCATCGATGTTGATGCGGATTTCTTCACCAACTTTCATGCCGAAGAAATAGGTCGGCGTATCAAGGAGAGAGAGGTCGCCATATTTATGATAGCGATCCATGTAGTCGGAGAAGACTTTCGGATAGATGCAGTAGGAGGAGACATCTTCTTCGCGAGTCGGGATGTGCTTCTCTTTCATTTCCATCTTGACTTCTTCAAAGTCGACATTCTCCGGCTGGCTTTCGAGGTGCGGCTTCTGTCCGCGCAGGATGATCTGCTGGAGTTTTTCCGGGAAGCCGCCATACGGGATGCCGAGCTTGCCGTCGAAGAAGTCGACAACGGACTGCGGAAAGTCGAGGGTATCTCCCTTTTCATAGATATCTTTCTCGGTCAGATGGTTCTGTACCATGAAGAGAGTCATATCGCCGACGACCTTGGAGGACGGGGTGACCTTGATGATATCGCCGAACATCATATTGACCTTCGCATACATGCGGCAGACTTCCGGCCACTGGGCTCCGAGACCGACAGCCGTTGCCTGCTGGCGCAGGTTCGAGTACTGTCCGCCAGGCATTTCATGCTGGTAAAGGGTCGTATTCGGATTCGTCATCTTGGAGTCGACACCTGCATAGTACGGACGGACACCCTGCCAGTAGCGGTCGATGGTCTCAAGCGCATCGATATCCAGCTGCGGCTGGCGCGGGTTATTCTGCAGTGCGTAGTACATGGAGGTCATGGACGGCTGGCTGGTACCGCCAGAGAGTGCGCCGGTCGCAACGTCTAAGATATCGACGCCTGCATCGACGGCTTTGGCATAGGAGTACAGGGTGCATCCGCCGCCTTCATGGCTATGGAGATGGATCGGGAGATCGACAGCATCTTTCAGCGCAGAGATCAGAGCATACGCAGCTTCCGGCTTGAGGAGGCCTGCCATATCTTTGATCGCGATGATATTCGCACCGGCATCCTGCATCTGTTTTGCAAGGTCGGTGTAGTATTTCAGGGAGTACTTCTGGCGATTCGGATCCATGATATCGCCGGTGTAGCAGAAGCAGGCTTCAGCGAGCTTTTCTTTCTTGCGGACTTCGTCGATGGTGACGGTCATATGGCTGAGCTGGTTCAGGCAGTCGAAGATACGGAATACATCGACACCATTGTCAGCCGCCTGATCGATGAAGTGACGGACAACGTTTTCCGGATAGTTGGTATAGCCGACGGTATTCGCACCGCGGGTCAGCATCTGGAAGAGGATGTTCGGTGCGGCTTTTCTCATCTGGCGAAGGCGTTCCCATGGGCTTTCATCAAGGAAACGGTAAGCCACGTCGAAGGTCGCGCCGCCCCAGTTCTCGAAGGAGAAGAGCTGCGGGACATGGACCGCCGTATAATGGATGGCATTCATAATGTCATGGGTCCTGACGCGGGTCGCGAGCAGAGACTGGTGCGCATCACGGTACGTGGTATCCATGAACATGACTTCCTTCTGGTCCATGACCCACTTGGAGAATTTCTCCGGTCCCATTTCATCGAGCAGCTGCCGGGTACCCTTCGGTGCTTCGATCTTGTCTGCATCGAGCAGCGGAAGCGGATTGAAATCCGGTTTTTCCTGATGGCCGGCGCCGGCATAGCCATTGACGGTGATGTCGCCGATGTAGGAGAGCAACTTCGTGCCGCGGTCGGAAATCATATCCGGTTCCTGCAGGAGCCACGGGTTTCTGTCGATGTAGTTGACATCGCAGAGCCCTTCCTGAAAATCACGGGTACGAAGCATGTTCTGCAGAAAATAGATATTCGTCTTCACGCCGGAAATGCGGAATTCTTCCATGCAGCGGAGCATCTTGTGGATGGTGTCCTTCGGATGAAGGGCATGCGCAGTGACTTTGACGAGGAGAGAATCATAGTACGGGGTGATGACGGCGCCGGTGTAAGCCGTGCCGGCATCAAGACGGATGCCAGGTCCGCCGCCGGAACGATAGGCAATGATCTTACCGGTATCCGGCATGAAATTGTTCTGCGGATCTTCCGTGGTGATACGGCACTGGATCGCAACGCCTTTGTACCAGATCTCATCCTGCTGGCCAATGGCGATCTCCGGCCCGTCAAGAGCATAGCCCTCAGCGATGAGGATCTGGCTCTTTACGATATCCACATTGGTGATCATTTCCGTGACGGTGTGTTCGACCTGGACACGCGGATTGACTTCGATGAAATAGAAGTGCTTTTCATCCTGATCGACCAGGAATTCGACCGTGCCGGCATTCACATAGTGGACATTCTTCATCAGTTTGACAGCTGCATCGCAGATGTTCTTTCTGAGTGCCTTCGGAAGAGACCATGCCGGCGCCATTTCGATGACCTTCTGGTGACGGCGCTGGATGGAGCAGTCACGTTCGAAGAGATGCACCACATTACCGTGCTCATCACCCATGACCTGCACTTCGATATGCTTCGGGTTCATGATGCAGCGTTCGACATAGACTTCATCATCACCGAAGGCCATCTTCGCTTCAGAGCGCGCACGGTTGTACGCTTCTTCCAGATCTTCCATGCGGTCGACATTTCTCATGCCGCGTCCGCCGCCGCCATTGACGGCTTTGATCATGACCGGGAGTCCGTAGGTTTCTGCGAAAGCCTTCACTTCATCAAAGCTGTGAACCGCCCCCTTGGTCCCCGGGATCATCGGGATCTGCGCTTTTTCTGCCTGAATGCGGGCATTCACCTTGTCACCGAACATGATGAGATGTTCGACCTTCGGCCCGATGAAAATGATGCCTTCTTCTTCGCAACGCTGAGCGAGCTTCGCATTTTCAGCAAGGAAGCCGTAGCCCGGATGAATGGCATCGACGTCATGCTCCTTACAGATGCGGATGATATCTTCTATGTCAAGGTAGGCGTCGATCGGCTTATCCCCTTCACCGACCAAGTAGGCTTCGTCCGCACGGTTTCTGTGCAGGGACAGGATATCTTCTTTCGAATAGATAGCCACGGTGCGGATGCCCATTTCATTGCAGGCTCGGAATACGCGGATCGCGATCTCGCCGCGGTTGGCTACCAGTACTTTATGGATTCGTCTCATGAGATTCTCCCTCTCAATAAAATAGAATAAACGCGATGATCGCGTCATTCTGATGCGCTTTTAGCGTTTGATAGTACTATTTTAACCAGTGAAAGGTGCAAAATCAATAGCCTGTATGAATTGGTATTAATCATGGTTTTAATAAATGATATGAATAGATAGGTAATGATATAATATTCGTCATGTATTATGCTTATTATAATCATTAATTTATTATTTAGGGTTCAGGGGTTCAGGTTGATGGGTTCAGGGTTGTGGTGGCAGCTTCGCTGCAAAATATATATTTGCGGCGAAGCCGCCACCACCATTTCTAATTTCTAATTTCTCATTTCTCATTCAAACGAGGTTTTCAAATGGAATCAAAGGGCGACCCGCCCCCATGGCTACCCCCGAACCCCGAACCCCGAACCCATCAACCTGAAACCATTATCTTCCACAATATTTTCTGAAATCACAGAACCGGCACGCCGTCGGAAGCTCGTTCTTTTTCATTTCACAGCGGCGCGCAAAATCACGCGCCAGGATCCGCCTCGACGTCTCGTCGAATTCCTCTACCCTTTTCTTCACACGTTCTTTGCTCATAGGAAAAACAACGCATGGCTCCTTACCATCACTGGTGAAATACAAGACGAGCCTTTCCACGGAGCGGCCAAGTTTCGTTTCGACGAGGTAAGCATATACCTCGAGCTGGCTCAGGTATTTTTCCATAAGGGGACTGTCCATCGGCGGTTTCTTTCCTGTCTTGAAGTCTATGACCCATACCTGATCCCCATCTCCCGAGAGAAGATCGATGGTGCCGTTCAGAATGTAGTCATCTTTGACCAGCTCAAGAGGGCATTCGGCAGCAAGCGCATCCTCCCAATTTCCTTTCCGGAAATCCACATATCCACGAATCTCTGAAAAGGCCTGCTTCAGTTTTGCCTCAGGGAGCCAGCTATTTTCTTTCTCAGACAGGGAAATGTAATTCGCCATCATCCAGCCGTAGATCACAGAGGGCGTCACGCGATCGGCCTCTCCGCGAAGGACCGCGCGGTGGATGTCCTCGATCGTCTCATGGACAAGCTCGCCGTACATGGCATGGCTTCCCTGTGTGCCTGCAAAGCGGTAGACGCGATGCCAGAGATACTTCATCGGACATTCTTCATAAAGGGCGATCTGCGACGTGAAGGCGAAACGCGGCTTACATACATTCCGCCCCACCGGACGGCATAGAAGATGCTGGTAGTCTGCGGCCTCCGCATCGTACTCAGGAAGCCGCTCCATGAGCGGACGGAAAGCCTCGGAGATCTCATTTTTCCCCAGCGGGGACGCGAGAACGAGGAGTGTCTCTGCACGCGAAAAAGCCGTGTAGTATTTCCGCCAAAAGTCGAAGTCCTTCGTATCGTTCATCGGCTCGCAGGGCTTTCTCCCTGCGGCCGTCTCCACCACACGGGTGATCAGGTCGCTTTCTGCCTGCCAGCGAGGGTAGTCCTCGAGTGACGGCACGATCACGACCGGATACTCCAGCCCCTTCGACTGGTGGATGTTCAAAAAAGACACCGAACCGGAAGGCGCATAGCGCTCCTCATCTTCGTACTCATTGACGCCATTCTCAAACCAAAGCCGAAGATAGCGAGAGAAGAAGAGCTGCACATCCGCTATCGTTTCCTCGCCATGCCCATGATTTTCCGGCAGGAAGAGTCCGAAGCGCTGGATGAGGCGCGTGATGGCGGAGAGATTTCTTGCCTCATTCGACTCGCCCTTCACCGCGTCATCCAAGAGCCCTGAAAAAGGCTCGAATGCAAACATTTGATAAACCAGATGCAGGAAGGAGGAAGGAAGCTTCTTTTCATAAGAAATGAAGCTTTTCGTCCGCTCGAGCCAGTCTTTCAGTGCCTTATGCTCCGGCCGCGCAAGCATCATGTTCGCGACGCCCATGCAGGCCAGGTACATCTCAAGGATCCCCTTCGTCTCCTGCATCTCCTTCTCTTTTTCCATCGTCTCTGTGAAATCAGGAAACAGAAGAAGGAGCGCACCGATCAGCCATTTCACTTCTTTTCGTTCAAAGAACCTGCCCGCCCGCGGTGCATACGATGAGATGCCCCTTCGCGAAAGCTGGCTCTGCAGCACGCGGGAATTCGGACTCTTCACCGAAGAGCAGAGCACCGCCACCTGATTGTAGTCGGAGATCTGCCCCCGCTTCTTTAGTCCTTCGATGAAATCAGCGACCCTCGTATAGCACTCCGTCCGGCTTCTTCCCGTGATGCGAAGGACCGGCGTCCCCTCCTCCGCAGAAGCAGCCTTGATCTCCCCTTTCACATAGCGATAGAAGCGCCCATCGGGCCCCCGCCACTTCGTCTGCCGTTTCATCCATGAGATGCAGAAGCGGACAATTCCCGGATGTGAACGATAATTCGTATCCAGCTTGCATGTATGGCATGTCTCATAGGTCTTCGAAAATCCCAGAATATTTCCGATGGACGCCCCGCGGAAGCGATAAATGCTCTGGTCATCATCCCCCACCACGAAGATCTGCTGCGAACAGCCCCCCAGAAGACGGATGAGCTGCTCCTGGATGAAATTCGTATCCTGATACTCATCGATCATGATGTACCGGATCCGTTTCTGCAGCTGGTCAAGGATCTCCGGATAGGAAGAAAGAAGCGCATATGTCTCCTTCTGCAGGCGGGAGAAATCAATGAAATGCCTTTCCTCTTCGAGGCGCGTGTACTTCATCATCATTCGTGCGAGCACTTCTATGCGCCCGCCCAATAGATTCCCGCAGGTCCGCCGCATCTCTTCCGGCAAAAGCAGCTCCTCGGAGAGACCATTCACATAGCGGCAGATCGTCTGGCACTGATGCCATGGAGAAATACCGATCAGCTTCCCCTGCTTTAGATAGGAGTCCTGTATCACACGGCGAAAATTCGGGATCGCCGCAAATTCCGAAAGATGCTCGTACACCAGGTACTGCTGCTCAAACTGGTCCACCGACAGATAATTCTTCGGAAGATGGGTATACTCCTGAAACTCTTTCAGGATCTTTCGGCAAATGTGATGGAAGGTACCGATGTACATCTCATGCAGATTCACCTCGATGCCCGCCTTCGACAGCACATCCGTGAGACGCGTCGTCAGCTCCTTCGATGCCTTCTGTGTGTACGTGACCAGCATGATCTCTTCCGGCTTCACCCTCTTCTCACGGATGAGGTAAAGCACGCGCTGAATGATGGTATAGGTCTTTCCCGTCCCCGGCCCCGCAATCAAAAGCGTAGGACCTTCGGAGTGGATAGCAGCTTTTTGTGATTCATTCATAGAGAGGGCTCCTTTGGGAAATAGTGACTGGGGACTAGGGTCAGCAGGTATAATGGGTTTTAAGGGTTCAGGGTTCAGGGTTCAGGGTTCAAGTGGTTCTAAGGGTTCTAAGGGGATAGTGCGGCGCATTGAGCCTCTTGAACCCATCTCCCTTGTCACCCTTCACTTTCACTACGTCCCACCACCGTGAGGATTCCCAGCACGGGCAGGCAGAGGACATAGGCGAAGGAATAGCGGAAAACGGAGGAGGCCGGCGTGGAGAGGAGGAGAGTGGCTGTATTCACTAGAAGCGGCAAAAGCGCCCAGAGATATTCCTTTTTCCCCTGTCTGATCCAGACGAGCCCCAGAAAGAGCGCGATCCAGAGCGAAAGCCCTGTCCCGATGAAATGGCTTCCCTCATAGGAGACATTCGCCAGCCGCGCCTTGAGCCAAAGCGGCAAAGGGAAATCCCCCGTCGCCATGCGGTCATTGTCTGCCGGTTTCATATCCTTTGTATTCTCATCCGAAAGCGCCCAGCCGAAGCGCGACTGCACGCCATACTCGAAGGGATCCAGATTCCACAGGGCATATGTCTCCGTCAGCCAGCCTTCGACATAAATCCGCGGATTTCTCAAACCGGTATCCACCCATGCCGACAGGAATTCTTTTTTCTGCCCATTCAGCCAGTTTCTATGGAAATGGTCATGCCACTTTACAAAGTCTACGGTATAGGGTGAGTATTCTTTCTTCCACTCTTCTTTGGTGAGAAGATTTTCCATCAGCGTTTTCGTTTCCTCGCTTCGCTCACCGCCAAGTACCATTGTCCGCCCCAGCTGCTGGAGCGGGATCGCCATAGACTCCTGAAAGAGCGGCTCCCAGTGATGGGTGCGCTGGATGACCTGTGCGGGGACGATGGAGAGCAACGCAAAAATCACAAAAAAGAAGAGGATCTCCTTCCGCTTCTCCAAAAAAAAGAGAGCAAGGGATACCGACAGCGCGACAAGGAGGCCATTGCTGCGAAGCAGCATCGCAAGAAGCGCCGCAGCAAGGATCCAAAGAGACGCCCTCCCCCATGGCTCCCCTTCCACGCGCCGAAGAAAGAGCCATACGAAAAAGAGCAGCCCCAGCGAGAAAAGGCCATCGCGCACTGCCGCGATACTATAATTTCCCACCATCGGAAAAAAGAGAAAGTACCCGTACAGTCCCCATCCGGCAAGATCATGCACACGTCCCTTCACCCAGAAGGCAAAGGCGGTAAGCCCATAAGAGATCAAAAGAAGCTGCAGCAGAGAAAAGAAGAAGATGACCGGCTCCCGGCTCCCCAGCACCTCCTTTCCCCAGCCCGCCCCATAGCCGTATATCACCGAATACAGCCAGGGAAACTGCACGCTTGCATAGAGCGGATTCTCCATCATGAAGACCGTGTCATTCATTCCCGGCGCCGGATAAAACGAGAGAAGGATGGGCAGCTGCCAAAGCACCATCAGAAGGAATGCAGGAAGAACCCATGTCCGATCTGCTGCCGTTCTCCTTGCACAAGAAAATCTGGAAAGCCGATCGACCAGTTTGGGCAGTAAAAGAGAAAAGAACGCCGTCCCCAGAAGAAGGATCGGTACGTCCCAAAAGTCCAAGAGCGCGCGCCCTGCCTCTTTGAGCTCTCCTGCCCGATCCAGACAGTCTATCTTCACCGTGTACCAGAGCGCAGCCGCCAAGAAGAAAGAAAAGCATATATATAGGTAAGAAAAACGTGTCCGAAACAGTTTCATAAAAAGCTCCTAGATCTTAAAGGTCGTCGGGTTCAGTGTTCGCTCCGCAGAGCCTCTCCCCATGCATCAAGAAAGAAAGTTTTGCTCAAATTAGGAATGAGTGTCTAGGGATTAGGGGTTAGAAGTCACCAGTCACTAGTGACTGGTGACTAGTGACTGGAATGTCAGCTCATGGCATCGCCACTATTTATACTCTGCGGCGCTTCTATATTCTTATGCGCCACACCATCATTTCGCATTTCTCATTTCTAATTTCTCATTCAAGCGAGGTTTTCAAATGTAATCAAAGGAACGGCACGCCCCAAGGACTACCCCTGAACCCGCAGCCATTCCTCTTTTCCCTCATTATATCACGCGACCTTTCCGCCTATGCTATAATCTCATGATTTCTTATACAGAAAGGAGACCCTTTATAAATAGAGAAGAACGAGTCAGAGCCGCCCTTGCCGGCAAAGAAGTCGACCGCGTACCGGTCGCTGCCTGGATGCACCTCTCCGCATTCGACCAGGATCCGATCTCCCTCGCCGAGGCAGAAGTCGATCTCACAGAAAAATATGACTTCGACTATATCAAGATGATGACGAAGCTATGTATAAAAATCCATATGAAATCTGATTCTTCGATTGAATCAGCGTTTCCTTAACACACGACGTTTTTCTCTGCTCAGGATGACGAAATGTGCCGCACCACCCCCGCTGAACCCTGAACCCTGAACCTTGAACCTTGAACCCTGAACCCTGAACCTTGAACCTTGTGAAGTGGTAAACTAAAATTGGACACAGAGGGGGTAATCTTTAGACATACAGTGT
>ERZ773165.780-NODE-780-length-21940-cov-20.931643_pt1 | contig 21940 bp, 20 predicted proteins | sample MGYA00581003_ERZ773165 | MGnify/ENA primary metagenome ERZ773165 (study PRJEB29015, sample SAMEA2737817) | human gut metagenome | biome: human gut; feature: human-associated habitat; material: faeces | place: China | collected 2012 ... | reverse complement strand
ATTCGTCCCCCTCACTTTGCGAGCAAAGTGAGCTACAGTGCTTCGCCTCAGGCCTCCACCACATGTTCGCGCATCGCCCCATGCAGCGGCAGAAGCGAAAAACGGGGAACTGTGGTAGGAGATATGGGGCCACTATCTCCCGCCGCAACGTCCGTTTCCTGAAAAGCCTTGCCAGTCTTCCTGAAAAGCATAACAAGTTATCGATTCGCGGCCGCTGGTAGCGCTACTCGCGGCCGCCGGTAATGCTACTCGCGGCCGAGGGTAGTGCTACCAGCGGCCGCGAGTAGATGACAAAACAAGGAGGGCGTTCTGAAATGAAATCGTTCAGAACGCCCTCCTTGGCTTTTATCGTGTCTTCTTTGAGTTTCAGAACGTCTGCTTCAAAACATTCAGCAGTTCGTAGTCTGTCACGTCGAGGTTGGTCGGCGTGATGGCCACATATCCGTGTGCCAAGGCCCAGCGGTCGGTGTCGGTGGCTTCCGGCTCCAGTTCCTCGCAGTCGCCTACCAGCCAGAAATAGTCGGCGCCGTAAGGATGCTTTCGGCGTGCCAGTTCGTGTTGCCAGCGGCTGTGTGCCATGCGGCAGATGCGCACCCCCTTGAATTTGTTGGCCTTCGGGAAGTTGACATTCAGGCAGGTGAAAGGCGGCATGCCGAGGGCGATGGACTTAAAGACGAGGTCAACGATGTATGATGCCAGCGGCGTGAAATCGGCATCTTCGCGGTGGTCGCAGAGCGAGAACGCCACCGAGGGATAGCCCTGCAACGCGCCTTCCGTTGCCACGCCCATCGTTCCAGAATAGTGCGTGTTGACCGACGAGTTGTCGCCGTGGTTGATGCCGCCGATGATGAGGTCGGGGCGGCGGTCGATGAGCAGGTTGAGCGCGAGTTTCACGCAGTCGACTGGCGTGCCGGTGCAGGAGCACACCGTCAGTCCCGGCTCTTCGTGCAGTTTCTTGTAGTGGATGGGGGCCGCAGATGTGATGGAACATCCGAAACCAGAGCGAGGCGAGTCGGGCGCCACCACCAGCAGGTCGGCAATGGGGCGTAGCGTTTCAATCAGGAAGTTGATGCCGCGTGCCTGCACGCCGTCGTCGTTGGAGATGAGAATATAGGGTCTGGACATTTCGTTTGGGTTGTTCGGGATGAAGTGATATGGTTGCCTACTTACCATTACTTACTTATATTCAGTGTAGGCCACCAGTGTCGCTGCGCTTTAATCCGTTTTCTCCGCGCTTTGCGGCGGGGGTGGCGAAGTGCTACGCAAAAGTACGAAAAAAAGTATAAAGCAGGGCAGTTCGGAGAAAAATTGTTACCTTTGCAGAATCATAGAGCCTTTCAGAAGGCTTGCTATTTGAAAACTATGGGCAAAATCATTGCATTAGCAAACCAAAAGGGTGGCGTCGGCAAAACGACGACCTCCATGAACTTGGCTGCATCGCTGGCAACACTCGAAAAGAAAGTGCTGCTCGTTGACGCAGACCCGCAGGCCAATGCCTCTTCCGGCCTTGGCGTCGACTTGAGCCAAATTGACTGTTCGGTTTACGAATGTCTCGTTGGACAAGCCGATATTCGCGAGGCTATTTACACGACAGACATCGAGCGCCTTGACATCGTGCCTTCGCACATCGACCTCGTCGGAGCAGAGGTGGAGATGCTCAATCTCGACAGACGTGAATATGTGTTCAAAAAACTGTTGACGCCGCTCAAGAGTGAGTATGACTACATCCTCATCGACTGTTCGCCTTCTTTGGGGCTCATCACGGTGAATGCGCTGACTGCTGCCGACTCGGTGATCATTCCAGTGCAGTGTGAATATTTCGCATTGGAAGGCATCAGCAAGTTGCTCAACACCATCAAGATAATCAAGAAAAAACTAAATCCGGAATTGGAAATCGAAGGATTCCTGCTCACGATGTACGACTCGCGACTGCGTCTGGCCAACCAAATCTATGACGAGGTGAAACGACACTTCCAGGAACTGGTGTTCAGAACGGTCATCCAGCGCAACGTGAAACTTTCGGAGGCGCCAAGCCACGGACTTCCTGCCATTCTCTATGATGCTGAATCAACAGGCGCCAAAAACCATTTGGCGCTGGCTAAGGAAATCATCAAGAAGAATGCGTAAGCAATGGTTGCAAGGTCTTGACGACTTGCCATTGCTAAATACTAAATCCTCCACGGCGTCACTCGTGCAGTGTCGGGGTGGGGGATGTTGCTATTGGGACAGGGCAGGAGAGGAACGCCGCGTGTGTCCTTCCTGTTGCAGACTGTTGCAGGGTTGCCCTTTGGTGGACTTGAGCTTCATGGCTGTCCTTAGAAAATGTGTTTTTCGATTTCCAGATTCTCTGACAATAAACAAACATGGCTGTACATAAGAAATTTCCAGCTCTCGGACGTGGACTCGATGCGCTCATCTCAACGGAGGAGGTGCATACGAGCGGTTCTTCGTCCATCAACGAAGTGCCCATCGGTAGCATTCAGGCCAACCCCAACCAACCGCGCAGGGAATTTGACCCCGCCGCCTTGGAGGAACTGGCCGAAAGCATCCGACAGATTGGTATCATCCAGCCCATCACGCTCCGAAAGATGGACGACGGCTTCTATCAGATCATTGCCGGAGAACGGCGCTGGCGGGCTTCGCAGTTGGCTGGATTGGACACGATTCCGGCGTATATCCGCACGGCTGACGACGAGAACATGATGCAGATGGCGCTGGTTGAAAACATACAGCGCGAGGATCTCAACGCCATTGAAATCGCTTTGGCCTACCAGAATCTCATCGAGCAGTATGCGCTCACGCAAGACCGGCTCTCGGAGAAGGTGGGGAAAAATCGCGCCACTATCGCCAATTATCTGCGACTGCTGAAATTGCCAGCACAGGTGCAGGTGGCTTTGCAAAACAAGGAAATTGACCAGGGACATGCGCGTGCCTTGCTGGGACTCGCAAAACCGTCGCTCCAGGTGAAGCTTTTCAACGAAATCAAGGAGAAGGGCTATTCTGTTCGCCAGGTGGAAGACATGGTCAAGGCGCTCAACAACGGCGAAACCGTTAAAAGCGGCCGCCATCAGCTCACCGACCGCAGCAATAAGCGGCTGCCGGAGGAGTTTAATATCTTGAAAACGCGCTTGTCTGATTTCTTCCAGACGAAGGTGCAGATGACTTGCTCCACGCAGGGCAAGGGGAAAATCAGCATCCCGTTTGCTTCTGAAGAGGAGTTGGAACGCATCATCAGCCTATTCGACAAAATCAAAGGACAAAACAACTGATGGCTCTATCGGCAGAGGGGCGAGGCAACGTTTGGAGGGCTTTCCAGAATGCTGCTGCAATTGCCGCCTGCTTGTTTTTCGTCAATTAGAAATTATTTATGGTGAAGATTTCATTAGCCAGATTTTTCATCGCATCGGTCCTTCTTGCAGGACTGCCGGCTGCCGCAGGCGCCTGTCTGCATCCGTCGGTGCCGCTGCCTGCCAGTAGCGACGCGGGCAATGTTGAAAACGGGGGGCTCTGCGTTGGGCTGTCTCCGATGGCCGAACATATCGACACCTTGAAGTTGGAAAAGGCCGTCGTGGTGGCCGACACGGTGGCGCCGATCGCCGATGGCGTGAGAGCGGCCGCTGCCGCACACCCAACGGCTGTTGACACGGCACGCTTGCGCAACGTCAATGATTCCATTCTCAATGCCACGGCCAAGATGCGGAAGAAGGTGCGGCCGAAATTCGTGCCAGATCCCAAGCGGGCCTTGTGGCTCTCGCTCGTGTTTCCTGGCGCGGGGCAGATCTACAACCGGAAATATTGGAAACTCCCATTTTTCTACGGCGGATTCCTCGGTTGCACTTATGCCTTCAAATGGAACCAGCAGATGTATCGCGACTATTCGCAGGCTTACCTCGACATCATGGACGACGACCCCAACACCAACAGCTATCTGGACATGTTGCCGCCGCGATATGATATCACGGGGCGCGAAGACCGATTCAAAAACATCTTCAAGCGCAAGAAGGACTATTACCGCCGCTATCGCGACCTGAGCGCTTTCTGCTTCATCGGGGTCTATATCCTTTCTGTCATCGACGCTTATGTCGATGCGCAACTCTCGGTCTTCGACATCTCGCCCGACCTCAGCATGCGTCTGGAACCGGCTGTGATCAACAACGGCAACGGACTCCCTGGCCGAACGCCTTCTTCTTACGGCATCGGTTGCAACCTGTCGTTTTAGGGGTGTTCTATAAATTAGCTTGAGTCGATTTTACATTTATCGCGAAGCAGATTGTTGTATTTCAAAGACGAGCATAGCGAGCTATGTGAGTCTTTGAAATACAGCAAGATGCGAGTGAGAACTGTAAAAGCGGCCAAGTCAATCCTAAATAAAGAATCTCCATTAAAACTAATTTATAGAACACCCCTTTAAGTAATGGTAAAACAATAGCTAAACGGAGGGTGAAGGGACGGCTCTTGATTCTGCATTTGCGGACGGGAGCGCCGTTGATTTAGGCCCATTGTCAAGATAAACTGGCAGGGGCTTCCCTATTTTAAAAAAGAACAAATCGCATTCAATGAAACGCATTAAAGTATTTCTGCTCGCATTGGCTTCCTGTGCTTTCTGCACGACGGCTTCTGCGCAGAACGTCAACGAAATTACCGTCAATGACGACCGAAGCGGACGCAAGGAAGTCATTGAACTGCCAGAGGGTATGACGCTCAATGCCGATTCCCTGCTCAATGAGTGGCACGCCAAGAAATATCTTTATCCCGACACCACTTGCGTCAATCCGGATTACAATCCGCCTTTCCCAGAGGAGGTCTACCGCGAACGCCTCGGACGCATTCCTGCCGTGATGGAAATGCCTTACAACAGCATCGTCCAGCAGTTTATCGACCAATATAGCGGACGCTTGCGCCGCTCGGTGTCGTACATGCTCGGCGCCGGAAATTTCTATATCCCCATTTTCGAAGAAGCGCTCGACTATTATGGTCTGCCGCTCGAATTGAAGTATCTGCCAGTCATTGAGTCGGCGCTCGAACCGACGGCTGTCAGCCGCGCTGGGGCCGTGGGCCTCTGGCAGTTTATGCTCGCCACGGGAAAACGCTACGATTTGAAAGTCAACAGCCTCGTCGACGAACGCCGCGACCCCATCAAGTCGTCGTGGGCTGCCGCCAGGTATCTGCGCGACCTCTATAAGATTTACGGCGACTGGAACTTGGTGATTGCCGCTTATAACTGCGGACCAACGAAAATCAACAAGGCCATCCACCGTGCCGACGGCGTACGCGACTACTGGACCATCTATCCTTATTTGCCGCAGGAAACGCGCGGCTATGTACCAGCTTTCATCGCGGCCAACTACATCATGACGTACTATTGTGAGCACAATATCTGTCCGATGAAAACGAAAATCCCTGTGACGACCGATACGATTATGGTGTTGCGCAACGTACACATGGAGCAGATTTCAGCGCTCTGCGGCATCGACGTGGAGGCCATCCGTGCGCTCAATCCGCAATATCGCACCAGCGTGATTCCGGGACAGACGGAGCCTTGTGCCATCCGCCTGCCGCAGGAGAAAATCTTGGCCTTCATCGACCAGAAAGACTCCATTTATAATTATCGTGCCGATGAACTTCTGACGCGCCGCGCTGTGGTGGCGGTCAGCGAACCCAAGGCGGAACCGACGCGCAGCACCGCTTCGCAGTCGCGCTCCACGGCGGCACGCCATAAGCGCAACCGCAGATCAACGGAGCGGACGGCCACGGTGCGTAAGGGCGATTCGCTCAGCACGATTGCCGCCCGAAACCACACGACGGTTGCCAAAATCCGTAAACTGAATAAAATCAAGGGTAACATGATTAAGCCTGGTCAGAAAATCAGAGTGAAATAAATATGCTCATGCACCTGCCTTCCGAAGCGTCGACGCATACCATTAGTAATGGTGGCCGAATGCTTCGGGAGGCAGGTGTGTTTTTCTCGCAATTGGACAATGGAGGGCGGGCAATCGCCGTTTGGCGGCGGGGCCCGTTGCGGTCACAGAAACGCTTCTGCCATTGTCTTGGCCAAGCCGTCGTCTTGTCAAACAACATAATAAAACCTTCGCGCCATGACAGACACTAATACTCCGACGCTTACTCCTCAGGAACAGAAAGATGAGGAACTGATTCAAGCTGCCTTCCAGCACTTGATTGATACATATCTGGCCACCAACCACCGCCGCAAGGTGGAAGTCATCACCAAGGCCTTCAATTTCGCGAAGCAGGCCCATAAGGGGGTGCGCCGTCTCTCGGGGGAGCCTTATATCCTTCACCCCATTGCCGTGGCGCAAATCGTGTGTGAGGAAATCGGACTGGGCTCCACTTCCATCTGTGCGGCCTTGCTCCACGACGTGGAGGAAGATACCGATTATACCAACGAGGACCTCACGAACCTTTTCGGCCCGAAGGTGGGAAATATCGTGGAGGGACTGACGAAGATTTCTGGCGGTATTTTCGGGGAGAAGGCTTCGTTGCAGGCCGAAACGTTTAAGAAACTCTTGCTCATGATGAGCGATGATGTGCGCGTCATCTTGATAAAGATTGCCGACCGCGTACACAACATGCGCACGCTTTCAAGCATGCAGGCCCGCAAGCAATATAAGATTGCCAGCGAAACGCTCTATATCTTCGCCCCGATTGCCGATCGCCTCGGTTTGAACAAAATCAAGACGGAACTCGAAAACCTGAGTTTCAAATACGAACATCCCGATGAATACCATCGCATCGAACAGCAGTTGGCTGAGACGCAGCCTGAGCGCGACACCATCTTCGACAAGTTTACGCCGCCCATTTGCCAGCAACTCGACAAAATGGGCATCAAATATACGCTGAAAGCCCGCATCAAAAGTCCGTATTCCATCTGGATGAAGATGCAGAACAAGCATATCCCCTTCAGCGAGGTGTATGACCTTTTGGCCATCCGCATTGTCTTCGTGCCCAACGACCGTAAGGACGAGGTGGATGAGTGCTATCGCATCTACGGTGCTCTCACCAAAATCTATAAGCCGCATCCTACGCGCTTCCGCGACTGGCTTTCCAATCCGAAGGCCAACGGCTATCAGGCGCTCCACAACACCTTCATGAGCAAGCAGGGCAAATGGATTGAGGTGCAGATTCGTTCCGATCGTATGGATAATATCGCGGAGCAGGGATTTGCTGCGCATTGGAAATACAAAGATAAGGATGCGCCTTACGACGAGAGCGAGCTCGATCGCTGGCTCAATTCCATCAAGGAAATCCTTGACGACCCGCAGCCAGATACGCTCGATTTGCTCGATACTATCAAGCTCAATCTCTATTCCAACGAAATCTTGGTGTTCACCCCCAAAGGCGACCTCAAGAATATGCCTGCTGGTGCCACGGCGCTCGATTTTGCCTTCTCCATCCATAGTTTTGTGGGATGCCACTGTTTCGGTGCGAAGGTCAACCATGTGCTCGTGCCGCTCAATTATAAGCTCAAGAGCGGCGACCAAGTGGAGGTCATCACCACCGAGGCGCAGCATGTGCAGCCAGAGTGGCTTGACTTCGTCACGACGGCAAAGGCCCGCAACAAGATTCAGGCCATTTTGCGTCGCGAGCGCCGCGAGAAGAGTCAAAAGGGCGACCAGTTACTCCGTGCTTTCTTGGAGAGGAACGACGTTCAGTGTACGCCGGCTGTGCTGGACAAACTCATGCGCTTCCACGGATACACTGTGCGCGACGATTTCTTCCTTGCCATCGCCGACGAGCGCATCATTCCCAATGAATGTGACCTCGACTGCATCAAGGGAAAAGGCGGCAAGGACAGCTGGTGGCGCCATATTCCGTTTATCGGCAAGAAGTCGGCCGACAAGGGTTGTGTTATCAACCACATCGACAACACTGATTTCGTCAAGAACATCAATCGCAAGCAGACGCTGGTGGTCAACGAGGAGACGTTTAAGAAATGTGTCATTGCTCCTTGCTGCCGCCCGATTCCAGGCGACGACATCTTGGGGTATATCACGCCGAAAAACGAACTGGAAATCCACAAGCGCAGTTGTGCCACGGCCATGAAACTCAAGACGCGTTATGGCAATAACATCATTGCTTGCGATTGGGATATGCACCGCCAGATACCGTTTGAGTGTCGCCTGCAAATCAGCGGTGTCGACAGTCAGGGCGTTCTTTACACGATTGCCAGCGTGCTGCATAAGCAGCGCAACAGTCCTGTGCGTCGCATCACGCTCGAAACGAAAGACGGCCTCTTCGACGGCACGCTCGACATCGTGGTCTACGACACGTCTGACGTTAAGAATATCTGCGACTCGCTGAGCAGTATCGAAAATGTCACGAAGGCCGTGCGTGTCGAGATGTAAGTTATTCTTTCATCATCACTAAACGGGCAGTCGCTGCCTTTCCCCCTTAGTAATCTTTCACCATTACTCAAAGAAGAATAAATCGTGTTGCCGCTTCAAGCGCGGCAACCCTTAATACAACAAAGAAACCAATGAGTCTCAGTAAATTTGAAAGTGAAGTAAAACATTTGCCACAGGCGCAGGAAGCCATCTACGCACGCTTTGCCGACTTGCGCAATCTCGAAAGTTTGAAGCAGCGCATCAACGACCCCGCGTTGGAAGAAAAACTTTCCTCGCAGGTGCCTGCCGACAAGTTGGCAGATGTTCGCAAGTATATCAACGACATCACCTTTACGCAGGATTCCCTGCAACTCTCTACACCGATGGCGCAGATTGAATTGCGCATCGTTGAGCGCGACCCGAAGTGCATCAAGTTTGCCAGTGAAGGTTCGCCCATTCCACTTTATGTGTGGATTCAGTTGCTGCCGGAGGGTGAATGCGCCACGAAGATGCGCGTCACCGTTGGTGCCGAGGTGAATTTCTTTATGAAGGGCATGGTGTCTAAACCCCTGCAGCAGGCTGCCGACGGTTTGGCCAATGTGCTCGCTGCTGCGGCGCAGGCGCCTATGCAATAGACTTGGTGTTTAGAAAGAGCTTAATTTTCAGACGGAAAATGAATAACGAAAATACGCTCCACGGAGCGAAACTTTGGGAGAAGTCTGTTCATGTGACGGAAGAGATTGACCGCTTCACGGTCGGCCATGACCGCGAACTCGACCTTTATCTGGCGAAGTATGACGTGCTTGGCTCTATGGCACACGTCACGATGCTGCACAGCATTGGCCTGATTGCCGACGAGGAATTGCCCGTTCTTCTTCGCGAACTGCGTGCCATCTATCAGGTGGCGGAGTCGGGCGACTTTGTCATTGAGGATGGCATCGAAGACGTGCATTCGCAAGTGGAACTCATGCTCACCCGCAAACTGGGCAACATGGGGAAGAAAATACATAGCGGACGCTCGCGCAACGACCAGGTGCTCGTTGACCTCAAGCTTTTCACGCGTGACAAAATCCGCGAGGTGGCTGAGGCGGTGCGCGATCTCTTCGCGGAACTTCAGCAGCAGAGCGAACGCTATAAGAACGTGCTCATGCCAGGCTATACCCATTTGCAGGTGGCCATGCCCTCCAGCTTCGGTCTTTGGTTTGGTGCCTACGCCGAAAGCCTGGCCGACGATATGCTGCTTCTTGAGGCCGCCTATCGCATGACCAACCGCAATCCGCTCGGCTCTGCCGCCGGCTATGGTTCTTCTTTCCCGCTCAACCGCACGATGACCACCGAATTGCTCGGTTTCGACTCGATGGATTATAACGTGGTCTATGCCCAGATGGGGCGCGGAAAAAACGAACGCAATGTGGCCTTCGCCCTCGCTGGTATCGCCGGCACGGTGGCCAAACTGGCTTTCGACGCTTGCATGTTCAATAGCCAGAATTTCGGTTTTGTGCGCCTGCCAGATGAGTGTACCACGGGGTCGAGCATTATGCCCCACAAGAAAAACCCCGATGTCTTTGAACTTATCCGTGCCCGTTGCAACAAGCTTCAGGTTTTGCCAACGCAGGTGGTGATGATCATGAACAATTTGCCTTGCGGCTATTTTCGCGACTTGCAGGAAATCAAGGAAGTCTTCCTGCCAGCCTTCGATCAGTTGCTCTCCTGCCTCCGTATGGCCACCTACATCGTGGCGCGTATGCGCGTCAATGAGCACATCCTCGACGATGCGCGTTACGACCTCATGTTCTCCGTTGAAGAGGTCAACCGCCTCGCTTCTGAGGGCATGCCTTTCCGCGACGCCTACAAGAAAGTGGGACTTGACATTGAGGCCCACCAGTTCACGCCGAACAAGGAAATCCACCACACCCACGAAGGCTCCATCGGCAACCTGTGCAACGACCGCATTGCCGCTCTCATGCAGGCCACCTATGCCCGCTTCGGTTTTGAGCGCGTGAGCGAAGCCGAGAAGAAACTTCTGGGCGGAGAGTGATGGCATAACTAAAAGAGTCCTAAGTATTCTGGTTACTAATTCCAGATGATTCTGTCGGGCAATCCGCCTCCTGTCGCCCGCCGACAGACCGCGTCCGATGGCATACTTCTCTTTGCGGCAGATTATTTAGGACACTTTTTCCATTCTTAGGCCCGCCCTTCCCTGTCGGTACACAATAAACTATACCCCAATGAGATTGCCGTTCAAACACATAGCATACCTTCTTCTTGGCTTCTTCTTGGCTTCCTGTGCCGATGATATAGAAGACCTTTATGCCCCTTGGTCTGTGAGGTTTGTGTTTAACCAAGTCAACACCACAGCTCCCTTGTCCTCCGCTCTGAACAATCCCGGTCAGTTTTGTCAGATCACTTTCCCCAACGGGAAGTACCTCTTTAAGGATCATGACGGAAAGGAAGTGTCCTATACGCCGACGGCTACATCCGGCTATTTCAAACCCGATGGTTTCCGTTCTGGCATCATTGTCGGCAGTCCTGCCATTCCCGATTTTACGGGGCAAAGCAGAGTCGCCTACGAGTTGGCCTGCCCCAATTGCTACGATAACTCCGAAATTACCCGTCCCCTTCATTTCTCTTCAATCTCCACCCTGCAATGCGCCCGTTGCGGTTGTGTTTACGACCTCAACAACGCTGGAAACGAGCAGCACGGAAAGAGCCGTGCCCTTTATCGTTACCGCACGGTGCAATACAACGTGTCGACCAGCGCGATGAGCATATCCAACTGACGGCTTGCCCGTAAAATATAGGCATTTAAAATGCTTAAGCCCCGTAAGTTTTCCACTAAGAATTTGGTTGTTTCAGACGTTTTAACTAAATTTGCCCCTATGTCGGTCTGCCTTCAGGCAGTATTTTGACATACAAGGATATAGCAAAGATGACTCCGCCCCTTTATTGCTGGGGCGTAGGCATGTTTTGGCTTTCCAGAAACCTGCGCTTGCTCCTTTCTCAGAAAGAGGCTGAGGCTCGGTTGGAAAGCAGAAGGAAATGGCAGTTACATAAGCATTCCCGTTATCCGAGAAAACAAATCAACAGAATCCGTATGATGCAAAGCCGTTGTGCCGGTTCCGATGTCAAACATGGGGAGGAACAGCGGCCGGTGATTAGTGCGCCATACCGAAGCAAGCAACAATAACGTAATGAAAGTCTCCATCATAACAGCCACCTACAACAGTGCCGCCACATTGCGCGACACGTTGGACAGCGTGTTGGCCCAGACTTATCAAGACATAGAATACATCATCGTAGACGGTTTGTCGGCCGACGGCACGCAAGAAATTGTCAAGGCTTACGAACCGCGCTTTGGTGGACGCCTACGTCTGGTCAGCGAAAAAGACAAAGGGCTTTATGACGCGATGAACAAAGGCTTGCGCATGGCAACGGGCGACATTGTCGGCGTTCTCAATTCCGACGACCTCTTCTATGACAAACAAGTCGTGGCCGACGTTGTCAAAGCGTTTGAGTCCGACGATATTGACTGCGTTTACGGCGACCTTGAATTTGTTGCCGCTAACGACATCACCAAAGTTGTCAGGAAATGGAAGGGCTCGCAATACCAGCCCGGCTATTTCAAACGAGGCTGGCATCCGGCACATCCCACATTCTATTGTCGCCGCGCTTGCTATGAAAAATACGGATATTTTGACTTAGACTTGAAGGTGTCGGCCGATTTCGACCTCATGCTTCGTTTTCTTGGAAAACACCAATTACGCAACAAATATCTCTCGCGCAATTTCATCTGGATGCGCACAGGCGGAGAAAGCAACGGGTCGCTGCGGAGAATCATCCAAGGCAACACCAACATCCTGCGCTCTTTCCGGAAGAACGGATATGACATCAACGGCTTCTATCTCGTGCGCCGACTCACGCCGAAAGTGTGGGACCTCATGAAGACGAAAATATTGTCGGTCATGAAAGGCAATAAATAAGCCGCAGGTGCGTTAAGGATATATAATGTCCTCCGCAAAAGGCAGACATAATGCCCTGCTCGTGAAAAAGCAGAGGCAGAAAGGCAGCGTTCATCGCAGGACGCAGCGAAGAAAAACATATTTCAAGCATGAAGCAAACTGAAGAAAAATATGAAGTGATCCCCGATGGGATGAACCGTTTCGACCGCTTTACCAAGCGGGCGTTCGACATTCTCGTGTCGGCGGTTTGTCTCGTGGCTTTTTCGCCCCTCATTCTGTTTTGCTATCTGGCTGTCAAACTCGAAGACGGCGGTCCGGCCGTCTATAAGCAAGAGCGCATAGGTCTTCACGGCAAAGCGTTCAACATCCTCAAATTCCGCTCCATGCGCATCGACGCCGAAGACGGCGGTCCGAAGCTCTCCAGCGGAGAAACCGACAACCGCTTGACCAAGGTCGGGAAAATGCTGCGCGAGCACCATCTTGACGAACTCCCACAGCTTTGGAATGTCTTCCGCGGCGACATGGCCTTCATCGGTCCGCGCCCGGAACGCCAATACTACATCAACAAGATCATGGAGAAAGACAACCGCTATCCGAATCTCTATCAGATTCGTCCCGGTGTCACCTCGTATGCAACGCTCTATAACGGCTACACCGACACCATCGAAAAGATGGTCAACCGCCTGCACTACGACCTCTATTATCTGCAACACCGCTCTTGGGGGCTTGATTGCAAGATTCTCTGGATGACGTTCTTCAATATCGTCAGAGGCAAGAAATTCTAAGAAACAAACAAAAACGTATATATGAAAAATTATCTGGTCACTGGCGCCGCTGGTTTCATTGGAGCCAACTATCTGAAATATATCCTGGCCAAGCACGATGACGTGCGCGTCGTGGTGCTCGATTTGCTCACGTATGCAGGCTATCTCGGCACCATTGCTGGCGATGTCGACAACGAGCGTTGCTTCTTTGTGAAGGGCGACATCTGCGACCGTCCGCTCCTCGATCGCCTCTTCGCCGAATATAAATTCGACGTGGTGGTCAATTTCGCTGCCGAAAGCCATGTCGACCGCAGTATCGACAATCCGCAGCTCTTCTTGCAGACCAATATCCTCGGAACGCAAAACCTGCTCGACGCCGCCCGCGCCGCTTGGGTGACGGGACGCGACGCACAGGGCTACCCAACTTGGCGTAACGGCGTGCGCTTCCATCAGGTGTCGACCGACGAAGTGTATGGCTCTTTGGGCGCAGAGGGTTTCTTCACCGAAACCACACCGCTGCAGCCCCATAGCCCATACAGCGCATCCAAAACCTCTGCCGACCATTTCGTTTGTGCTTACCACGACACTTACCACATGCCGGTGAGCATCACGCGCTGCTCAAACAACTACGGCCCTTACCAGTTCCCGGAGAAGCTCATTCCGCTCATCATCAACAATATCCTCGCAGGAAAACCGTTGCCCGTTTACGGCAAGGGAGAGAATGTGCGCGACTGGCTCTATGTGGAAGACCACTGCAAGGCCATCGACATGGTCATCCGTAATGCCAAAGACGGCAGCATCTACAATGTGGGCGGACACAACGAACGCCAGAACATTCAAATCGTGAAGATCATCATCCGCACCATCCGCGAATTGATGGAAGAACACCCAGAATGGCGCACCCTTCTCAAGCGACAGGAGCGCGATGCCAACGGACAAATCAGCATCGACTGGATCAACGACGACCTCATCACCTTCGTGAAAGACCGTTTGGGACACGACCAGCGCTACGGCATCGATCCTTCGAAAATCAAGGCCGACTTGGGATGGTATCCTGAGACGAGTTTCGAAGTGGGCATCGTTAAGACCATCCGCTGGAACCTCGAACACCGCGATTGGGTGGAAACTGTCAGCGGCTCAGACTATCAGCAATACTACGACAAGATGTACGGCGGACGCTGATTGGATGGCAGACGGCAAAGCCAAACGGATGATGTTTGGCTGAGGCTTCTCCAAAACCTGACTTTCTGAAACAGAGATTCAGGATTTCCATAAGGCAGACGCAAGTCTAATCATAAGCAGATTCTAAAGACACACGCATGTTTATTGTGTACGGCCCTCTTAGAATCTGCTATTTTTTTTACAGTAACCCATGAAAAGAAACCTTCTGATTTCGGCATGCGTTGGCTTTGCGTGCAGCGCCTTGCCTGCCTCGGCGCAGATCAGCCGCCTCGCGCATGATGTCGATTATGCCGTTGAGATGAGCGGCACGGCCTCCAGCGGTGACTATGCACCGTTTTGGCTGACCTCAAACCGCTACGGACTCTCTTCCGTTGAAAACAATTCGGGCTATATCCGTGCTCGCGTTCAGCGCAGCACGCAGGCCGACAGCACCCGCCTTTGGCGTGTTGGCTACGGTATCGACTCCGCCATTCCCGCCAATTATACCAGCAAAGCCGTCGTGCAGCAGTTCTATTTCGATGTCGACCTGCGAGCCTTCCGCCTCAGTGTCGGCGCCAAGGAGCGCGGAGAGTCGCTCAAAAACGCGGCCCTCTCGTCGGGTGGCCTCACGCAGAGCGTCAATGCGCGGCCTGTGCCGCAGGTGAGAGTGGAATTGCCCGATTTCTGGGCGATTCCTGGCACCCACAATTGGCTGGCCGTCAAGGGCCATTTGGCCTACGGCCTCTTCACCGACAACCGCTGGCAGCGCGAAACGCATCCAGAGGGCGCCCTCTATTCGGCCAATGCGCTCTACCACAGCAAAGCCGGTTTCCTGCGCATCGGCAACGAGAAGAAGTTCCCGCTCTCCTTCATCGGCGGCTTGGAGATGTCTGCCCAGTTTGGTGGCGAAGCCTGGAATGTCGGCCGTCGCACCGACGACCCCACCTTCGACAATTCCCACGTCAATATGGGCCACGGCTTCAAGAGTTTCTGGCACGCCTTCATCCCTGGCGGCAGTGATGCCTTCGACGGCGCCTACCTCAACAACGAAGGCAACCAGCTCGGCAGTTGGCATTTTCGGTTGAATTGGAAGGGGAGAGACTGGAACCTCAAGGGCTATGCCGAACATTTCTTTGAAGATCATTCGCAGATGTTCCTGGAATACGGTTGGAAAGACATGCTTTGGGGCGTTGAGGCCACGTTGCCGAAGAATCCCTTCGTCTCGACTGTGCTCTACGAACATTTGCGCACCACCGACCAGACGGGCGGCCTTTACCACGATGCCACACCAGAACTCGGCATACAGATTAGCGGTCTTGACAACTATTACAACCACAGTTTCTATGGCGCCTGGCAACATTGGGGACAGGCAATGGGCAACCCCTTGTTGCTCTCGCCGGTCTATAACGAGAACGGAGAAATTAAGTTCAAGCACAACCGCATCACCGCCCACCATTTCGGCCTCTCCGGTCAGCCGCTTCCCGAACTTTCCTACCGCCTCCTCTTCTCCCATGTGCGGTCGTTGGGCAGCTATGAAGTGCCAAACATCAAGCCGCAGTTTGCCAACTATTTCATGGCGCAGGCCGACTATGCCCCGCGTCATTTTCATGGCCTTTCTTTCTCGGCAGCAGTCGGTTCCAACGGCGGCAGCCTCATCGGTAACAGTTTCGGCGGCATGCTCACGCTGCGCAAAACGGGCCACTTCTGACCCGCCGCCGCTTCACCTCTAAAACGAAAACAAACAGATGAAAGCGAAAATTCTTTATATCATCCTGTGCGCCTTGGCGTTTGCCGGCCTTGCCGGCGTGTCCTCCTGCGAGAAGATGGACGACAACGGCGACCTCGGCGGCAATTGGCAGCTCATCTCATGGGAGCGTCTCAGCGATGGCAGCCTCGTCGCCACCAATGCCGACAGCATTTTCTACACCTTCCAGGGAAAACTCATGAAGACGCAGCGCATGAGCCAGCCCGACTTCTTCCTGGCCACGTTTCGCACCACGACCGACAGCCTCGTGATGCTCAATATCTACGCTTCGCCCTACGACAGCCTCGTTGCCCCGTCGGCCCTGAGCGCCTATGGTGTCAGCCCTTCCGGACGTTTCCATTTCGACCATCTTTCGTCCTCGCGCCTCGTGCTCTCAACGGAAACCTCCCGTCTCACGTTCAGAAAATACTGAGCATGCCTTGTGCCAAAGCCCAAAAAGTGGTAAGTTTGCACTCAGAACAAGACATATCTCATGATAGACATACACAACATACATAAATCCTTCGGCCAACTCGAAGTGCTCAAGGGCATCGACCTTCACATCGGGAAAGGCGAAGTGGTCAGCATTGTCGGTCCCAGCGGTGCTGGTAAAACCACCTTGCTGCAAATTATGGGAACGCTCGACAAACCCGATGCCGGTTCGCTCTCCATTGCCGGACACGACGTCCTGAAACTTAACCGCCGCCAGCTCGCGCGTTTCCGCTGCGAACACATCGGCTTCGTCTTCCAGTTTCATCAACTGCTGCCTGAGTTCACCGCGCTTGAAAACGTGATGATTCCGGCCCTGATTGCCAAGCGAAATAAGAGCGAAGCGCGTCAGCGGGCCTTGCAGCTCCTTGAATATCTGAAGCTCGCCGACCGCGCCAACCACAAGCCCGCCGAACTCTCCGGCGGAGAAAACCAGCGCGTGGCCGTGGCGAGGGCGCTGATGAACGAGCCCGACGTGGTCTTTGCCGACGAACCCTCTGGAAGCCTCGACAGCCACAACAAGGCCGAGCTTCATCAGCTCTTCTTCGACTTGCGCGATAAATTCGGACAGACCTTCGTGATTGTCACGCACGACGAAGAGCTCGCTGCGCTCACCGACCGCACCATCCATCTGGCCGACGGCCGCATCGTTTCGGAAAGCTCGCGCATGCAACCCGAGGAGACCACAGAAACATCCAACATCGCTGCCCCTGAGGCCGCAGAACAAGACCCTTCAAACCATGCTTAAATTAGGAAACTGGAACGAACTCGTCATCGTTAGATTCACAGACCACGGCGCCTATCTCGATGGAGGTGACGTGGGCGAAGTGCTCATGCCAAAAAGTTATGTCCTGCGCGAGATGCACCCTGGCGACCGCGTGCGCGTTTTTGTCTATCTCGACCAGAGCGAGCGTCTCGTTGCCACCACCGAACAGCCCCGTGCCGTTGTCGGACAGTTTGCCTGCCTGCGCGTGTCGTGGGTGAACGAATATGGCGCTTTTCTCGACTGGGGCTTGATGAAAGACCTCTTCGTGCCTTTCCGTGAACAGAAAACGAAGATGGAGCAGGGGAGAAGTTACGTGGTGTATATCTACATCGACGAGTCAACGCGCCGCATCGTTGGCACGGCCAAAGTCGACCGCTATCTCACACCGGCTTCTTCAGCCGACTATTATCGCGGCAAAGATGTTGAACTGCTCGTGCAGGGCCGCACGCCCCTCGGCTTCAAAGTGATTGTCGACAACGCCCATGCTGGCTTGGTTTACGACAACCAGATTTACGGACAGACACCGCGAATGGGCGACACGCTGCGCGGAACGGTGGTCACGTTGCGTCCAGATGGCAAACTTGACATTTCTCTGGAGCACATCGGAAAAAGTCGTTTCCGCGATTTTGCCGATGTCTTGCTCGACGAGTTGGAAGCCAACGGCGGCACCCTTCCTTACACCGACCGCAGTACGCCCGAAGAAATAGCTAACCGCTTCTCTGTCAGCAAGAAAACCTTCAAGCGTGCAGTCGGAACACTCTATAGCAAACACCGCATCACCTTAGAGGAAAATGAAATAAAACTTTTGCAGTGATAAAAAATATTTATTCGGCAAAAAAACATGCTTTTTTGTTTGGGTAAATAAAATCTGTTTTATACCTTTGCATTGTCAAAAAGGGAAAGCAAGAACCCCTCAAAAAATAGAATAGTTTTTTCATCTCTATATAAGTTCTGTGAGGCAAACATTCGTTGTGAAACGCGTGTTTGCATTTTTTTTATACCTACGTCTCCTCAGCCTGAGTGATTTGCAAGATAGCAGTATTCCTAAGCCCCATGATAAGTTGTCTACTCGCGGCCGCGAGTCGCATTACCTTCGGCCGCGATTCGTGCTACCTTCGGCCGCGAGCAGCGTTACCTTCGGCCGCGAGCAGATAATATGTATGGCTTCTCGAGGGAATGATGATAGATATGTCTGGAGAAAGGGGAGCTATTGCGGTGCCAGCATTGCGCCGCTTATTGCGGCGAAGCACTGTAGCTCACTTTGCTCGCAAAGTGAGGGCCACGATCACGTAGCGAAAATGCTTCAAGTTCGCTATAGGTCCGCTATAAGCCCGCTCCTTTGCGGCGTGTTCGCTATAATATTCGTCCCCCTCACTTTGCGAGCAAAGTGAGCTACAGTGCTTCGCCCCTTTTTGCGTTCCTGAAATTCGTAAATTCGTTTAATTCGTTGTTGCGCCGTCTGAGGCCAAATCATAAATGGGCAAATATGTTTTCGTTGTATTCGCTACTCGTCGCCGAAGCCTATAAAAGCGGAAAGCGCCCGCTTCTCATTGAAGAGAAGCGGGCGCTTTCTGTTACTTGTTTGTTACTTTTGCCTTAGGCTTCAGCTTGGGGTTCAACTGAAACGACGCTACGGTCGCGCTGACCGCGCTTGAACGTTACAACACCGTCTGCGAGAGCATATAGTGTGTGGTCGCTGCCCATACCTACATTCTTGCCAGGATAGTGAACCGTACCGCGCTGACGGACGATGATGTTACCGGCGATGCAAGTCTGGCCGCCCCAAATCTTAACGCCTAATCTCTGTGAAGCCGACTCACGGCCGTTCTTAGAACTACCTACACCTTTCTTGTGTGCCATTTTCTTCTACGTTTTTAGGGTTAAGCAATAACTTGTTTGATAGTCAATTCAGTGAATTGGTGACGATAGCCGTTGAGCTTACGATAGCCCTTGCGGCGCTTCTTGTGGAACACGAGCACCTTGTCACCCTTTACGAGCGGAGAAAGTACTTCGCAAACAACCTTGGCACCTTCAACAGTGGGGGCACCTACGGTGATGTTACCTTCGTTGTCTACCAACAACACTTTGTCAAATTCAACAGTCTGGCCGCCTTCTGCTGTGGCGATGTGGTTGACGAAGAGCTTCTTGCCTTCTTCTGCCTTGAACTGCTGACCGTTAATCTCTACGATTGCGTACATTGTAATATTAATGATAAAACGGTTTTTTCCGCGAGGCGAACTGCGGACACAGTTGCTTCCTTTGCCCCAACGGACTCTAAACGGCTGCAAAATTACAACTTATTTTTGGTTCGTCGACACATAAACGCAATTATTTTCAGCGGTTTGCGGTTTTTTACACGAAATTCTGTGATAAGTAGGTGTTCAAAATCCAGAAAAATCTCTGCGCGGTTTTGAGCCAAATAACATGGCAGTTGCGCCGCTGCCCCTGAAAGGGCTCATATTCCAGGATAGGGGCTTGCCCCTATCTCTCGCCGCAGCTCATCAATTCTCGCTTCTGCCCCTGTAAGGGGCGCATATCGTTGGCGGGGCTTGCCCCGCAATAAGATTCGAGATATGAGCCCCTTACAGGGGCGAGGTTCATTAATAGGCCCCAAGAGGTAGGGGCAAGCCCCTACCCTAAATATGAGCCCCTTTCAGGGGCGCTGTCGCCTCTTTGCCAACCTTGATTTTTATGGAATTTTGAACACCCTACCCGCGGGGGGCGTTTCGCTGGCTCCGTTTTCCGCCTCTGTCTGTTGCGCTCGTTGTGCCTCCGTCTTTCAAAACTTCTTTGTCCTGACGTGGCAATAGGGCTCGCCTCCAGTTTTCTCGTAATAGTGTTGGTGGTAGGCTTCGCCGATGTAGAAATCTTCGGCAGGCAGCAATAGCGTGTTTACCTCGTACCCCTTTTCGCGCAACGTCTGCATCACTTGTTCAGCCGTTGCTTTCTGCGCTTCGTTGCGGAAGAAAATGCAGCTACGGTATTGCGCCCCGATGTCAGGCCCGACGCCGTCGGTCTGTGCGGGGTCGTGGATTTCGAAGAAGAGTTGGCAGAGCGTTTCATACGAAACTTCCTCCGGGCGGTATTCCACGATGACCGCCTCCACGTGGTGGGTCTTGTGGCTGCGCACATCGGCGTAGCTGGGGAAGGCTTCTGTTCCGCCAGTGTAGCCCGCTAAGGTGTTGACAACGCCTTTCTGTTTGGCAAACTGGTGTTGCGTGCCCCAGAAACAGCCACAGGCGAAGATGGCCACTTCGAGCGCACGGTCTGTCGGGGCCTGGTAGAGGTCCACCTTTGAGCAGTCGTCAATGGCCTTTTTGATCCGCTCGAGCGCTTTTCCGTGCTTCACCTGGAGGTCGGGATGGGCCTTTCCGCGGGCGAAGTTGTGTTGCAGGTCGTTGTATTTCACCTTGACGATGCCCGTGGGAATGCCTTCGCGCAGCAGGTCGTTGAAGGAGAGGTCGGAGTCTTCCACCACATCGTGCAGAAATCCCGCCGCTTTTTCCTCGTCCGTGTGTCCCATCAGCCCAACGGTGAGCGTATGGAGAATGACGGGGTTGCCGTCGCGGTCTGTTTGTCCCGCATGGGCAGCGGTGGCGATGCGGAGAGCAGTGTCTATGAGGTTCATAATTTTAGGAATAGTGAGATGTCCTTTATATTTTTCCCAGTCGTTCGTGCAGTCCGTCTTGATAGGCCCGCCAGAGTCGCGGAATGTCGCTATATCGCCAGCCGCGTGAGAAAGGTGCCGTGAAGAAAGCCGTGAGGATGTAGCCCGCCACGCCGATGAAGCCGCGCAGCGTGCGCACGCCCCAGTTGCGTCCGTAGTGGTGGCTGAGATAGGTGGCGTTTCTCACCTGGTAATAGCGTTTCCATTTCTTCTTCTCTTCGCGTTGGCTCCAAGTATCGTCGGAGAAAAACAGTTCCTTTTCCATCCGTGCGTCGGGCACATAAAGCAGGCGGAAGCCCGCCAGATGGGCTCGCAGACAATAGTCGGTGTCGTCGCAGAAGATGAAGAGCTCGCGGTTGGGGAGCCCGATTTTCTCCACCACATCGTGGCGGATGAGCGGTCCTTCAAAGGCTGTGCCGACAATGTAAGTCGGCTCCGTCACCTGCAGTTTGGCAATGCGTCCCCGATACATCGACGAGAAAGGGCGCGTGAGGTTGTAGTCGGTGAAGTCGTGGCAAACGATGCGTCCCTCCTGCCAGCGCCTCGGTGCCAGAATCGCCGCATCGTTGTGCGTGCGGGCCGCATCGAGCAGGCGCTCCAGACAGGTGGGCGTTGGGAATACGTCGTCGTCCATACACCAGATGAAATCAGTGTGGAGCGTGGCGGCATGCCCGATTCCCGTGTGGAAACCGCCAGATCCGCCCACGTTGTCTTGCGTGATGACAGTGAGGTCCTTTTGCGCTTCCAGCCATTCTCCCGTGCCGTCGGTGCATCCGTTGTTGACCACAACGATTTCAGCAATCGGCCATGTCTGGTTGCGCAGAGCGTCGATGGTTCGTTTCAGCAATTTTAGTCGGTTGAAGGTCACGACAACTGCAGCTATGGTTTCTTTTCCTGGATTCATGTTTTGGGTTTTTGGCTTCGTAAAGGGTAGGGTGTTCAAAATCAAGATTGGTAGAGCGGCGCACGCTGCCCCTGAAAGGGGCTCATATCTAGGGTAGGGGCTTGCCCCTACCTCTTGAGGCCGATTTATGAACCTCGCCCCTGT
>ERZ773165.779-NODE-779-length-21943-cov-103.007721_pt1 | contig 21943 bp, 17 predicted proteins | sample MGYA00581003_ERZ773165 | MGnify/ENA primary metagenome ERZ773165 (study PRJEB29015, sample SAMEA2737817) | human gut metagenome | biome: human gut; feature: human-associated habitat; material: faeces | place: China | collected 2012 ... | reverse complement strand
TGTTGTCGATCAACTGCTCGATGATGTCCAAGCTCTGATACAACTCCTGGATGTGAACGTAGTAACGATCCATAGAATCGCAACCGGTCAGAGTGATTTCCTTCCACTCTACCTTGTCGTACATATCGTATGGATGACGCTTACGAGTATCGTTCTTCCAACCAGATGCACGACCTGCAGGACCTGTAACAGCATAGTTGATACAATCCTCATAATTCATAGGACCTACACCTTCGAGACGGTTGTGAGTAATCACGTTGTCACCGAATACGTCGAGGTATTCCTGAATCATCGGACGGAGATACTTGCAGAGAGTCTTCACGTTCTGAACGAAGTTAGGATCGATATCTGCCTGAAGACCACCGATACGGTAATAATTCTGGATCAAGCGACCACCAGTTGTCTCCTCCATCACGTTCAACACGTGCTCACGGTCACGCATACAGTAAAGGAATGCAGTCAAAGCACCCAAGTCCTGTGCGGTACAGCCGAGGTACAACAAGTGAGAGTCGATACGCTGCAACTCATCCATGATAGTACGGATGTAGTGGATACGATCAGAAAGTTCGATACCCATAGCCTCCTCGATAACGCCTACCAAAGCGTGGCGGTGCATCATGGCAGAGAGGTAGTTCAGACGGTCGGTCAAAGCCAAAGTCTGAGGATAAGTCATATTCTCCCACATCTTCTCGATACCACGGTGGATATATCCGAGGTGAGGATAGATACGCTTCACTGTCTCACCGTCGATAACGGTCTGAAGACGGAGCACACCATGGGTAGATGGGTGGTTAGGACCGATGTTGACAACATACTCATCCTCATCGAAGCGACGCTTTTCAGTAGCTACCAGATGACCATCAGCACTAAGACTGTATTCTACAGTGAAATCATCCTCTGGCTCATCAGTACAAGGGAACTTGTTTGCCTCTGGACTCATATCGAAATCCTTGCGCAAAGGATAGCCCTGGAAATCAGTACGGAGGAAAAGACGACGCATATCTGGGTGACCCAAGAACTTGATGCCGACGAAATCAAACACCTCACGCTCCAGCAGATCAGCAACCTTCCAGAGATTGATGACTGTAGGAATCACATCAGAACCATCCACCTTCTTGGCGATAGTCTTGACAGAGCAACGTTCGTTAGTCTGAGTATTTTCAAGAATATAGATACATCCGAGACCTTCCTCACCGAAGTCTTCACCGATGATGGTAACAAGGTAGTCGAAATGCTTCTCGTTCTTCAACTTCGCCATTTCAGAAGCGAAATTATCAAAACTCAATTCAATATTATTCAGTTTCATGTTCTTATACCTTATTATATTAATCAGTTAGACCTTTCTGAGGGTCGAAATCCTCAGGTACTTCTGTTACGATGATTGGTTCCTTATGTCCGAGCAGATTAGCATCAGAAAGGTTTTCGTTGCTCAAGCCACGAAGACCACCCTTGCTCATAGACAGTTCCTTCTCCTCGCTGTTCATCTTGTGGTTAGCACCACCGAAGAATTTCTCAACCTTTACCTTACGCTGCAATTGCATCATACCGTAAAGGATTGCCTCTGGGCGTGGAGGGCAACCTGGGATATAGACATCCACAGGAACTAACTCGCTGATACCACGAACTACATTGTAGCTCTTCTTGAATGGTCCACCAGAGATGGTGCATCCACCTACAGCTACCACATACTTTGGCTCAGCCATTTCATCATACAAACGTTTAAAAACAGGTGCCATTTTATTGGTAATAGTACCGGCACACATAATCAAGTCGGCTTGACGTGGAGAGTTACGTGTTACCTCGAAACCGAAACGGGAGAAGTCATAACGAGCACAACCTACAGCCATAAACTCGATACCACAGCAAGAGGTACCGAATGTCAATGACCAGAGTGAGTTACTGCGTCCCCAGTTGATGGCGGCATCGAGAGAACCAACTACCACATTAGCACCACCCTCATTCAGCTCTTGTGCGATTTTCTCGAGGGTGTCATTGTCCTTAAACTCGTCGTAAGGAATACTCTTGATAGAGGCTCTTTTGTTTACTTCCATTCCAATGCTCCTTTCCGCCAAGCATAAGCAAGGCCAAATACCAATACCAACAGGAAGAACCCGATGCTCACGAGAGCCATAGATCCAAACTGCTTAACTACGACTGCCCATGGGTAAAGCATTACAGTCTCAATATCAAACATCAGGAAAAGGATGGCGAAGAGATAGTAGCCGATGTGTGATGGCAACCAGGAGCTGCCACGTGTCGGAATACCACACTCAAAAGGTTCACCCTTTACCGGATTGTATGAACGAGGACCGATCAACTTTGCGATGACATAAGCAGCCACCACCAAGGTTACAGCCGTCAGCAAAACGGTGATAAATAGTGTAAAGTTCATAAATTTGTTATAACGTTATTTTATATAAATGCTTCTAAGCGGTTGCAAAGTTAACAATTATTTCTGAAACAAGACATAACTTTTAAAAAAAATTGTTTCAAAAACACGAAAAAAGGGAGAATGATTACCATTCCCCCCTTTACACGTTCTGAATTTTAGAAAGATAACTTCAGAAACGTAGTTTTTTTAATGATGTTCTGGTACGATAGCTAAATAGACCAGATCATGGTCTGTGAGATTCTCCATGTAATGAGCATGATTCATCGGACAGTAATGCACCTGTCCCTGGCGAACCTCCTCTACGGTATCGTCATAATGGAAAGTAGCAGTGCCGCTTACCACATAGATAATCTCGCAGTTGCCCTCATGAGTATGAAGACCAGTTGATGCACCCGGACGGAGTGTAGAATACATGATCTTAACCTTATCGTCCACATAATTACGGGTATCGAGTTTACCCTTTCCACCCTTGAAGCCCTCCAAATGAGCCTCAGCAATCTTTTCAAAATCTATGACCATATTTCCAGAAATTAAAAATGTAAATTGATGTTATCTTGTTTTTAATTTGCAAAAGTAAGAAAAAAACACCAGTTTTCACCATAAAATGCGAAAAAACGGACGATATCCTTGACTTTACATGAAAAAGTTACAAGACCTCTATAAAAATGCAATCCACACATTACATTTTGTAACATCAGTTTTCAAATTTCAAAATAGGAACGTTTGTAATGGACTTCTCACTCATTTTTCTACACTTCATTCTTTGCTACCTCATAAAAATATTGTACCTTTGCAATCGAATTTTCAGAGATAACGAGGCTATATGCCTTATGAAAATAGTTTTCAGCAAATATATGTATTTAGTAATTATAAAAATACAGCAGTAGTTATGAGTATTAATATCAAGAGAAATCAGTTGAAAAGAGTTGTGATTGTAGGTGGCGGACTCGGTGGTCTTCGCTTGGCAGAAGACCTCAGCAAGGCAAACCTTCAGGTAGTGTTGATTGATAAGAATAACTTCCATCAGTTCCCTCCGCTTATCTATCAGATTGCCTCAGCAGGTATCGACCCAAGTTCCATCTCCTTCCCTTTCCGCCAGATTTTCCGCAAGCGCAAGAACTTCTACTTCCGCATGGCAGAAGCGAGAGCCGTATTCCCAGACAAGAAGATTCTACAGACATCTATCGGTAAAATCGAGTACGATTATCTGGTGTTCGCAGCCGGTACCACTACCAATTTTTATGGTAATGCCAATATCGAGAAATGGGCTATTCCGATGAAGACCGTTTCAGAGGCGATGGGATTGCGCAACGCCGTGCTGAGTAATCTGGAACGTGCTTTGACCTGCGCTACAGAAGAGGAACGACAGGAACTCCTGAACGTAGTGATTGTGGGCGGTGGTGCCACTGGTGTGGAAATTGCTGGAGCTCTCTCGGAGATGAAGCGCTACGTGATTCCTTACGATTATCCTGATATGGACTCATCTCTGATGCATATCTATCTTCTGGAAGCCGGCGACAGACTGCTCGCAGGAATGTCGCAGGATTCGTCCAAGAAAGCATACGAATTTCTCACCAGCATGGGTGTAGATGTACAGTTTGGTAAAATGGTAACCGACTACAAGGACCACAAGGTTCTGATGAAGGACGGTCAGGAGATTCCTACCCGTACCTTCCTCTGGGTTTCCGGTGTAAAGGCACAGCCTATCACAGGTATTGATGGCGACCATTTAGGTCGTGGTTTCCGAATCGTAGTAGATGAATTCAACCGCATCCCTGGCATGGATGGTCTCTTCGCCATCGGCGACCAGTGTATCCAGACCACAGACCCAGCTTATCCTGGCGGTCATCCACAGTTGGCTCAGGTAGCCATTCAGCAGGCTGCACTTCTGGCTAAGAATATCCAGAAGATAGCAGAGGGAGCAGACGATACCCAACTCAAGCCTTTCCGCTACAAGAACCTGGGGTCAATGGCAACCATAGGCAGACACAAGGCTGTGGTAGAGCTTGGCAAGTTTCACAGCCAGGGCTTCTTTGCCTGGGTATTGTGGCTGGTAGTCCATCTTCGCTCTATTCTTGGCGTAAAGAACAAGGTAATGGTATTACTCAACTGGCTCTGGAAGTACGTAAGCTATAACGATTCTATCCGAATGATTACCTACGCCACCAAGCCTAAGGAAGTGCGCGACCGTCTGAAGCGCGAGCAGACCACTCACCTCGGCACCGACTTGCTGGAGAATGAAGAAGAGGAAGAGGAAGCTTAAGTTAAGGCGATAGATTAAGTTTAAAAGCTTAAGATAAAGAGATAGAAAACGGGTGTATCATTTTATAATATAGATGACACACCCGTTTCTTTTACACTGTTTTCAAAGAATCTCTTCCTGGTAGTAAAACCTTCATGCCATTCTTAGCCCCTAATTTTAGAAGGTTTGACTCATTCTTAGCCCCTAATTTTAGAAGGTTTGACTCATTCTTAGCCCCTAATTTTAGAAAAACTAGCACTTTTATACTTAATTATCAATACATTACGACACTCTTATACAATTAATCTAAACAAACTACATAGCTGGCGAAAGATAGCGGCATTACTTGCCGCCAAAACGCCAACCCAATCCCAGCATCAGATTATTGGGAGTCTTGAAATCCACAAGACTGTAGCCGATATGGAGCATAGCACGTTTGGTGATATGAATCTTCAAGGCAAGCACTTCATACACACCTCTGAAATCGTTGCGATTGCCAAGCAGATAGGCACCTGCACCGAAGTTGATACTGAAATAAGGCATGGCAAATTCGCCACGAGCCGAAAGACCCAAACCAGCCTGAGTACTAAACTTATGATTCACATCCTCGCCCCAGGAATCGTTCTCCCTGCCTGCCGAACGATCGTACACGCCATCAAGCGACGCTCCTAAACTGAGCCACGGATTCAGCCGATACATCGGATTGACATTGAAGCCCATCACGCCATATTTTCCAGGCAACAGATAATGATCATAACCATCATACCCTACGCCCTGCTTCCAGGCACCATACAGAATCACATCTGTATAAAAACCACGGCTGTCTGGCAACTTCTCCCGCTTCACCTTCGGCACAGTCAAAGGTTGTCGGTTGATGTAATAAGCCAATCCCAACCGGATACCACCCGTATTCAGTCCCATATTAGGATAGGTGGTATTGCCATTAGAGAAATGACTCAACGAGATACCGGCATTCAAGTCAAAGGCCTTGGAGAGCATCCATCTGACGTAAAGATCAGCATCAATATAAGCAGTTACTTTCGAACCGATAACCTTGTTTTCCGGATTGCTCTGTTCATCATATCCATTCCACCCAAATGCCATACCCAAGTTCCATTCATAATTGAGCGAAACCCTACGGGAGAAATTCACGATAGGCGCACCTTGGAACAGATAAACAGAGATAGGGTTTGCCAGCCATCGGTTGAACTCATGTCTTGCCAAGCCCACACCCTGATACACTCCCTGATGAATAGCCCCCGGTCGTACCTCATCTCTATTCATAAAAGCATATTTAAGCGTAAAGGTCATATCGTGGTTCATCGTCCTGATCTCCTCATTTCCACCACGCAGAAACTCGTTGGTATGAAAGATGGTAGCAGGAACAGCATCTGCAGCGATGCGATGAACGGTCTTGATGCTATCTTCCTGAGAGAAGACAGGCAATGCAATCATCGCAACTATTGATATAACCGACAAACGTAAATCCATATGACAAAAACAACGTTTAGTTTGCGAAATACTTCCATAGTGGAGCAGCCATCAATGCCTGCCAAATCTCCCCTTTCTGTAGCATATCCAATACTTCATCACGGGAGAACATACGAACTTCCAAGTCTTCACCTTGATCAAGATGCTGTTCACCTAAAGGTTCAACATCCGTGGCTAAATAGCAGTGAGTCAGATTGGTATGCGTACTTGGATTAGCAGAGATTGTCATCCACTTCTGCCAGTTACCACCACCAAATCCAGTTTCTTCCATCAGTTCTCGCTTGGCAGCATCCATCGGGTCTTCCCCCTTCTCCACCACTCCAGCGCAAAGTTCGTTCACCGTCTTTCCTATCGCATAACGATACTGTCGAACAAACACAAACTTTCCGTCCTTCGTAATGGCAATGGTATTCACCCAATCAGGATATTCCAACACATAATATTCGTCAATGATAACCCCAGTTGGCAACTGCACCTTATCAACACGCGCCGTGAGCCAAGGCTTCTCTATCAGATATTTCTGCGAGAGCGTCTTCCATTTCATATCTCTATCTGCCATATATTCCATTCTTTAAATAATGGTGCAAAAGTACGAAAAAAGATTGAAAGACGGAAAATATTTCAATAAATTTGGAATTATCTCACGAGAAATCTGATGTTTAGGCACCTCACCAAACAGTTGATACAACTAAAATAATGAAGTTATGAATGGGATTTACAGAAAAAGCATTAAACAAAGAATAGAAAGATTCTTTGAGAAAGTGCACGAGTGCATACTTATCTTTACCGACAGGCTGGGATAAATATACATTTTTATATCTGCGAAATCTGCGTGAGACAAAAAAAAGACCGAGCTGATCCCAAAAATCGCGAGAATAGAACCATGAATCAAAAACTCCACTAAAAATTTGGTGGTTTCACAGAAAGCCCTTATCTTTGCTGCAAAAATAAATATTAAAGTTATGGCACAGTTGACATTACAAGTAGATAGTCCATCTTTGTTGGAGCAATTAAAGAACGTTCTCTCTCTTATAAAAGGCGTTAAAATAGTTTCAGACTCCCCTATCTCAAGGAGTGCTGCCTTGGAAGATGTCCCAAACGCAGAAACATTGGCAGCAATGAAAGAGGCAGAAAGTGGTCATGATGCAGGGGTAGTTCGAGTAGATAGCTTAGAAAGTTTCATGGCATCAATGGAGGAATAGAGTTTATGAAAGAAATTCGGTAAAGGACGTAAGCGCTGACCTATGCGATTCTGTTTGTGTCTTGGTATCTTTCATTGCGCTCACTGACACTATCATGGCATAAACAATAATAAATATCGTATGAAACAGGTAAAAGAAGATATGTTTACACCTCAGAAAATAAGGGAGAAACCATAACAAATTTCCCCGACCTACTTTTACTGTAGTAGATTGGGGAAATTTGTTTCAGTATAAAACATGACGATAGCATGGTACCGATTACTCGTTACGCTTGGCACTGCGCTATCGTCATTATAGAAAGCTATAAAAAAGCCTTCACCCTTCACTATGTCAAAAAAATAATTATTTATCGAAAACATCCACGATAGGAACCGTTTTCTCCATACCATTTACAGTAGTATATCTATAGGTACCCACTTGCCTTACGCAAGCATCTGATTCTATCTCAATATTTTGCGAATCATAAAAATCTTCTCCTTCGCTTGCAGGAAAAACTACAATAACACCATAGCTTCCAGAACCAGTACTAAGAGCCATTGCACTACCATCATGCATCACCTGCATAACTCTAAACTCATCAGAAGGAATCTCTTGTCCAGGTTTATCAAACCAAACAATATTGTTACTCCCCATTTTTTGTTTTACAAAGACAAATGCAAACACTAAGATGATTCCAGTTACGATACCACCCACATAGGTAAAGATAAATTTTGTTTTAATACTCATACGCTAACATTTTTATTAGTTAGTAAAAAGGGGTTCTATTTTACTCTCACTTCAGGCATCCTTATCTTAAACTCCGGATCAATATAATGACACTGTTCCTTGATAATACCACGACGATAGACTGCAGGTTGCAAACAATAAAGATCAAATGCTTCTTTATCTACATCCTCCACTTTCTGCCATTGAGGGAAAAGTAGCTTCATGTAAGCAGTAGCAATGCGCTTAATTGCCTTAGAATCTCGAACATCAGACTTCGCCTCAAATTCCACTAATTCATCAAATAACAATCCGTACGAATTCTGAATACGCATAGTATGCATAATTTCTGAAAAATACTCCACGTTGATAGTCCATCCCTTGAATATCATACTGTCATTGACACGAGGAAGCTTCCAACCTTCTATGAAACTATGAAAGCGATCAAGCAAAGCTGATTCCTTAAAGTTATTTGGCAACGTATCAAAATAATTGGGCGAAATTGGCAAACGATTGGCTGACAATGGTATATTACCCATCAACATCAATCCACATTCTGATGTAAACTCATTGTTGTCTATTGTTGTCTTTCCACTTTCCAAGTATGATTTCAATGCTGCTTGAATCTCTGCAGGTTCCTGAAAGATGATGGTTTGAATTTCATCAAAAACGGTGAAGTCATGATTTTTAATAATGCCATTTTGTTGCTTTTGCTTATCATAGAACAACTTGGCACGAGTAACTTTACCACCACTTACAAGCCAACCATATTTCGACAAGTTACCAAATACATATGATTTTCCTGTTCCCTTGGGAGCCAATTCTATTACATTCAGACGAGGCTCTATAAAGATCAACAGACGAGATAGAAACTCCATTTTCTGAGTCATAGAGGTAAACCCTTCTGGATCATATTCCATCGCCGACAATAAAACATCAATCCACTCATTTATGTCAAAATACTGACGAGCTTCACGAAGATATTCTATATCAACAGAACTATAAGGTTTGAATGGCTTAAAGTCAACCATACGAACATGGTTTTTATCACCTTTACTATTATCGTCTGGCAACAAGCAGAGTTTTACAATACCCCATTTCTCGCCATCAACCAATTCACCCGGATGTTTAGCATACACATAATCAGGAATTATTCCCTCTTTTTGCTTAATACCATAATCAGGAATTGCAAACTGCTTTACTCCTTTTATCAAATCAATATAGATAGAAAAACGAGCCAGCAATGTTACCTCCTTACCTGCTAGAATATCATCCTTAACAGTACCACCATTAGCAGGTATCACCTTATCTAAGAAAGCATTAAGACCTAATGTATCTATCTCACCGGTACTGATATTCAAATATCTTTTCAAAAGATAATCCTTTACAAATGAAGGTAAATTGCGACCTGCAAAGATACTATTAGTTGCCTTAGGGTCCTTATATATCGACATAGCAGAGAAATACTGTCTTATTTTCTGCTGTAATTCTTCTTTCATACTTTTTCTGTTTTAGAAATCAAACAAATCTTCTTCTTGAGCAGCCTTTTTCCAGAGAATAGAACATCTATCTATCACCTTATCCCCCACAAGCACACTCAATTCATTATCATTTTCATTTGCTTCAAGTGGAGCTGTCATAAACTCATCCATACCCAACTTTATCAATGGATATGATTTGTTGTTATAAACAACATAAGGAACATCAGAAGCTGACAATCCTTTGATTCTGAGTCTGACTTGAGGATTAACAGTTGTCAATTCTTGAGAAAGAACTACCACACTCCAATGGTTGTTATTTGGATTATTCGAAATCACAAATATTGGTACCATTACTTCTTCTGGTGTACAGCCTCCATGAATACCTTGGTCTCTTGGGACCTTATTGCATAAAGACTTATGATTCAATGCACAAACAGTTTTCCCATCTTCTAAGATAAAATAGTTTTTGTCATTGGTAGCCTTTCCTATTTTACATATAGCTAATCTACCATGATGATCAGAATCAAAACCTGCCAAGTTCAAGCCACCTTGCAACTGGGAGAGATAAGTCAATCCATGATCACTGACTATAGCAATTTTCTTACCAGCATACTTATTTATGATGCTCTCAACCGCATCTTCCACAACCTTCATTTCTGATATAATGGTGTTAGGATAGCGATTACTATACTGATGCGCCATAGAATCCAAATCACCCACTTTCATTGTTTGGATATCAACGTCAGATAATTGTTGTAATTCTACCTTGTTCATCTCTGTTGTAGTTGGCAACAAAGCTCTTGCTACCATTACTTCATTGAGATAGATATTGTCTTGCTGATGCTTCGCTAAGATAGCTTGAATAAACGGAATCCATTCCACGCCCAAACCATCTATCCAATAATACACATCAATATCATTACGACCAGCCAACAAAAAACGAGTAGTCTTTAGCGATTGATACCAAGTATCGAAAGCCACACTATCTGCATTATGCTCCGAAATTGCAGTTTTGATTTCGTCAGTATAAATGTTACCCAGTTTTGCCTTCTTATACTCTTCTATATACGAAGGAAGCCACATACAGTTAGGTGTCAGCATAGGTTGAACTTGCATATAATCAAACAATTCCGGAAAGAAATATTTGACTTCATTTATAGATATGCATTTCTTACCTAACCAAACTATGGCCAGTTCTTTCTCCTTAACAGTTATACCAGAAAAATATTTAATGGCTTCATGAGCTCCACTCTGCTTGGCAATATTTTCTAATCGATTACCAATAATAACCTCTATACTTTCAGATAGTTGTACATGGTGCTTAGCTGCCTCATTCAAACAGAATCTACGTTCTTCCATTTCTGTCTTAACAGAAGTAATATGCATAGCTATCTTTGTAAACAAATCAGCATTAGTATAATTCGTCAGCTTTGACAAGCAAGCAGTTAAGTACCCGTCACTTTGATTCATCAAATTATAGCAAGAGCATAGCAACCATCTATCAAAATTACTGCTATGAGCAAACCATATCTTCAAAAAGGATTTATAAGACGTAATCTCATTTACATCAAAATAATGCTGAACAAAAGAACACAAATCGAAATTCTTTGTCAAATCAATCTGTTCTGCCAAAAGTTTCCAATTTTCCTCGTCACTCTCCTGATACAACATATCCCCAAATTCCAAATGCAGTCCCAGTTTCAAAAACTCAAACGCATTCTTTGGACATACATAGCTGAAAGCATTATCTGGCTGAGCAAATTTGGCATTGGCAAAAATTGAATCAGACGTACTAATGATAGTCTTACGCTTATGTACTTCTGTATTCTTCCAAATACTCAGCCATTCACTTACAGAATGTACCACATTGGCTTGCTCTTCAACATGCTTTACTCCATAACAAGAATCATCATCAACAAGAACCATCGTATAGTTCTCCCCTATCGCATTCTCATCATGCAAATGCCAAACATTTATCTGAGTATCATTTTCAAAAGTACTCATTTTACCCTCCAAACCGATAATAGGGATGTAGATTCTCTGTTGATTCTCCACTCCTTCTACAGATGCTTCAATCGACTTCATGGTCTTGATTAAAGCATCAAAGGTATGGCTTGACTGATTATCATAAAATCTAGCTAATTCAGAAAAAGGAGTAATGACGCTATCACGACCACGAAGAGAAATAATATAGTCTGCAATATGCTCACTTAATTCTTGATAAGTTATCATCAAGTCTGGATAATCATGATCTATCCATTTATCCACACTCTGAACCGCAACTCCACATTCTTCAAGCATATACATCACAAACTCAAAGCTATCATGGAAGTTATCAAACAGCACAAAACGGATTGGGTAGCGGTTTGCCGTAGCCGCTCCCAGTCCATTTATATTCTTGTCTTCCTCTACAAGAGACTTCAGTTCTTCAAAGGAAGCTAACGTTTTAAATCTATCGTCATCCAACATGCTTTATTATGATATTAAGGGTTTGTTCATCAGCATTTTCGCACAAGTCTTTCAATAACTCACGCATCATCTGACTAGAAGCCAACGGCATCACTTTTTTAGCAACATCGCTTCGCTTCATCTTCAACTCTTGCGTTTCTCCTTGCGGATCTGCTGCCAGTTTAGGATTCTCTTGTCCATTGCCATCGGTATTCATCCAAGCAGGGGTTGCACCAGATGTTTCACCTTGTTGCGCAGCCGCACGTTTGAACTTTTCTCGCTCTTCCTGATAACGCTTTCCGTTTTCCTCACGAAGACGTTGTTGCTGCTGTGCCAAACGCCAATTCTTGAGAGTATCCTCCACTCCACGTTCCGTCCAAAGTCCAATAGTTCCTTCCAAATGTCCTTCCAGAAATTGCTTGGCCTCAGCAAACTCCGGCTCTGTCATATTGATATATTCCAGAGTCATGACATAATTTTTGAAACCAGTCTCAAAGTTATTGGCAGATTCGAGCAAGAGGTTCCCCAAGTCTATATTGTTCTTCAATCCTTCTGCAACTTTACTCATAAGCTGAGGATTCTTAACACTTTCCGAATCGGTAATTACCTTAATGATCCCATCAATCAGTTCTCTATTCTCGTCAGAACACTCTGGCACATATTTCAATGACCAAAGAGGATAACCTACACTAGCAGAATACTCATGAGCCATAGCCCAACGTGCATCTGTCAAACTACTGACATCAGAATATTTTGGAAGCTTATTCAGTTTAAAAGTCTTAATCAGATTCTTTGTAATAGCACCAGCTTCCTTGCTCTCAAACATAAAGTTGAGCTTTGGAGAAGTCTTACCACTTTCCCAGGCCTTGAACATTTCAACAATATCATCCACCAAATGATTTGCAGTTCTTGGCTTACCGTTCAAATCAAATATCTTACCAGCATACTTACGCATCGCAAAAGCTACCATAGCCATCGGAGCGTACGATTGGAACAAACCAAATGGAGGCAAGGTCAACCCTATAAGCTTATCACCCAAATTGAATGACTGATTCTTATTAGTATGATTAAAGACATTCTGAATATAGTCACATACCTTTTTCAATGGATGTTCAGAACTTATATCTGATTTCCATTCCAGATTGTCATCCACGCTATCTTGCAACAAATATTCAACATGCTTAGCAGGACCGCCACATTTAGCAATAATATCTTCCTTAGTATGGAAAGAAAGAACATTATCTACAGTTGCTTTTACAGAAGATTTCCTCCAGAATGTGTTAGATGAACGTGTCCTAATAATCTCCAAAGCTTCAGGACCAGACGTAAAAATGGCTGGAGCTATAGAGTTATTGATGGTTGAAGCCAATCTCGTACCAGATATTGGAAATTCATCATCACGCAAACAGAAAGTTACATTTCCGCCACGGATTTCTCCCAGCCATCCAGAAATCATTTCACTTGCATTTTTAGTATAAGTCTTCTGCTGATTAGCAAGACCATGCTTCTGGGCACAAGTAGCATTTGCCTGATACTCTATGAATCGTTCATATTCCTTTTCACCCATAGGACTCTCCAATAAAACGAAACAGATATTTTTGAATCTCTCATCCTGTTTGTTCTTATTAATAATGTCTTTTAACTCAAAGATGTCCTGTCGAGTCTTTCCTACCATAAAAGCTATAAGCACAGAATATGATGTAGCTTTTTTTGCAAAATTTTCGATTTTATTTAGCAATGTATATTCATTACTTGTCAAAGAGAAAAACTGGAATTCCAATGGACGCGCCACTTGAGACAAGTTCTTGTTCATGAAATTCTTGGCTGTATCACCAAAGTTAATAACTTGCTCAGCAAACAAGAATGTTGTTAATTTCAATTCTTCCTTTATTTTCTGGATTTCATCTGTTGGCAATGCAGTAAACAGAATTGAGAAATTACCATTTGGCTGACGCTGAATGATACTTTTCTCATTGAAGTAATTTAGAATCTCTCCAACATTATTATATATTGGAGTACCTTCAAAGAGATTATAGATATTTTCCTCACTTGGTGTTACGCTGTCATTGTTAGCTATATTATTGAGTGCATTCAAAAGCAGAATTCCTTTGAACACAGCAAGGTAATCATCACCTTGAGCCTCAACAGCCAAATGATGAGAATTATATTTTTCAGTCACAGCACCAAAACGGGCAGTATCACTTTCAAAATATTCTTGCACATAATCCCAAAGATAATTTGGAGTAACCGTATCTTTGTCTGCGTATGCATCTTCATTGTCAAAAAATGCTTTCACCTCATCACAAGCCAAGAACTCAAATACACTTCGGCTGGAAGAGCCGGCCTCACGAGCAAAATAGGTTGCTAAATTCGCTGTGGAAGGATGAACAGGAAACAAGTTTGCCAAGTCCTTCTGGGTCTGTGCTGGGTCTGTAGAAGAAGAAGCAAATGCAGATAGAAGCTCTTGATGCAAGCTACAGAAATACTCCTGTCGCTGATTATATAAGACCTTGTCAACAATCACAAATTTCTTCGACATAATACGGAATGCAGAAACTGGTTCCATATTATAGATAACATAATGATAACGACCTCTGGTTTGTTCACGTTCTGCTTCTTTCAAAGAATTCAAGGCAGATGGATGAGATAAGAACAAGAAATAAGTATCATTCTCTGGATTCATCATATCCTCGGCAATTTCCTGTAAGATTTTCAAGAGAGGAACACCTAAATCAGAGCGCATAACATCCGTAAACTCATCCCAAATAATGAGCAAGCCATCGTAAACACCTAGACTACGAAGTTCATTCTGAACCTCGAATATCCAAGTTTTCAAATTAGAGTTTTTGATTGGCACATTGATACCCATATTTCTCAGAGCCATGGTAACACGATTCAACACCTCGGTATCTCCATTAGCCAACCTTGTTTTCAGCATTTTCAAATCAGGAGCTACACTCTTTAACACCTCATTGTTTGCAATGAGCATGGTCCACAAGTCAGGCTCGTTTTCAATATGCTGAATATAATTATCAAAATCAGTTTGCACAGTCAGTTTGATACCAGCATTTTTCAATGCTCGTATCACTTCTTTTTGAACCTGCAAAGACAAATCTGCTTCATGAGCAATTGCCTGTTGACCATAAAGATTAACAGGAAACAAACGCTTACTTTCACGAAGTTTCAAAATGGAGTTACGAAGAAGATTGTACTTTTCTTCTCCATATTCTTCATTTACATAACCGACAATATCTTTAACATCATCACAAAGAAGATGTTTTAATACTGCACCAGCATGGCTCTTGCCAGATCCATACGTTCCTGCAACCCATATCGCCTTATGCGAATCGGCATCATTATTTCTTACAGCACTAATTGTCTTCTTCAACAAGTCGTTGAATTGATCATTTGCTATAAACGTCTTCCAGTCATCTGGTCCTTCATTCTTTATGTTATAAGCAGGACGCATTGACCTCAATGTTACTATATCATTATATTTTGTAGCCATAAGCGGTTATTGTTTATACTTTTTCAGTTTAAAGTAATCCTCAATTGCTTTTAGAATCACTTGCCTATTCTCCTCTGATTGGAGAAGTTCCCATAGCTGAGAATCCAAGTAAGCATACTCAATTTTTTCTTTCAGTTGTTTGGGAGTTGGAGATTTGGTCGCCAATATTCCCTTTATATGATAAAAGCCATCTGATGTCAAATGAAAAAAAGGATATTTCATAGGACTTAACTGTTCTCCATATTTGGCATACAGTCCTTTATATATACCTTCTAACTCATCAGAATATTTGATTTGATTATCTGTAAGCAAGTTATCTCGAATGGCTTGAATGATAGCCAACAATAAGATAGGTTTGGCGACCTTTCGCTTTCCACCAACTACTTGTGTCTTTACAGACAACAACAACGTTTTGTAATAGTTTACCTCCAAACTCATATCAAACCAACATTTGTTCCAATACAGACATTGCCGTCAAGTCGCTTCGTAAAGTGATACTATCCAATCCCATGTTCAACTCTGCAACAATAACTCTATTATTCATAGAATTCAGAACCTTCAAAGCCTTTATGAAATCAGTTTGTGAAACACCTAATACTCCCAAAGGACTACTAGTAGAATCCGCAGCATACAAATCAGCAACTCTCAATGTACGTACACCTTTAACCTCTGCGTATTTATACAAGAAGTAAGCAACACCTACTGGTGATATTGAAGTACAATACTGTCTTCTCAAAAACTTTGGCTCTTCACTTTCTCCCCACATCAAATGCTCCCCTAAAGGAGACATATTGATAGTTTGCACCAAAGCTCTTACAGCATTTGCCACTGTTTTTACAGAAGAATCAGGATACTGTTCAACAATGCTATTCTCCAATGTCTTACTATCGAACAATTGATTAGGTTTAATATTGTTAGCAAACCAACTGACGATAAAAGAATTATAGGATAAATTCACGGTTATCACCTCCCAAATTTCATCTTGGAAATCTGCGTAGTTGAGCATCAACAATTTACCCAAAGTGGTCAAAGTATTTTTCGAATCAGTTATTTCCGCATCCTTCAACCATGCCTTGAAACCATCTTCTTGTGCCGTACCCAAGCTATTGTTGCCCCAGAAATCATTAGGGAAACTTGAATACTCAGAAAGCCATTCACTTCTAAGACCAAAAGTTTTATAACCCTTAATCTTTGCATGTAACTTTTTGTCCATATCAGTAATCATTCTTACACTATCCGCTGCTATACAACCTCTATCATGAGCATTAAAACACTTTAAACAGTGGATACATTTGTTTTTATCTATATTAATATTAGGTGTAACTTGCAAAGCACCTGTTGGGCAATCAGCCTCACAAACTTCACAATGTACGCAATAAGCACTTTTATAAACCAATCGCTTTAGCAAATAGCCAAACTGAGGATTAGCACTGATACCACATACCCTAAATTCTGTTACATCATTATCTTTTTGCAGAATTGTAAAGTCATATAATCTCTTATTATATTTTAAAGAGCCTTGTACTTTATCTACGTCTTTCTGACAAACAGAATATTCGCCCAAAGCGAACATCCAATCAAGCAAAGAGTTATTCGGATTTTCTATCTTAACGATTAAATCCGTATCATGTTTATAAAACACAACCTTAGCCTTTACTATATCCTCGCCACCAATAGCTTTAATTTTCCATTTTCTATCTCGTAAATACGAAGCAGTATCATGAATTCCAACATATTTAGACCAAGAAGATAACTTTTGCATAAAAGGAGCAGCACTTTCGGAAAATTTTCTGTTCACTATCATATCATCCCAAGTTGTAGCAAAAGGACAAACCAAACAGCCGACTCTTGCCTTACCATATCGATAAGCTATATTTATATCTAAATGCTGTTCGAAGAGATACAAGAAAATTTCAACAGTATTCCAATATAGAATAGGATGAGCATTATATACATTTGTATGCTTTCCTTTACCTTTTCGTTGGTATGCACTACGTTTGGTACTTTCCTCCGCTCTCACACCATCAAATGTAAGAATCTTAGCCTGTTTATCATCACCACTTTTCAACATGCGATAAAGCGGAGCTGTTTTCATCACAGAACAACACCAACGGTGTGTATCACTAGGTGTTCCTATCTTATCCCAATAGTTCAAAACACTATCGTGATTACGAGCTAATGAAAATTTCAAGTCAGGAAACTTCTCCTTATATTGCTTTTGAATCTTATCGTATAGTTCCAAAGAAGGTGGCAACTCATAGCCTGTATCACTATAAATCACCTCAAAATCGGTACTTGGAATTGCACGGGTACACAAGTCAAGTACAACTTGCGAATCCTTACCTCCAGAAAAAGAAGCAATAAACTTGTCTATTTTTGTAGTTTGATAAACTCGTTTTCCTGCATTGTTAGCTTCCTCCAATGGCATAATATCAAAAGAGTCACAATCCTCTTTAACAATCGCCATTTTTTTCTTGACTTTTTTCTCTGCTTTTTGGGCTAAAGCCTCAAAGTCTAACATGTTAGCGGATGCAGCCTGTACAGTCTTACGAGCACGGGCATACTGTTCGTATGTCTCGTGAATAAATTCAATCGCCTCACTTTCTAAGAGGAACATCTTATCCTTGTTGCGCTTCAACATCGTGGCAACATCAACAGGTTCCAACACTAAGTTTTCGCCAGCTGGTTGCAGCAAGATGGTAGCAGCATCATAGATGTTGGCACCTTTTGCCTCAAAGACGAGTTCACCTTTATAATAATATTGCTTATTGATTGCCCACAGAAGTGGTTCTTGGCAATGAGGATATTGCCAACCAAGTTTATCCAATCCTAAGAGATCAAGTTCTTCATAGAACACAGGTCTTGGAGATGTACCCAATACACCTTCTACGATACGTGAGTGCAATCGCACTCCATTCACCTCCTTGTCCCATGTAACTTTATACACTAGAGCTTTCCTTTCTATTTATACCGTAGAATTCCCAAGTGCGGATGATGTTTCTGATTGATGTAAAATTAGACTATACGAAAAAGCGTGGGAATTCGCCTATTGCCCATCCCACCTTCGAGGCCTTCGCATTGCCAACTGTCGAGACGGACAACTGCAGAAAGCCCACGCATGACATATATCATCCCATGCGTGGGCAGCCGCAAAATACAAATAGTATATATACGACAACTCACGGCAGGGTACAATATACCTACCGTGAGCATCTACCGTTGTCTTGTCTTTTGACAGTTTTCGGAAGTTGCGAAGTTTCGAAGGTCAAAGACAAGCGTCAGATAAACGCTCTATTCCATAAAAGTCACACCCACCCGCTCAGCCCTTCGGGCTTTCTGCGGTAGAATGCATTTGCAAAAATAATAAATATTTCTGAAATACACACGCTTATCTTTGTTTTTTTGTGTATTTTAGTAAAAAAGAAGTTGAACATCTATAAAAGTAAGTGTTATGATCAGTTATCTTAGGTTTTTGTTAATCATAACTCTCCATGACGTTACTGTTGCCATGATGTGATCATTGTGATGTTAAAAAAGCAAGAATAAAGGAAATCATTCATTCTCATTTGTAAATATATCCTTCCAATTTTAACTTACTTGTTTTGAGTCAATGTAGCACTCAAGAAAAGGATTCCAGCATATAAATGATGCTCATTTTTCAACTTTTCGTATCAAAAATTAATAGTAATTCTCTATTTCGAACTCATGTCGTACAATTATAGACCTCATGACGTACGATTACAGTTCTCATGTTGTACAACTATACACTCCCAAGTCGTACGACTATAGGGTGCCATGTCGTACGACATGAGAACTTATAAACATTACTCTTCAATCTCAAAAGTCATAACTCTTTGATTTTCAGCACATTCTTTTCTTCGTTCATATTTTCAATATTCACACAAAATAAGAATCTGTTCCGAAATACCGAAATCTCAGCGAGGAAAATATAAAGAGAAAATCACAAACACTCATGGCAGCATCTACATTGTTCGTTCATGCAGCTCCTCCAAAGGAAGGCTTTGTATCTGCTTCCTTTAATTCCCATTGTGTCGCTTTTTTATCGTTGCACATAAATGTTTTATTTATAATGGTTTGACAAAATGCAATACACTTCTATACAACTACATACAAGCCCAACCAAACTTTCTGACTATTTCAGTAAACAGACCTTTATCTTTAACTGGGATATTAACAACAATGCTTTCCTTACCTGAAGTTTCCAGATAATAACCTTCATCTGGCAAACGATCTTCAGGTATTGTTGTATTGATTTTCAAATCCAGCACAAGGTTATTATCAGCCCCTCTCACATTAAAGTACTCCTTATCTCCTTCAGGAGACAAGAACAAGGAGCGCAAGTCTTTCTTTCCCATGCAGAAATCCTGCAATCTCTTACTGGAAATACGAATTGCCGTATATTTGCATTCGGGAGTATCTTCATACAGCAAACACAAATACAACGTGTCAAAACAATCCCTTGCGGTTAGCAATTGAGGATTGTCGTAGTACTCCAGTATGCTATCTACTTTTAGCTTGGATTGTTTCATATTCATAATTCTATTGTTTTTACCTTTTTAATATCAAACGCTTTGCTTCTCCACCAAGAATAATGAGAGTTTTTGAATGTCTTCTTAATTTTTCCATCCATAGGCCGAAGGCTTACCTCCGCTATATTGGCATGCTTGAACTTTGGGAGTTTCAATAGTCTTTTTGCATCCTCCAATAAGGAAAAGACAGATACTGCTCTCACTATACAATCATCAATACCTTCTCCTTTAAAAACTTTATTTGGTGCCAATCGTTTTTGAGAGAAAAAGTCCTCTGATTCCGCAGGATTTCCATAGGATACACGGAAATAAGTACCATCGCATTCAACAGAGTCAAATGGCGGACAACTCGGTGGCAATTCTTCAAACCATTGATATTCCATAATCATATTTTTAAAAAACACATGGCAAAGATAACATTTTAATTCGATATTCACAAATTTTAGGACGAAAAATTTAGTGAAGTCAGGCTATGAGTTGATCATTATGAAGCCTGCCCCTTAGTTTTTTGCACTTTTATTGAGAACTTGCCAACTTACCATCTACTTTCTTAGCGGATAGGCTTTACTTTTTTAGAAGATTTAACCCATTCTTAGCCCCCTATTTTTAGAAAAATCAGTAACTTTGCATAAGCTTCAACAAGATAAGACATTTTCATCATGGCAGAACATCTTATAATAAAAGGAGAAACGAAGGCAGAACTTTACGCCACTCTCCTCCCTCAGCTTCAATCGCTCGTAGAAGGCGAAAGCGACATCATCGCCAACATGGCAAATATTTCAGCATGCATCATGGATACCTTTCATTTCTGGTGGGTAGGTTTCTATCGCGTCATTGATGAAAACCTTGTATTAGGACCTTTCCAAGGACCTTTGGCTTGTACCCGAATCAAACGGGGCAAGGGAGTTTGTGGCACAGCTTGGGACAAGGCAGAAACCATCGTTGTAGAAGATGTAGAAAAGTTTCCTGGTCATATAGCTTGCAGTAGTGCTTCCCGCTCAGAGATAGTAGTGCCTGTCATTAGAAATGGTGAGGTCATCGCCGTACTGGACATTGACAGCGAACACCTCAACACCTTCGATAGTATTGATAAAGAATGGTTGGAGAAAGTGGCAGAAATAGTGCCCAACCCATTTTCAACCTATTAAATCTTTGCCAAAAGTCATTGATTTTCAAGGACATAACTTATAGAGAAACAACATGACTTAAAGATGCGCATCATTGCACCTTAAAGAAGCGCATCATTAGCACCTAACGAAGCGCATCATTAACACCTAACGAAGCGCATCATTAGACCTCAATAAAGCGCTTCGTTAAAGTTTATACTTCTGCATCCTTTAAAAACTTGCCATTTTACAAGGCTGCAGCCACCCTTCTTACTTTTGCCAATCTGGCCATAAAGGTTGAATCATTTTTTGTTGATTGCAGATTATATCTCATCTGCATTTTCAACAAAGGCTCAGCATTCACTCCAAGTGCAGCCTCAAAGAGCAGGGCCGTTTTTTCCGTTACCGGACGACGAGCATTCAGAATTTCATTCAGAGCAGAATAGGCAATGCCCATTTCCTCAGCCAACTGTCGCTGAGAAATTCCACGATATTCTATTTCATCCTTCAGAACATCTCCAGGATGCGTAGGAAAAGCCGGAGTCATCTCGTTTGCTCGCATTCCCTTCATTGTTGTTTTATCGTTGCTCATAACTACATTATTTATAGATGTTGCAAAGATAATATACTGAGCCCACTTTAAAAAGTAAGGCCTGTTTAAGATGTTTATATTTCACGATAATAATCTTCGATTTATGCCGTTATCTGGAGTATTTTTCGTATCTTTACACCATCAATCAAACAGAATGACTATGTTTAAAAAGACAGATCCGAATCCTCAGTTAGATATATTCACGGCTCCCTCAATGCAGTTAGGAAGT
>ERZ773165.776-NODE-776-length-21998-cov-80.805177_pt1 | contig 21998 bp, 19 predicted proteins | sample MGYA00581003_ERZ773165 | MGnify/ENA primary metagenome ERZ773165 (study PRJEB29015, sample SAMEA2737817) | human gut metagenome | biome: human gut; feature: human-associated habitat; material: faeces | place: China | collected 2012 ... | reverse complement strand
GCTACCTTTTTGACCTCTGTGTCATCTTATGAGGGCGGTTGCGGATTTGAGGATTTCCATCGACATGCATTCTTAGCACGAAAATAGGGAGATCACACCATTGAAGTTCCATAACTAGTTTGCTTTCTCGTAAGTTAATCTAACTTTTTTGTCTGGAGTATCATCTTCCAAAGGATATTCTACAACCATCTTCTTGCTGTTGACAGAAATGACATCAAAGACATCTTCCTCATACCCTCTGTTGTCAAAAATAGTTAGTTTGTTACCTTTAATTGTATAGGTGCTATTGTAGCTACTTTCTACCCATGAACCTTGAAATTGGTAATAATAAGAATAGCGGCAAGTCATGTCGCTCTTAAATGTAATGGCCTCATATTCATCATCTCCAAGCGTAATATCTTTATCAACCTGCTTGTAAACGTCATCTCCACTAGTCTCCATACCACTTCCTATGTACTCCCATCCAGAAACATGAGTAGGAATCCATCGTCCTCCCACGATATTCTCCTTGATAGACTTTTGAGAAGGAGCATCGTCATCATCAGATGAAGAACAAGCGGTGAAAGACACCATTGCCAACAAGGCGAAGAGAATCGCCATCAAAGAAAAATGTAACTTTTTCATGAGTTTCTGCCCGTCATGCCGGTAGCTAAGCTTTTGAATGTTATTAAATTAGTGAATATTTGCTAGTTGTATTTGCGAAAGCCATCGTTCTCTACATAACACCTACGGATACAAAACACGTGGACGAAAACTTGTCCACATTGCAGCCGTAGGAAAAGCTGAGAAAAACGACAAGTAACGTCCACGCTATAGCGGACGTCTACTAACTGTCGGCTTTTCTATTGCTTTTATTGAAGTTTCCTACGTTCCAATGTGCATGACCGAATAGCAAACGCTAATTTAACCATCAAAAAAATCAGAAGTCATCCCCTATTGGAGAATCATTCCGAATGCAAAGGTAATGAATATTTTTGAAATACCAATATTTTTTCCTTATTTTTTGTTTTTCTCTGAATTTATGATTAACTTTGTGCCGAGATTATCACATAATAATAGAGAATAATGGCAATGGATAAACATATATTTAATGAGGAACAACTTAAGCGGGCTGAGGGTATCATAAGAAATCCTTTGGCAAAGCTATCGAGTCTTTCTTCTTCCGAATTAAGAGATTTGGCGGTGGTATGGTGTTATTACTCAGGTAAGATAGAGGGCAATACCTATACATACGTGGAGACGGAGACGCTCTTGAAGGATGGCATCACGCCCGAAAAGCGATACGAGGATGCCAAAATGCTGAAGAATCTGCATAATACTTTCGTAGGAGAATTAGAATATATCCATAAGGGAAAGAACCAAGAGCAGATAGATGAGCGCACGCTCTTCCGCATCCATTCCACCATCAGCGACGGTTTGGTATCTACCGAGGAGCGAGGGCAACTTCGTGACCGTGCCGTGAGAATTAGCGGTACGGAATATATTCCGCCTAAAAATCGTGAGGACATCATGCAGAAATTAGGAATGATACTCTTTGAGCAAGAGCAATATCAGAACCCTTTGGAGAGAGCCGTCTTCTTGCATTGCAATGTGGCGAGAATTCAGCCATTCATTGATGGCAACAAGCGAACTTCCCGAATGCTAGAGAGTGTGGTGATGATGAATGCCGGCCTCATCCCAGTCTATTCTGCCAAAGATGCCAATATTCTGCATTATCGTAGAGGTTTGATAGCATTCTATGAAACAGGAGATTATACCCAATATGCAGATTATTTCTTGGGGAGATTAGAAGAAAGATTAAAAGAAATAGAATAAATGATACCACACGGCATGACGGAAACTCACTGCCCATCACATGTTGTGCGACCGCATATCAGCTGCTGGACATGCGCACAACAGGTGTTGGGCGAGCGCTCAACAGCTGATGTGCGATTAACGAACCTTAATTCTTTGGAGACACAACCTTATTCTTCTGACTTTTTCTATTCATATTTTCAAAGACTCCCATTTGTTCTTTCCTGTGCTTCTATCGGTTCTTTCATTGCCAACAAAGCATTCATAAATACACACGCGAGCGTACATTATATATAACATACCACCGAAAAACAGACACTTCATACCATACATTCGTCCATCCCATACCATACGTTTGGTATGAGCTTTACTCCCATCGTGGTAGTATTTTTACACCCCATGTGGTATTGCCCAAGTCACGAAAACGCAGTACCTTTGCACCCAGAAATAATAACAAAATAAAAGGTATAGATTATGGACAATAAGACTATCAAACATCTCAAGGAATTGGAGGCTGAGTCAATCTACGTGCTGCGTGAGGTTGCTGCCCAGTTCGAAAGACCAGTCATCCTCTTCTCTGGTGGCAAGGATTCTATCGTGGTAACTTACTTGGCTTACAAGGCTTTCTATCCTGCCAAGATTCCGTTCCCACTGCTACATATCGACACAGGACATAACTTCGACGAAACCATACAATATCGTGATGAACTGGCGAAGAAACTCGGAGCCGAACTCATCGTGGGCAGCGTGCAGGAAAGCATCGACAAGGGAAGAGTGAAGGAGGAAACGGGTTATTATGCTTCCCGCAACAAGCTGCAGACCACTACCCTGCTCGATACCCTGGAGGAACATAAATTCGATGCAGCCATCGGAGGCGCAAGAAGAGATGAGGAAAAAGCCCGTGCCAAGGAACGCTTCTTCAGTCATCGTGACGAGTTCGGACAATGGAACCCGAAGAACCAGCGCCCTGAGCTCTGGAACATCTTCAACGGCAGAAAGAACATGGGCGAACACTTCCGTGTGTTCCCTATCTCCAACTGGACCGAGATGGATGTATGGCAGTATATCTTCCTGGAAAATATCCCGATGCCTTCGCTCTACTTCACCCACGAAAGAGAGGTATTCAACCGTGACGGACAATGGCTCGCAGCCCTGCCTTGCATCAAGCGCAAGCCTACAGAGGAAGTGGTAAAGAAGCTGGTTCGCTGCCGCACCATCGGCGACATCACCTGCACCGGACTCACGGAATCAAAAGCAACAACCGTAGCGGATATCATCGACGAAATTGCTTCTACCCGTGTTACTGAACGTGGAGGAAGAGCCGATGACAAGCGAAGTGAAACGGCAATGGAAGACCGCAAGAAGGCGGGATACTTCTAATTTAATGAGAAATGAGAAATGTGAAATGAGAAATGAGCATAGCAAGCATATAGTGCAAACAACTCAACATTTAACACTTAAGATTTAAAAAGCATGGACAGAGGTTATTTAGATATGGAACTGCTCCGCTTCTCTACTGCGGGCAGCGTGGACGATGGAAAGAGTACTTTGATAGGAAGATTGCTTTATGATAGCAAGTCGATTTTCGAAGACCAGTTGGAGGCGGTGGAAGCGGCAAGTAAAAGCCGTGGTAATGAAGAGGTGAACTTAGCTTTGCTCACGGATGGTCTCCGTGCTGAGCGTGAACAGGGCATCACCATCGATGTGGCCTACCGCTATTTCGCAACACCGAAACGCAAGTTTATCATCGCTGATACTCCGGGACATATTCAGTATACCCGCAACATGGTGACGGGTGCAAGTACTGCCGACCTGAGCATCATTCTCATCGATGCACGACATGGTGTACTGGAGCAGACTGTACGTCACAGCTATATTTCTTCGCTTCTCGGAATACCTCATATTCTGGTGGCTATCAACAAGATGGACCTGGTTGATTTCAGTGAAGATGTATATAACAAGATTATCGCAGACTACAAGAAGATGTCTGAGACACTCAATATCAAGAACGTGGTATTTATCCCTATCAGCGCCAAGGATGGAGATAATGTAGTCAACAAGAGTGAAAAGACGCCTTGGTATGATGGTCCAACACTTCTGAACTACCTGGAGACCGTTCCGGTAGGTCATAAGACGGTGAGTGATTTCTTCCGCTTCCCGGTACAATATGTGATTCGTCCTATCAGCAGTCAGTTCCCAGACTATCGTGGTTATGCAGGTAGAATAAGCGGCGGCATCATCCGTCCGGGTGACAAAATCAGAGTTCTTCCTTCAGGTACAGAAAGTACCATCAAGAGCATCGACTTTGTAGAGGAGCATTTAGAGGAAGCTTATTCACCAATGAGCGTAACGCTGACCCTGAATGATGACATCGACATTTCTCGTGGCGATACGATTGTGAAGGCAGACGAAAAGCAGCCAAGTATCAAACAGGATATTACGCTGGATGTTTGCTGGTTCAACGAGCGTCCAGCTGCCGTAAGGAATAAATATGTAATCCGTCAGGCTACTTTCGAAACACAGGGTTTGATACGCAGCATCAACTACCGCCGCAACATCAATACTTTGGAAAAGGAAGAGGGAGTAAGTGAATTGAAGATGAATGACATCGCCGAAATCACTATCCACACCGCCAACCCATTGGTATTCGACCCATATCAGGCGAACAAGGTGACGGGAAGCCTCATCTTCATCGATCCTGATACGAATGAAACCGTGGGAGCGGGACTGATTAAGTAATGAGAAATGAAAAATGAGAAATGAGAAATGATAAAAGCAATATAGAGTCTCTCGTACCAGAGCTCAATAAGAAATTCAGCGATGCGCCTGCCGAGGATATTGTCGGTTATTTCCTTCAGGCATTCAAAGGGCGCATCGCTCTTTCTTCTTCTCTCAGCATAGAAGATCAGACGCTTACCGACATCATCGTGAAGAAAGATAAAACTGCACGCATCTTCACACTTGATACTGGTCGCCTTTTCCCGGAGACTTACCAGCTCATCGACAAGACCAACATGACGTATGGCATCAACCTGGAGGTATTCTTCCCCAACTATGAGGCAGTACAACAGATGGTGAAAGAAGAAGGTATCAATCTGTTTTATAACTCCATAGAAAGTCGCCACCGCTGTTGCCAGGTGAGAAAACTGGAACCTCTCAAACGGGCAATGAAAGGACTGGATGTTTGGATCTGTGGACTGAGAAAGCAGCAGAGCGTGACCAGAAAGAACATGCAGGTAGTAGAATGGGATGACATTCACAACCTCATCAAAGTAAACCCACTCATCAACTGGTCTGAAGAAGACGTTGAACAGTATGTAAAGAAGCACCATGTGCCTTATAACAAGCTGCAGGACAAAGGTTTTCCGAGCATCGGTTGCCAACCTTGTACAAGGGCTATTAAGCCTGGCGAGGATATCCGTGCAGGCAGATGGTGGTGGGAATCTCCAGAGCACAGGGAGTGTGGACTTCATCAGAGAAGCTAAGAGTTAAGTGAAGAACGAAGAGCTTTTTAAGTGAAAAGTGAAGAAACAACGTTCGACGGACGAAGTGAAAGTCAATTCAAATGTTTTTAAGAAAGAAATGAGCATGAAGAATTTGATCATCAATATTTTGGAAGCTGCAGTATTTCTACTGTTGGGATTGGGCGTTAGTCTGCTCAAATAATTCTTGAAAAATAAAAAGAGTATGGATTATAGAATTGCAAAGGATAAGATTGCAGGACAAGTGATGTTCATCATGACCATTGCCTCCATATTACTGGTGATAGCCATGACGATAGGGTTGTTCATCAAATCGGAACCGATATTGAGCCAGTATCATCTGTGGGACCTGCTCACAGAAAGCAACTGGCGACCGATGGAAGGGAAATTTGGTTTTCTGCCATTCCTTGCTGGTACCTTCTGGTGCACAGTACTCGCCATGATTATTGCCTTACCGATATCACTTTTCATGGCTATATATCTTACGGAATATGCCCATCGAAGGATTAGGAAATACGTTTATCCCCTACTCGACATTCTCGCTGGTTTACCTTCGGTCATCTATGGTGTCTGGGGATCCTTGCTGATAGTACCTTTCATTTCAAAATATGTAGCTCCTCTCTTCATTGATTTTTCTTCGGGATATACGGTGCTTGCAGGAGGTATCGTATTAGGAGTCATGGTTATTCCCCTCTTAGTAAGTCTGTTCATGGAGATTTTCGATAACATATCGAAAGAACTGCGTGAGGCTTCGCTCTCTTTAGGTGCTACGCAATGGCAAACCATCAAATACGTGGTTCTGAGAAAAGCCAGACCGGGAATGATTGCAGCCATCGTACTGGCCTTGAGCCGTACTCTCGGAGAAACGATTGCAGTTCTCATGGTCTGCGGCAATCTTGCCATCGTACCAGGAAGTCTGCTCGATGCCTGCTATCCGATTCCGGCACTTATCGCCAATAATTATGGTGAAATGCTTTCAGTTCCGCTCTACGACAGTGCTCTGATGTTTGCAGCCTTCCTACTTTTCTTCGTAGTGGTCATCCTGAATCTCTGTTCAAGAATCGTGCTTTTAAAGGTAAAAAGGTAAAAAAGTAAAAAGGTAAAAGGGTAAAAGTACAAAAGGCTTATGAAATACTTGGAAGAAAAAATCGTGAAAATTTTGATGCTTCTGTCAATCGGCATTGTCGCTTTCTTCGTACTGAGCGTTCTCTGGACCATCTTCAGACGAGGATTTCCGGTACTCTCCTGGGAAATGGTGAGTCAATTACCAAGCGGAGGTTTCTATCTGGGCGGTAAGGGAGGTTTTCTCAATGCCATCGTGGGAAGTCTTTATATCGTAGGAGGTTCTACCATAGTCGGACTGCTTATCGCACTACCTGTAGTATTCTATATGAACGTGTATCTGAAACCGAATTCCAAATTCGGTTATGCTGCTCGTCTGGCTTACGACACTCTCTTTGGAATACCAAGTATCGTATATGGCTCGTTTGCCTTCACCATCATGGTATGGTTGGGAATCAGAGCCTCGCTGGGCGGTGGAATTTTGGTAACTACCCTGCTGATAGTACCTATCCTGATTCGTTCAATGGACGAAGTCGCCAAGACCATCCCACCGGAGATTCTGGACAGTTCCTACAGTTTAGGAGCCACACGCATAGAAACCATCGGCGTCGTATTGCGACAGATAGCTCCAGCCATCGCTACCGCTACTCTTTTGAGCATCGGAAGAGCCATTGGAGACTGTGCCGGTGTGATGTTTACAGCAGGCTTTTCAGACCATATCCCTCATGGTCTCAACCAGCAAGCCGCAACGCTACCACTAAGCGTATTTTTCAAGTTGAGTGCTCCACAGGAAGATGTACAGAACAGAGCCTATGCAGCAGCCGTGGTGCTCACCATCATCGTTTTGATATTGAGCTTCGGTGGCCGTTTCATCATGAGTCATTTCTCGAAGAATAAAATATAATATTTGCGCACGCAGATTTTTCTTCTCACTAAATATTTTTATGTCCCACAGATTTCACAGATTTACACTGATTTGGAGACCTGTTCGGTCTTTGAAGAAGTCAAAATCTGTGAAATCTGTGGGACATAAGAAAGAAGGTGTGTCAAAAGTGGGAAATCCACTTCAGGCACACCTTTTTCATTTTCCATTGAATAAAATCCTATACCTTATTTCCCTCTTTCGGGAAAACCACGGTAGGCTTGAAGGTCTTAGCCTCCTCAAAGTCCATGATGGCATAGGCAATGATGATAACCGTATCACCCACCTGAACCTTGCGGGCAGCAGCACCGTTCAAACAGATGCAACCACTGCCACGCTCACCCTTGATGATGTAGGTTTCCAAGCGTTCGCCATTATTATTATCTACAATCTGAACTTTTTCTCCAGCAATCAGTCCGGCAGCATCCATCAGATCCTCATCGATGGTAATACTTCCCATGTAGTTGAGATTGGCTTCCGTAACAGTCACGCAATGGAGTTTACTCTTCAATACTTCGATTTGCATATCTCGATTCGTTTATCTTTATCAAACTGACTAAATTATATAGAGCTACATGATACTGTTTCTATCGCCAGGATTACCCCTTGTACTTGATATGGTCGATCAGGCGTATAGGGGTCTTTCCACAATACACCGTAATACAACCTACAACATAGGCAGAGTCATCCCATGAAGCAACATCCTGCAAGGTATCACCATCCACAATCTCGAAATACTCCACTTCAAGACCATCCACGGCATTGATATCCTCAACCACTTTATCGTGAGTTTCCTTGACAGTATGAGTCTTTGCGAACTCAACACTCGCCTTGAGAGCCTTGAAGATAGAAGGAGCAATAGCACGCTCATCAGCAGAGAGCAAGGTATTTCTACTACTCTTCGCAAGACCATCCTCATCACGAATGATAGGACACTCTACGATTTTGACATCACTACCGATGTACTTGACGAGTTGCTTGATGACTGCAATTTGCTGCCAATCCTTCTCACCGAAATAAGCACGAGTAGGACGAACGATATAGAACAAACGGCTAACTACCTGACATACGCCATTGAAATGTCCAGGACGCTTAGCGCCCTCCATGACGGTAGAAACCGGTGGAAACTCAAAATGGCGCTCATCAGGGATTGGATACATTTCCTCAACTGATGGAGCAAATACATAATCAGCACCACAAGCCTCAAGAAGCTTGCAGTCAGCATCGAGTGTACGAGGATAGCGATCCAGGTCACCCTGATCATTAAACTGAGTAGGATTCAAGAAAACTGATACCACAGTAACACCGTTTTCCTTAACACTACGCTTAACCAAAGAGGCATGACCCTCATGAAGCGCACCCATAGTTGGCACTAAGCCGATTTCCTTTCCCTCCTTGCGAACATCGAAAAGTTCATTCTGGAGGTCAACAATCTTATTGAATACTTTCATCGTTTAAATCTGTTTTCAGGGTGCAAAATAACAACTAATTTCTGAAATAACAAAAAAATATCATAAAAATATGCCTTTTAGGGCATTGATTTCTTTGTTTTCCCTAATTTTTTCGCTAATTTCAACTTTTTTTTGTAACTTTGCACCTAATTCGAGAAGAATAAATTAATAATTATGGCAAAGAAAGTATTATTCATCAATCAGGAGATTAATCCATACGTAGCTGAAAGCCGCATGTCTGTCATGGGAAGAGAGTTGCCTCAGAAAATGCAGGAGGCAAGTTTCGAAATTCGAACATTCATGCCAAAATGGGGCATCATCAATGAGCGACGTGGTCAACTACATGAGGTTATTCGCCTTTCTGGCATGAATCTCATTATCGACGATACGGATCATCCACTGATTATCAAGGTTGCCTCTATTCCGACAACCCGTCAGCAAATCTATTTCATCGACAACGATGATTACTTCAACAACCGCCAAATGGGTGCGGACGAAAATGGCGTGGAATACACCGATAATGGTGAGCGCGCTATTTTCTATGCAAGAGGCGTGTTGGAGACTGTCAAGAAACTACGTTGGCAGCCTGATGTAATCGTTTGTCAGGGATGGATGAGTGCTGTGGTACCTCTCTATATCAAAACTGCCTACGCAGAAGAACCTTCATTCGCAAACTCCAAGGTTATCATCTCTCTTTACAACAACGAACTGAAGGGAGAATTAGGCACCAACTTTAAGCAGTGCGTAGATTTCCGCGATGCGAAAGCAGAACTTCTGGATGGTTACAAGAACGACTTTGACTTCGTAGAACTCGGCAAACTGGCCATCGACTATTCAGATGGTGTGGTAGAAGGTGAAGAGGGCGTAAACCCTATCCTTCTGGAATATGCCAAGGAGAAAGAAAAGCCTATGCTGGGATTCACTGGCAACGACTTCGAAGAACCATATACAAACTTCATCAATGAGGTTTGTCCTGATGAAGAATAAAAGTTTATTCTGCAATATTCTGTTCCCTGTAAAGGGGTTTAAAAAAACAAAATTAGAAATGAAGTTTTTCAAATATACAGCATTGATAATGGCAGCCTTTTCCATGGTTGCCTGTGATGACACTACCGACATGATTGGTTCGTCTATCACTAATAATGTGGATAAACTCACCGTTACGGATGCGACATACAATGTAATTACCAATTCATTGGCTGCAGGGTCCGTTTTAAGTAAAACAAATAATGGTATTATTGGTAAAGTAAAGGATCCTGAAACAAAAGCTTATCTGACAGCCGACTATATGGCTCAGTTAGCTCCGCTTTCTTCATTCGACATCGATACTCTAAAATATATCAAGGATGCCAACAATGGTGTACTCAAAGCTGATTCCTGCTTCCTCCTCGTGAGCTATCAGAGCACATACGGAGACACCCTCGCACCGATGAAGGTTACTGCATACGAAATGACCAAAGCGATGCCTGAGGACAGAAATTACTATTCTGATTACGACCCGATGGCTGAAGGATATGTGAGCAAGGACAATTTGCATTCCAGCGCTACATATACCCTATCCAAATCAAAGGGCTATTTCAAGATTTATTTCAACAAGCCTTTTACGAAAAATGGGGTACATTATGACAACTATGGTACATACATCATGCAGAACTACGAGAAGCATCCAGAATACTTCAAGAGCAATTATGAGTTCATGAAGAATATCTGTCCTGGTTTCTACATCAAGCATGAAGGCGGTATCGGTAACGTAGCTGACATCTGGAATACTGAGCTCCAGTTCTACTGGACCCGAAAGAAGACCGTCAAGGCTTCTGATGGTGTAACAGACAGTACTGTTGTTTCATCCGGTTTCAACCGCTTTGATGGTACAGAAGAGGTCCTTCAGACGAATAGGATCACCAATGACCAGGATAGAATCAACGAATTGGCTACAGATGAAAGTTGCACATACTTGAAGTCTCCTGCGGGCATCTTCACGGAGGTTACTCTCCCTGTAGAAGATATCATCAGAGGTCATGAGAAGGATACGCTGAATACAGCAACGGTTATGTTCCCAAGAATCAAAAATGTGGATGAAAACAATGCATATAATTTTGATACTCCACAGACGGTTCTCTTACTGCCAAAAGACAGTTTGAAGTCTTTCTTTGAGAATGGTGACATTATAGACAATAGAACATCCTTCTACGCTACATACAATACCATCAACAAGAACACTTATACGTTCAGCAATATCAGTAACTTGATTACTGCCATGTATAAGAACAAGGGTAAGAGCGAGAATTGGAACAAGGCGGTACTCGTACCTATCACCATTACTACAGTAACAGAGAACTCATCTACCGTTATCAGTAAGATGACACACTGTATGAGTTTGACCTCTACCAGACTGGTAAAGGGAACTGATGTATATGAGACCAAAGATGGCAAGCGTGTTCCCGCAGGACCTATTCAGATCAAAGTCATCTATAGCAAGTTTAAAGAGAATTAATCAAGATGGAAGACAATTTCCTGGAGCGTCATCGGGAGGACTACGAAAAGCGAAAAGCTGCATGGCTTCGCAAGAAAAAACGTTTTCCTGTGATTAAAGGCGGAAGGGCTATTCCTGAGAAACCAGAGGATGAGGCTCTATAAATGACGTAGTTTTAATAAACTCTATCATATTAAAAAGCGAAAGAAATAGGATGAGAATCTTATTTCTTTCGCTTTTTTAATAAGAACATCAACTCATTTCAACTGACAACAGTAAACTTAGCAAACTTCAATAAGAGTTGCTTACGACCAGAATTAACAAATTCTACGGTAGCCTTTGCATTCTCTCCAGAACCTTCTAATTTCACCACAGTTCCCACACCAAAACGCTGGTGTTCTATCTTGACTCCTTCCTGTAATCCTCCAAAAGAAGAATTCGTTCCGGAAACAGGTGTATCCTTCCCCATAATCCTGCGAGCAGCATTTACGGCTCTTACAGACTTGAAGTTTCCTTCATTGAGTGACGAAGATTTCGGTTCAGATCTATAACTGTCAGAACGAGGGGCAGATTTCGGTTCAGACTTATAGCCCTGAGAACTGAATGATGGCTTTGGATCCGGCATAAATTGGGATACCACAGATTTCTGTCTACGTTGACCTCTCAAAAACTCCGGTTCGTCATCATCCTGCTCCCATCTTGACCTGCGGGTTCTGGTATAATCATCCCGATCCCACGGCATTCTTCCACCATAACCACTATCCATTCCACTCGATTCACCTTCAGCCTGAATCAATCGAGAATCAATCTCATCAATGAAACGGCTTGGATTATCAAACTCCATCTTTCCATAGCGGAAACGGTTTTTGGCATTGGTCAGGACACAGCGCTTCTCTGCACGTGTAATAGCCACATAAAGCAGACGACGCTCTTCCTCAAGTTCACGTAAAGAAACTGCAGAAATAGGACTTGGGAAAATATTTTCCTCCAGACCGACAACAAAGACGGTTGGAAATTCCAGACCCTTGGCAGCATGAACAGTCATCAGAGAAACACGTGGAGCATCATCATCTCCCTTACTATCCAGGTCGGTCAACAGGGCTACATCCTGCAGATAATCAGTCAGAAATATCTCTTCTGCCCTATCCTCTTCCTTGCGTTCCTCCACAAACGTCTGCATACCACTCAAGAACTCCTCCAAGTTTTCCTGACGGGCAATATTGTCTGCGTCCTTACCGCCATTAAAGATTTCTGCACTGATACCACTTTCCTTGATAATAGCCTCACCAAGTTCATAGACATCCACCTGATTAGCTCGTTCAATAAAGCTACTGATAAGAAGACGGAATTTATCCAACTTAGTAAGCGTACCCTTGTTGACAGCTAATCCATAATGTTCGGGAGAAGAAATGATTTCCCACAAACTGACCTCCTGGCTGCGGGCACAATCTATCACCTTATTGACAGTAGTAGCCCCAATACCGCGAGTAGGATAATTGATGATACGCTTGAAAGCCTCCTCATCATCAGGATTAGCCACCAGACGGAAATAAGCAATGATATCCTTGATTTCCTTGCGCTGATAGAAACTCAATCCACCATAAATCCGGTAAGGGATACCCTGTTTACGGAATTCTTCCTCAAAACTACGGCTCTGCGCATTCGTACGGTAAAGGATGGCAAAATCACTATACTCGCAGTCATCCATGCGCTTGAATCGCTTGATATCCTTGCTGACAATCAATGCCTCCTCCTTATCGCTATAGGCAGGCTGGTACAGAAGCTTTTCTCCCTCTGCATTTTCACTGTACACATCCTTAGGAATCTGATTACGATTGTGCTTAATCAGACTGTTTGCGGCATTGACAATAGTTTGGGTAGAGCGGTAGTTCTGTTCCAGCTTGAAAAGTTTGGCATCATCGAAATGGCGTCTGAAATTCAGGATATTATCAATATTAGCACCACGGAAACTATAGATACTCTGCGAATCATCACCCACCGCACAGACACGCTGCTTTTCCTTACAAAGTTGCATCACGATATTCATCTGAACCTGATTGGTATCCTGATACTCATCCACAAGAATGAAATCAAAGCGGTCAGCATATTTCCTTCTGATATCCTCATGATCGCGGAACAACTGGAAGGTAAGGGTAAGCAAATCATCAAAGTCCATTGCGTTAGCCTGCTTACAACGCTGAACATAAGCAGCAAAAATCTTCCCCACCTCAGGCATCTTCTCACGCAAATCACGCTGGAGGAGTTCACCATTGGCAGTATATTCATTCGGTCCCATCAACTGGTTTTTTGCCATCGAAATCTTATGATGTACGGCAGCTGGCTTGTAAATCTTATCATCCAACCCCATCTCTTTGACAATAGCCTTGAGCAAGGAGCGGGAATCGGTCTCGTCATAAATAGTGAAATTATTATTGAAGCCAAGATGAGACGCTTCTGCGCGCAAAATACGTGAAAAGATACTGTGGAATGTACCCATATACAGATGGGCAGCCAAATCACCTCCCATCAGTCTATCAATACGTTCCCTCATCTCACGAGCAGCCTTGTTGGTAAAGGTTAAAGCCATGATATTCCAAGGTTTCAATCCCATTTCCAACAGATAAGCAATCTTGTAAGTAAGAACACGTGTTTTACCAGATCCTGCACCGGCAATCACCAGCGAAGGACCGTCTATATATTCCACAGCCTGACGCTGCGCCTCATTCAAGTCGTTCAATAAATCCATAAACTTCAAATATTATAACTATTTACCCTTATAACCACCCACTGCAGTAGAAGGGTCAAAATCCTCACCTTCTTTTGGGAAAGAAGGCACAAAACGCATTTCATGCTCTATCTGGCGTTGGCGCTTCTTCATATAAGCGCTCGGATTCTGGGAATCAAATTTTCTTGGATTAGGAAGCGTTGCCGCTATCAATGCACATTCACTTCTGAAAAGATCAGAAGCCTTTTTATTAAAATGGTATTCCGCCACAGCATCTACGCCATAGATACCATTGCCCATTTCTATACTGTTGAGATAAACCTCCATGATACGTTGCTTACTCCACATCATTTCTATCAGGAAAGTAAAATACACCTCAAAGCCCTTACGGGTCCAAGAGCGACCAGGCCAGAGAAAAACATTCTTGGCAGTCTGCTGACTGATGGTTGAGGCTCCATGAACCTTACCTCCACGGGCATTATTCTTGGCAGCATTCTCGATGGCATTAAAATCAAAACCATGATGCTTCAGAAAACGACCATCCTCGCTGGCCATTACAGCTACAGGCATATGAGGAGAGATTTTGTCCATACTTACCCAATGATGATGCAACGTAATGCTTTCACCATCAGCAACTTGCTGAAAACATCTGATAAACATCAGAGGGGTAAAATAAACCGGTAAGAAACGATATACTACAACAGCAAGAATGGTGGTACTGAAAAACAGCACCACCACCCATCTTAGAATATTTCTAATTCTTTTAAGTATCATTATTTCAATGTTCCGTTATTAGCGGCATTAACCATAGCCTGAGAAGCATAGAGGTAAACCTCTACACGACGGTTCTGAGCACAAGCTGCAGTTGTGTTGACAACTGGGTTAGAAGAGCCCAATCCCTCAACAGTCTTTACCTGATTACGTGTTACACCACAAGAAGAAAGATAGCTATAAACAGCATCAGCACGCTTCTGACTCAAAGGCAAGTTGATACCATCATTACCAGTTGCATCGGTATAACCCTGAATAGCAACCTCACAGTCAGTATTACTCTTCAATACACCAGCAAACTTAGCCAAGTCATTCTTAGCTGCGCTGCTCAATGTAGAACCATTAGTAGGGAAAAGGATACCAGAATCGAAAGTTACCTTGACAGCAGCCAAACCATTGGCATCAGTAACCTGCTCTACCTTGGCATTCTCAACAGCCTTAGCCTGCTCAGCCACCTTATCCATATGCTTACCAATCAAAGTACCAGCACCACCGCCAACTGCTGCACCAATAGCTGCACCAACGAGGGCACCTGTACCACGATGGCTATTGTTCAACAAACCACCTACGATAGCACCGAGGGCTGCACCTGCACCAGAACCTACTGCTGCACCTGTACCAGTCTTAGTCTGACAACTACCCAAAACCAACAGCATAGAAAGTGCTGCAACCGAAAATTTCATCTTATTCATATTCAAAATCTCCTATATTTTTGTTATTTAATTGCAAAGATAACTCTTTTTTCTCCATTATGGAGCTTTTTCTAATATTTTTTTGTATTTTTGCATGCAAATTTAATGGTATTTGATGAAAAGGACAAAGGGAAACACCTATTTTGGGTTGGAAAATCCCTATTGTGCACTTTTTCTGAAGGTATTTTACTCCTAAGAACGGAGCGAAGATATCTGACTATACCTATATTATAAATATTTGGAATATTAAAATTTAGAATAATAAAAATGGCTAAGGAACTTAAGAATTTGACCAAGCGTGCTGACAATTACAGTCAGTGGTATAATGACTTGGTAGTAAAAGCTGACCTCGCTGAGTTGTCACCTGTACGTGGTTGTATGATTATCAAACCATACGGTTACGCTATCTGGGAGAAGATGCAGCAGCAGCTCGACAAGATGTTTAAGCAGACAGGTGTACAGAATGCATACTTCCCTCTCCTCATTCCGAAGAGTTTCTTCTCTCGTGAGGCTGAGCACGTAGCAGGTTTCGCCAAGGAGTGTGCCGTAGTTACTCACTATCGCCTCCGTTCTACTGAGGATGGTACTGAAGTAGAGGTAGATCCTAATGCAAAGCTCGATGAGGAACTGATTATCCGCCCTACATCAGAGACTATTATCTGGAACACATACAAGAACTGGATTCATTCTTGGCGCGACCTCCCTATCCTCTGCAACCAGTGGTGTAACGTGATGCGTTGGGAGATGCGTACTCGTCCTTTCCTCCGTACATCGGAGTTCCTTTGGCAGGAGGGTCATACCGCTCATGCTACTAAGGAAGAGGCAGAGGCAAAGGCTCAGGAGATGCTGAAGGTTTATGCTGACTTTGCAGAAAACTACATGGGTGTTCCAGTTTTACAGGGTGTAAAGTCTGAGACTGAGCGTTTCGCTGGTGCATTGAACACATATACCATTGAGGCTATGATGCAGGATGGCAAGGCTCTCCAGAGCGGTACTTCCCACTTCTTGGGTCAGAACTTCGCCAAGAGCTTCGATGTTACTTATTTGAACAAGGAAAATAAGCCTGAGTATGTATGGGCTACTTCTTGGGGTGTTTCTACCCGACTGATGGGTGCCCTCATCATGGTTCATAGCGACGATAATGGTTTGGTATTGCCTCCAAAGTTAGCTCCTATCCAGGTGGTTATCATCCCTATCAACAAAGGCGAGGAGCAGTTGGCTCAGATTACAGCTAAGTTGCAGCCTGTTATCGACCAACTCCGCGAGCTGGGCATCTCAGTGAAATATGATGACAATACTGCTAAGCGTCCAGGATTCAAGTTTGCAGACTACGAGTTGAAGGGTGTTCCTGTGCGTCTCGCTATGGGTGGTCGTGACTTGGAGAACAACACCATCGAGATTATGCGCCGTGATACACTCGAGAAGGAGAATGTAAGCTTCGATGGAATCGTAGAGCGCGTAAAGGATATGCTGGAAGACATTCAGAAGAACATCTTCGAAAAGGCTCGTGCTTATCGTGATGCTCACGTTTATGAGTGCGACAACTACGAGGAGTTCAAGGAGCGCGTGAAGAATGGCGGTTTCTTCCTCTGCCACTGGGATGGTACAGCCGAGACCGAGGCAAAGATCAAAGAGGAAACACAGGCTACTATCCGCTGCGTGCCGTTCGCTTATGAGCAGACACCTGGTGTGGATATGGTAAGCGGCAAGCCTGCTATGGCTCGTGTCATCATCGCAAGAAGCTACTAAAAAGTAGATTCCAACCATGCATAGATTTAATATCATAGATTTCTATAATAAATAAAATAGAGATTCTATCCTATCGAATCCTATAAATAATAAAAGGTGAATGAGAATATTCTCATTCACCTTTTATTATTTTATTACTTAACTGAGTCTTTGAATACTTGACTACCCCTTATGGAATCAGCAAAGAAGAATCTCCGTAACTCAAGAAGCGGAAATCGTGACTTAAAGCATAATCATATACTTGATGCCAATCACCATGCAGGAAGGCGCTGACCAACAACAAGAGAGTACTCTGTGGCTGATGGAAATTAGTAACCAGCATCTTCACAATCTTATAGGTATATCCTGGAGCTATAATAATCTGTGTACTGGAATGCAGGGCCTCCAATCCATTCTTATCCAAATAATCTACGATAGCCTGAATAGCCTGCATCGGAGTAATATCATCTACAAGACCACCATCACGACCATCATCATAAGGATCCCACTGTTTCACATGCAAATCCTCTTCATTGGCCTCTGGATGTTTCAACAGATGAACACCCATATAATAAAGACTTTCAATCGTACGAACACTGGTAGTACCCACAGCTATCACCTGACAATCATGGTGAAGCAGTTTTTCCAAGCTACGACGATGAACAACGATATACTCCGTATGCATCTGATGCCCCTCAATCTCCAAACTCTTGACCGGTTTGAATGTACCAGCACCAACATGAAGAGTCACTTCTTCTCTGTCTATACCATGGGCATCCAAATCTGCCAAGACTGCATCTGTAAAATGAAGACCAGCCGTAGGAGCAGCTACACTACCCTTGATTTTAGAATAAACCGTCTGATAGGTAGTCTTGTCACTCTCCTGAGTTTCACGATTCAGATAAGGAGGAATCGGCAATTCACCGACTGCCTCGAGAATCTCAGCAAAAGAGATATTTTCATTATCCCAATCAAAGTCTATCCAATAATTAGTTCCACCACCTACAGCTAAAGGAGCAGCCTTGCCGTCAGCACCAGCCTCTCCTCTTCGCATCGTTGCAGAAAGAGTGAGCGAATGACCTTTGATTTCAAAATCGCGTTTCAGGCTACCGTCTTTCCATTTCTTCAGATTACCCACCATACACAACCAAGAACAGTGACCAGTAGTCTGGAACATCAATTCATAATCGGTAGGAGCAGCAGGTTCCATCAGGAAGACTTCAATCAAAGCACCAGTTTCCTTTCTAAAGTGCATACGTGCTTGAATCACCTTTGTATTATTGAATATCATCAAAGCTCCCTTAGGAAGATAATCTGGCAGATGATAAAAGACATCATCACTGACCACACCATGCTTATAGACCAAAAGTTTGGAATGATCTCGCTGAGCTATAGGGAACTTGGCGATTCGCTCATCTGGCAAACTATAATTGTAATCACTAATTTTAATATGTTTTGTATCCATTTTCAATTTATTATTTATATTCCAATCACCATACAATATTTCTCACATTACATTAAAATCCACTCATCATGATACAGGCACGCAAAAGCACATAGACGAGGATGAACATAATAACACCCATCACAAAATCCAAATCATCGTGTGCATAGCCCGTACTTGTATATTGATTGGAAATGTATTTAATCTTCGGAGAAATCTTATAGTACAAACGATAATACAGCAGGTAAACCAATATACCAACTACAACTCCCAATACCAGTCCACAGAGAATGTCTGAAGGATAATGTACACCTAAATAAAGGCGAGTCCAACAGTTCAACAAAGACCAGAAGACCAACGTGAAAGTCATCAGACGACTACGTATCAAGAGAGAGAAAAATACAGCTAATGACATGGTGTTCGCTGCATGGGCAGAACAGAAGCTGAAATCTTTCAGGCGCATATTGTTGACTACCTCTATGGTATATTTGATAACAGGATCATTACTTGGTCTCCAACGGGCAACCAATGGTTTGATAATACCATCTACTAATCCGTCGGAAAAGAAGATACATAGAATAGCCATCAGAACTACCAATCCTATCTGAGACATTGTTTCATTGTTTCTCATTACAATATAAAACAAAGCCAGATAAAGAGGAACCCAGGTCAATCCGGAAGAAAGTAGCCAGACAATCTGGTCCAACAGCATATTACCACTTCCATTAAAGAAGTGAAGCAACGCCAAATCCGCATTTAATAAAAGAGATGCTCCCATATTATATTTCCTCTATTTGTTTGGTCTCTACCCAACCGGTTCGCCCGTCAGCCAGGCGAACACCTCGCCAGTCATCCATAGACTTGTCAGTAATATCAACTCGAGTTCCCTCATGAATGACGAATTGGTCAGAACTTGATTTAGCAGGCGTATTCTTCACATTCACAGTTGGCGCCACCACAATAGCACCCGTGCGGTTTAAGAGAACTTCTTTCTGCTGATATGCAAAGACATTACAGAACAGGAAAATAACCAAGAAGAATATACCACCAAAAAAGCCCATCTTGCGCAAATAGATTTGCGGAGCAAACAGATAGACCAATGCTAAAACCAAAGCTATGATAATCGCTATGATACCAGTCTTTGCCCAGCAATCAACACTGGTATAATTTACTAAAGCCTTATACCATGTCACGAAAAACATCTCGCTTACAGGTGTAATCTTGTCAATCGTTTTGCCACGAACGAACTGAAGATTGAAATTAATATCTTCATCTCCAGGAGACAGAAGATGAGCACGCTCGAAAGCCAATACTGACTTAGTGATATTATCCGTACGATAATAAGCATTACCCAAATTATAATAGATCTCAGAAGAAACACCATTTTTCAGGAGATCCTCATAATCCTTGATAGCTTGCTGGTAATTCCCTTTCTGATACTCAGCATCTGCATTCTGCTTGGTTATTGCAGAAGCAGACACAGATGTAAGGAGAAAAAATGCAAGAATCCATATGAAAGAATAGGACTGTCTGTCCTCTTTTGCACGGTTCTTGTGCTCCTTGCGCATAGCATTGATTGCGTTTTCTATTTCCATAATTCCTGTCATAGCAGAATTGAAAGTCTTATTCATATTACCAGCAGCATCACCCGGTGCATATCGTTCAAACTCGCACTCATCCAATGCCTGGGTAAATTTATCAATCGTTGAGATGTTGACAGAATGCATCTCTAAATTTTCCGTGATATTCTCACGAGAGAGTTTCTCTACAGGAATATTCAACTTATAGCTCACATAACCCCACAATGCTCGCAAAACTTCATCATAGAATTCATTCTGTTTACCATGAGACATCAGCTGCTGAGCTTTTTTCAGACGTTTCGTTGCAATCTTATTAGCCTTATTAGAACGAACCTTCACGATGTCTGCATTTTCCAAAGCTCGTTTGCGGAAGACAACAAGCAAAACAATAAAGGTGATAAGCGGAACGAGCAGACTGGTCCAATATCCAAAACTGCCATAGAACATATCATCCAAATCATGCAACTTGCTCTTTCCTAATTTCAAAGCACGAATATCCTTTGCCTGATCAGAGAAATCCTGTGAACCTCCTGTAGAACCATCGCCTTTAGACACAGTCAGATCAAAGGCCTGAGTCTTGATGGTCTTATATGAATTAGAAGATGTATCGTAATATGTAAATTCTACAGGCGGAATCTTATAAGAACCCTGATTACGAGGTACAACCAAGAAATCATATACCATATTACCTTCTACACCATTGGAGGTCAGGCGAGTCTTGTCGGTTATCTTAGCATCATATTTATCAAAATCTTTCGGCAAAGTAACGACAGGTTGTTTGAGAAGCTTGAGATTTCCTACTCCACCCACAACCACACGGATGGTAACAGGATCACCTGCTTTTACTTCTTTCTTGTCTATACTTGCAGAAATATTAAACTTACCCACACCTCCTGAGAAATTAGCTGGACGAGATGGCAAAGGCAAAACATTGATAGTCATGCCTGGTGCTTTGATATCCTTGTGTACCTCAACATAACCGGAGCCACCATTAAAGAAAGCTTCCATCGGATCCACATTACGATTCTGCTGAACGACGAGACCCTTAAAAGTAATAGACGGAATTTCAAGTTTACCAGTCATCTGCGGATACATGACATACTGGCTCCAGGTCACACACTTATATTGACGGCCATTGACCATTTCACTATGAAAAGCCTTCTGCTGAGGCAAAGCTACCTCCTGAGTATGAAAACCCTTCAAGTCAGGCATTTTTCCTTCCAACTGAGACAAATCAACCAGAGTATATACCTTATAGGTCAACAAGACAGGTTCCTGTTCATGTACCGTCTTCTTATTGGCAGAAACCTTGATGAAAAGATCTCTACCAGAAATAGAAGAACCAGCCTGTCGCATACGAGGTTCATCATCCATATTGGAACTTCCGTGCATATTCGGAGCACCATTGGAATTTCTGGCATGACCAGAAACACTCACCTTAACAGCACGAGAAGCAATTCTCTTACCATTTACTACAGCATGAGAAGATCCTATCGTATAAGAACCATTCTTTGCAGCATACAAAGTATAAGTAATAGTAACGGAAGAAGAAGAACTGGTATGTCCGTTAATCATCTGATAGCTGGACTGCTGGGAAGTATAAGGACCGGCAATCACTTCCAATCCTTCTGGTACTCCGCCCATGCGGAATTCCTCCACATCACGCGTATTAATAGTGTAAGCCAGACGGAAGTTCTCACCCGCCGACACATGAGATGGAGCAGATACAACAATATGCTGAGCTCTGGAACTTAGAGCACAGCAAATAGCAATCACCACCAATATCGCATAACGTCCAATATGTTTCATTATACACATCATCCTTAATTCCGCAACACTTTGATTTAACTTTATTTATAAGTACCTGAGCAACA
>ERZ773165.775-NODE-775-length-22065-cov-5.236665_pt1 | contig 22065 bp, 23 predicted proteins | sample MGYA00581003_ERZ773165 | MGnify/ENA primary metagenome ERZ773165 (study PRJEB29015, sample SAMEA2737817) | human gut metagenome | biome: human gut; feature: human-associated habitat; material: faeces | place: China | collected 2012 ... | reverse complement strand
GCGTTTTGCCCGTAACGGAGGGCTGCATTTTACGGGCAGATTTCAATAATCGGCATTTTGCCCGTAACAGGGGGCCGGTATTTACGGTCAAATCTCAATAATCGGCGTTTTGCCCGTAAGCCAGGCCTGACTCATTGATTGAGCAGGCGCTGCGCAGTTCTGTATTTGACAAAAAAGTTTGTTTTCATTTAATTCAAGAGGAAAATGGGACTTTTTTCCCAGCTTCTTTTTGAAATCAAGGAGGAATCAAGATGCTGATCGAAAGACTGAATATTTTATTGCCTTACCAAGTGAGACGCTTGACAGAAGAAGATGGTGATGAAATTTTTGCTTTGCAAAGAAGACATCCCGAATATCATGCGCTGTTTTTGAATCATAAAGTTAAAAAAGCAGACGTGCTAAGCGATCTGACGAGCATTCCGGAAGGTGTTTTGCCGGAAAACAAGTTTTATCTCGGAATGTATGATGTCGACAATCTTGTTGCGATTGCTGACGTCGTACTGAATTTTCCAACATCCAAAACCGCATGGCTGGGGCTGATCATGGTCGATTATGATGTCGTCGGTCAGGGAATCGGAGGAAAAATCATCGAAAAGCTGAAACAAGCATTGATGCGCGAACGTTTCAAACAGTTGTGCACGCTTGTTCCAATAGAATCTGATGTCGGCTCTTTCTTTGATGCGCACGGTTTTTTAACGGGTGAAGAAATGCCGATGGGTGTTCGAGAAGACGGCTGCGAAATTGTCGGAAAACTGAGGACAGTTGATTTGAATATAATCAAATAGAAGCGTTTGTAATGATTTCTATGTCTTTATGAGGCTGTTTATGTGATTATCGTTATTTTCATTGACTTATTGGTACAAATGATATACGATAATCTTATGAAAGCGTTTAAATTAAATGGAGGTACCGTTATGTATAAGCTTATCGTATGTGACATGGATGAAACTCTGCTTGCCGACAACAAGACGATTACTCCGAAAACCGTTGAAGCAATCAAGCGTGCCGTTAAAAAAGGCGTCCGTTTTTCACCGAATACCGGTCGCGGCTTCTTATCCGTGCAAGATGATCTTGAGAAACTGGGATTGAAGGATGTTTCGGGACAATACGTCATCTCGAATAATGGGGCCGTAATCGTTGAAAATAAGAACAACAGAATCGTTAAAACGGAAACGATGAAGTTTGAAACCGTAAATGAGTTGTTCAAGATCGGGATTGAACATCCTGAGTATTGCGTTCATATCTATACGCCCGACGAGTTATACATTTGGAATATGAACGATGAAGAATTTGCTTATATTGACGGGCGACTTAACGATTATGAACAGCCGAAAGACGAAAGCATCGAATTTTTGAAGGAAAAGCAGATTACAAAGATCATCTTCAGCGTGCCGTCTGAAGGTGAACGACTTGCACTGCAAAAATACGTTCAGGAAAACTTTGAAGAAATGAACATTACTTTTTCGTCTGATCGCTATATCGAGTTCAACTCAAAGGAAGCAGACAAGGGGCAGGCAGCTTTGCATCTTGGCGAGCTTTTAGGAATCAAGCCGGAAGAAATCATCGCAATCGGTGACAACGGCAACGATGTTCCGATGATCAAGGCAGCCGGTTTGGGCGTATCAGTGGCCAACGGACGTGAATTTGTCAAAGAAATCGCAGACTACGTGACGGAAGCAGACAACAACCACGATCCTGTGGCTGAAGTGATCGAAAAGTTTATTGATTAGGGGCTGATGTGTTATACTCATTTTAGATGAGGTGATCAGATGGCCAAAAAAACGAATGAGCACGCGTTTGCAGAAGACATCAAACAGGCACCGCTCGTGGTCGTTGACTTCTTTGCGGATTGGTGCGGGCCCTGCAAGATGATGGCACCGGTGCTTGAACAGCTTGAGCGCGATTTTTCGGTTAAGGAATATCGCGGGCGGGTCAAGTTTTTGAGCGTTGACGTCGAGCATCACAGAAAGCTTGCCGAAGATCGAAACGTGATGAATCTGCCGACTTTGATGATTTTTGAAAACGGCGTGGCCAAGGAGAAGGTCGTCGGGTACCGCAAGTACGGCGATCTGAAGAGGTATCTCAAAGAGAAGCTTGCGGAGTGTTAGAAGCCGGGTTGACCCGGCTTTTTTTTGTGGAAGGAAGGGCGGAAATTTCATGCGGTGCATGACCTGCAGGGGAAATGTCGACATGAAACGCTGACAGGCGTATACTTAGTAGTCATGGGGTGATTTTTGTGAAATTGGCTGAAAATATCAGCGTTGCATGCTTTGCATTTTTCGGTGGAGCAATGCGATACGTGCTGTCACAGAATTTCTGTGCGGCGGGGACATTGATTGCCAACCTGTGCGGGTGTTTCCTGCTGTCGTTCATAACTTTTTTCGTTATCAAACGTTCCAAGTGGCCGTCCTGGCTGACGACCGGGTTAGGAACCGGCATGATCGGGGCGTTGACCACTTTTTCGACGTTTTCGTTTGAAACGGTGGCATTTTTGCAGCAAGGAGCCGTTTTGATCGGCGTAACGTATTGGCTGGCCAACTTGTGCGGTGGCCTGCTTTTTGCGGCACTAGGCTGCGCATTGGGAGGAAAATTATGATAATTACGGGCATCGGTGCAGCAATCGGGGCACTTGTTCGCTATAACCTGACTGCATTCATCAAAGGAAAACTTGGCACGAATTTTCCGATTGCAACGCTGATCATCAATCTGACCGGAGCCTTTTTGCTTGGAATCGTCAAAGATACTGAGTTTGCGCTTCTTGTCGGGACCGGCATTCTCGGCGGCTATACGACGTTTTCGACTTATAACGTCGAGCTGTTGACGCTGATCAGAAACAAAGCCTGGAGCAAGGCCTGTTCCTACTTTGTTTTGAGCGGCATCTTCGGCCCTGTTGCGGCTTTTCTCGGCTGGTATCTGGCTGGTTTGTGTTAGAATGGAAGTATTATAAAAGTGAAAGGTGTTTAAAATGAAGATTGCTGTTTTAACGGACAGTTCTGCGGCACTGACGCCGACCGAAACCGCCGCGTTGCATGTGGCGACTCTGCATTTGCCAATAACGCTGGGAAATGCAGAGTATCGCGAGAGCCTCGATGCTTCTGATGAAACGATTATTCGCCGTGCCAAATTGTCCAGTGACATCTTGAGCCTGGGGCAAAATTCTCTGCAGGAAATCGGCGAAATTGTGCACAAACTCAGCGAACAAGGCTATGAGGCATGCGTTGCCATCCATATTTCAAGCGGAATTTCCGGTCTTGGCGGCAACCTTGTCACATACTCGAACATGCGCGAATGCCCGATTCCGCTTTACGTGTTTGACTCGCGTGCTACAGGAATTTCGCAAAAGCATCAGGTCTTGCTTGCATGCGCGCTTGCCAAAGCAGGATTTTCTCCGGAAGACATCTTGAGCAAGTTGGCCGTTTTTCGAAAATCTCAGCAAACGTACCTGTTCGTAAACGATGTGCATACTCTGCTTAAGACGGGGCACATCTCAAACCATCTTCCAAGCGTCGTTCCGCTCAAAACCTTGTTGCGTTTCAATGAAGATGGCTGTCTTGAACTTGAGGGAAAAGTTTTGCTGATGAAAAATACTTATGAAGATCTTGCTGAAAAACTCGAATTTCAGCTGAGCCTGATGGGCAGCGATTTTTCTTTCAGCATGATGTATGATGAAGCGGCAGCTTCTGACTGGAGCATCATTGACGAAAAACTGCATACCGATTTTCCGCGTCTTCACATCGAACGTATGCCGATGAAACCGTCGCTTTGGTCATATGCGGGGAAAAAGAGCGCGCTGCTTTCGTTTGAACCGGATTGGAAATTATATGTTTGATATTTGACAAGAAACGTCGGGTTGCTGTAAGCGGCCGGGCGCTTTTTTGCGTGTTTGCGGGATGGTTAAATGCAGTGCTCGCGGAGGCAAAAGCCGACCGATGGGGCTGCGCGGAGGCAAAAGTAGACAAAAACCGAGCAAAGTGTCTGAAATTTGTCTACCGACCCGACCGAAATCGGTGCACGCGGAGGCAAAAGCCGACAAAAACCGAGCAAAGTGTCTGAATTTTGTCTACTGAGCCGACCGAAATCGGTGCGCGCGGAGGCAAAAGTAGACAAAAACCGAGCGAAATGCCTGAATCTTGTCTACCGACCCGACCGAAATCGGTGCGCGCGGAGGCAAAAGCCGACAAAAACCGATCAAAATGCCTGAATTTTGTTTACCGACCCAACGAAGACAGAGCTCATGGAGACAAAAGTAGACAAAAGCCGATCAAAATGCCTGAATCTTGTCTACCGACCCGACCGAAATCGGTGCGCACGGAGGCAAAAGTAGACAAAAACCGATCAAAATGCCTGAATCTTGTCTACCGCCCCGACGAAGACAGCGCGCGCAGATTCGAAAACAGACCTGACTCAGTCGTCCGTACCAAAACCACACTCCCAGAAATAATAAAAGCAAGCGTGCACGTTTCAATCCGTGGTACACTATACCCATGTGGAGGAACAAAGAAGAAACAATGAGAAAGATATTTATTATTGAAGATGAACAGGATATCATTCAGGCTGTTCATGATGAACTGAAAAAGTGGGGATACGACGTGACCGGCGTTTCGGACTGGGACAACATGATGGCGGAAGTCAAGGAAGCCGATCCCGTTTTGATTTTGATGGACATTACGCTTCCGATGTATGACGGTTTCTACTGGACGCAGCAGATCAGGTCCTTTTCACAGGTGCCGATTATTTTTATTTCGGCCGCCGATTTTGATCAAAATGCCGTGAGGGCGCTGATGATCGGTGCGGATGATTATCTGGTCAAGCCGTTTGCGATGGATCTTTTGACGGCGAAGGTTCAGGCCGTGCTTCGCCGTGTAAATGCAGTGCAGGAAAAGAGTCTGGAAAAATTTGGCTGCGAACTCAATTTGTTGACCAACGATCTGGATTTTCAAGGAGAAAGCGTCAGACTGACACCGACTGAGGGGCTGATCATGAAGCTGCTCATGCTGAATGCAAACCAGACGGTCAGCAAGAAGAAACTGATTTCGGCATTGTGGCAAGGAAACAACTTTATCGACGAAAATGCGCTGAACGTCAACTTGAGCAGGTTGCGCGGCAAGCTCTCGACGCTTGAAGGACCGCTCCAGATTACGACGGTCAGGGGCCAGGGCTATCGCTTGGAGGAAAAATTATGATCAGGAAATATTTGGCGGACTGCTGGTCGACATTGATCGTATATTTGTTTTGCGTAGCTGTCTTTGCGCTTTTTTGCGTGCTTTATGATTTGAAATTCAGTTTGATCGGCGACTTCGTGCGTTTTACCTGGCTCGTAGCGGTCGGTGCTGCATTTTTTAAAACCGTGCGGACGTTTCGAATTCTCAGACGCGTTGAAAGTGGCAATATTGACGAATCTTTTGGCAGGACGCTCGTTGAAAGAGAATTCTTGCGCAAGATGAGTGAAGAAAAGGACAATCTTAATCAGCGCGCGCAAAAACTTGAGCAGGAGTTCAAAGAGCGTTACGATTATCTGATCGTCTGGAGTCATGAGATGAAGACGCCGCTGACGGCACTGAAACTGATGGCCGATGCGGCGGATGTCGTGGACAGTTCGCGCGTGCAAAAGCAGGTTGATAATGCCGAATATCAGTTGAATCTGCTGCTTAATTATGAGCGCTTGTCCGATTTTAACCATGACATCGAATTCGTTTCGATTGATCTGCTTGAGCTAGTGCAGCAGATTTTGCGCGAAAACATGACGTTTTTCGTCGACAAAAACCTGACGCTTGACGTGGCGGTGCCGCATAAAAAGCTTTTGACCGACAAGAAGTGGATGTCGTTTATCTTGGAGCAGATTTTGGTTAATGCCAGCAAATACAGTGCTCCGCATCAGCAGATCATGATCGGTTACGACGATGGCGTGCTTTTCATCCAAGATGAAGGAATCGGCATTTCGCAATCCGATCTGCCAAAAATCTTTGAAGCAGGATTCACCGGAGAAAACGGCAGAAAGCACGGTGCCGCAACTGGAATGGGGCTTTATATCGTCAAACGGGTCAGCGAATTTCTGAAGATCGACGTTGCGGTCGATTCAAAACTGGGAGCGGGGACCGTTGTCAGACTGGATTTGAATCGTATTCTGGATTTATAAAAAAATAACAAACTGTAAGGTTCCTGTCGCACATGTAACTATGATTGCGGTGGGAATCTTTTTATAATAAAGGAGTAATGAAACAGGAGGGATGAAAAATGAGTATTTTAGTGTTGAACCATATCAGTAAATCATTCGGCAAAGGGGACAGTCAAGTTGACGCATTGCGCGATATCAGATTCAGCGTTGAAGAAGGGGAATATGTTGCCATCATGGGGGAGTCCGGTGCCGGCAAATCGACGCTTTTGAATATCATCGCAACGCTTGAAACGGCAACGGGCGGTCAGATCGCGCTCAATAATCAGGATCTGTCAAAGCTCAAGGAAAAGGAAAAAGCAGCGTTCAGACGTCAGCATTTGGGATTTGTCTTCCAAAATTTCAACTTGCTTGACACGTTCAACAATCGCGACAACATCTTTTTGCCGCTCGTTTTGAACAAAGTATCGCATAAGGAAATGGAAAAGCGCCTTGAACCTTTGGCAAAGGAGCTTGAAATTGAACAATTGCTCGATCGTTATCCGTACGAAATCTCTGGTGGTCAAAAGCAGCGCGTAGCAGCCGCCAGAGCATTGATCACGAATCCTGACCTGCTGTTGGCCGATGAGCCGACCGGAGCGCTCGATTCTCAAAATACGAAGCGCCTGCTTGCGTTGTTTGACAGCGTCAATAAGCAGGGACAGACGATTCTGATGGTTACTCACAGTTCGCAGGCCGCAAGCTACGCCAACAGAACGCTGTTTATCAAGGACGGTATCATTTATCATGAGCTTTACCGCGGGGACATGTCGCAAAAAGACTATGCTAAAAAGATTTCGGACAGCATGACCGTTTTGACGGCTGAATAAGGGGGAAAAAGGGATGTTGAAACTTAAACTTGCAAGACAGACCATCGGCAAGAATCTGCAGCTTTATCTGCCGTTTCTTCTGGCAAATGCAGTGCTGGTCGGCATCAACTACATTTTCTTTTCAATGACGACGAACAGAAGTCTTGAAAGGCAGAATTACGGATCCGGTCTGATTCAGCTGATGAACATCGGACTTGTCTTCACCCTGGCAATCACTTTCTTCTTCATGATCTACATCAACGGCATCGTCAGCCGCCGTCGGAATCACGAGCTTGGGCTTTACAGCATTTTGGGGATGACAAGATCTGACCTTGGAAAAATGATTTTTTTCATTGATGCGATCATGTTTGTAGCAAGCTCAGTTCTGGGACTTGTTTTTGGAGCAACTTTCGTCAAATTCGTCGGACTCGGGTTGAAAAAATTGCTTGATATGGGACGCTTTGATATTCCGGTATTCAGCTCAGTTGCAGCAATCATCTGCGTCGGATATTTTGCAGCCGTGTATTTTATATTGCTCTTGGGCGACTTATGGCGCTTACGCTCGGTCAACCCGCTTGACTTGTGGAAGGCAGCGAATAAGCGAGAAAAAGAACCGCGCGGCTCATGGATCTTCGGAATCGTCGGCGTCATCGCACTTGGATCAGGGTATGCGATTGCAGTCAGAATGAAGGCTTCGATGGATGCCGTAACGAGCTTTATGCTGGCCGTAATCCTTGTCGTAATCGGAACTTACCTGGTTTTCATCGCATTTTCGATCATCTTTTTGAAGATGCTCAGAAAAAACAAGAACTTCTACTATAAACGCAACCACTTTATTTCAGTTTCAGGGATGATTTACCGAATGAAGCAGAACGGTGCAAGTCTTGCTTCAATCTGTCTGCTTCTGACGACGGCGCTCGTTGCGATCGTGACGACCGGTACCCTTCGTCTTTCACAGGAAGCGACAGTCAGGCTTTACAATCCGTACGACGTGGTGATGACCAAGAAGACGCCGATCAGTCATGCTGACAAAATGACGATTCAAAGCAAGGCAAAGGACAATCATGTCACGGTCGGAAAATACGTCAACATGACGATGACAGAACCAATTTATGGCAATTTTTCAGGCAGCGCTTATTCTGTCAGCAAGACAGTTGACATGAGTACCGAAAATCAGCTGTTTGCAGTGCCGGTAGCCGATTACAACCGAATTCAAAAGCAAAACGTGCATTTGGCAAAAGACGAAATTTTGATGTACTCTTCAAAGGGCGGATATGACAAAAACCGCCTCACGATCAAGGGGAAAACTTACAAGGTACGTCATATTGACAGTTTTGACTTCTACTTCGATTATGAACGGACAATCTTTAAGCCAATCTTCGTTTTTGCAAAAGACAAGACGGTTTGCGAGCAGATTTCCGGAAAATGGCTTTATGCAATGGGGTACGATATTTCCGGAAAGAAATCTGACTTGAAGAGATACGCAGCTGGACTGGGTGACAAGTTCACGGCAGTCGTCAATAAGAACAGCCAGGAGCCTTACATGGACTCATTCACTGACCGGCCTTCGGTTTCCGACTTGTTCAATCAGCTTTTCGGCGGACTCCTTTTTATCGGAATCTTCGTCAGCATCGTCATGCTGATCGCTACCGTCGTCGTTATGTACTACAAGCAGGTTTCGGAAGGCTACGCAGATCGCGATCGCTTCAAAACGATGCAGCAGGTCGGATTAAGCAGAGAAGAAACAAAATCAGCCATCAACAGTCAGGTTCTGACCGTCTTCATGCTCCCAATCATCGGTGCGGCCGTTAACGTCGGCTTTGCGATTCCGGCCATCCAGAAGATGCTGGTCTTCCTGTCGATGTACGACAAATTTCTGCTGGTCAAGTTCGGCATCGTTTCTGTAGCAGTAACGTTCCTTGGATACGTGGCAGTCTACAAGCTGACGACAAACGTCTATGAAAACATTGTAAACAGATGATGATCAAAAGACCGCATGGGGATGCGGCCTTTTTTGATTTTTGATGTATAAGAAGCCATTCTTTTTAATGCAGCACATGCTCAATCAGTACGTCGAGAAGTTATTACGGACAAATGGCGGTTTTGGAGCTGTTTGTCCGTAAAAATAAGCAGAAACTGGCTGCCATTGCGCATCCCGGCCCGCGCGGAGGCAAAAGTAGACAAAAACCGAGCAAAATGTCTGAAATTTGTCTACCGCCTCCCCAAAATGGTTCGCGCAACCCTGAAAGTAGGCCAAAAAATTGGAAAAATAGTCTATCATGGCGGCCAAATTAAGTGCCCGCAGCTCCAACCATCCCAACCAGACTGCATCGCCCCAAATGCCTCCCCGCAGCTCCAACACTTGCCGCCCTGACACTCTCTCCCGAAATATGCACAAAAAAGCCGCAGCTTCCACGCTGCGACTTCTCAAAATTATTTACTTTTCCACCCAGCCGCCGTCGATCGGGACGTTTGCGCCATGAATGTAGTCGGCCCGCGGGCTCGCCAAAAACAGCGTCAATTCTGCCACTTCTTCAGGTTTGGCCCAACGGCCCGCTGGCGTTTCTTCTGCAACTTGCTTGGCCATGTGAGCATCTCCTGCAAAATCGGCGGCATTCATCGGCGTGTTGATGGCGCCGGGCGCGATGCTGCAGGCACGGATGCCGCTTTTGGCATAATCGTAGTCAAGCTGTTTGGTGTAGCCGATGATGGCATGTTTGGCCGCTGTGTATGCCGCACCGCCACCGCCGGCTACCATGCCTGCGATTGAAGCCATGTTGATGATGACACCGTGCGATTGTTTCAGCATGGACGGCAGCACTGCATTTGTCAGGCGAAAGATGCTCTTCAAGTTCGTGTTCATGATCTTGTCCCACAACTCTTCGTCGGTTTCCAAGGTGGGTTTATATGCATCAAGGATTCCGGCCGTGTTCAGCAAGATTTCGCATCCCCCTAGAAAATGCAGAGCCGCATCAGCAAACTGCCTGACTTGTTCAAGTTCGGTGACGTCGCAGAGCTTGAAACGAAACGTTTGCGGAAAACGCCGTTTCAGGTTTTTGACTGCTTCGTTATCGTTGATGTCGCCTCCGAAAACAAAGGCGCCCTCGAACAGAAATTTTTCCGCTTGAGCGCGCCCGATTCCGGAAGCAACGCCAGTGACGATGACTGAAACGTTTTTAAATTCCGGATAATTTTTCATCATTCAACGACCTTCCAGTCATCTGCCAAGACGTCGCATGAAGTCGGCATAAATTGTGAAAGCGCCGGTTTTTCCTTGGTTCTGATCATAAGATAAGGATTGATTTCTTCGCCGTTCAGCGTGTCGCCGGAAACGACGAAGACATATTCTTCACAGTCGCCCCAGCCTTTTGTGCGGACGGCTTTTTTGCCTGCTTTGAGCTGTGGCAGAATTTCTTCAAAAGTCATGTTTGTTCCTTTCTTCGGAATTATTCGCTCAAGTCAACGACTTTGCTGATTCCGTAGACGATGATAGCCCCGATTGCCATGGAAATGAGTTCGCCGATTCCGACCGTCAGATAGGTCATCCAAAACGGTGCCTTGCTTACGAAATAAAGTTCCAAAGCAACGCTCCATGACATGAGGGCACAGATGGCTACGCAGATTGCAAGTTTCTTCGGAACGGATTCGACGTTTCGGGTCAAGTAATAGCTGAGACTCGTCATCACGAGCGTTCCGAGCGAACCGAAGATGACGTCGACCACTCCGAGCGGCGAAGTCAGGTTGGCGATTGCGCATCCGAGCGTCACGGCCCAGATGTAGCGCTTGTTGAACACGGACAAGTTGTTGAACAATTCCGACAGGCGCAGCTGGACGGCACCGAAACTAAACGGTGCAAGCAATAAGGTAATAGCAACATAAAGGCCTGCAACCACGCCTGCTTTGGCGAGATTTGCGACCTTGCTTTGAGTATTTGACATAACGATAACCTCGTTTCTAGTTTTTTATTATGGTGGGATGTTTGCGAACCACCGCGTGATTGCTCACGAATATATAGTATATAGAGGCAAAGGCCATTTTGCAAGTTTTGTTCAAGCACAGTTTGATGTATTTTTCAATAACTTTCAAGCAATGTTCACAACGATGTATTAAAATAAGGCGTATTATAGCGTATTACAGTTGATTACAGGTTAACAAAGGCTGTCTTTGCCCCCTAAAATTGAGACAGTCTTTGAAAAGGGAGGATTTATTTATTGACGAAAAAAAGAGTACAAAGCACCAATCGGCATACGAAACTTGCTGTTAGTCTCATAACGTTTCTTTCTGCCGGCTGTTTGATGACGATTCCGGCAAATGCAGAGACGGTACAGCCTAATGCGGTTCCTAGCGGCCGAGACGTCGAAATCGACAGTCAGGGGAAAGTAACGGATTTTGCAAATGAATATACTGAAGTCAAGGCGCCATTTTTAAATGCGATGCGAAGTTCAGACACGTGCGATGTTTTTGGAATCGGCGACGGACGCTATACGCACGGGGATGCGATCGATGTCGCATCATACCAAAGCGGCTTGACGCTCAATGACTACAGGCAGCTTAAATCAAAGGGAATCAGGACGGTGATCGTCAAGATTTCGCAAGGCACGGGCTATCTCAATCCTGCTGCTTCAAACCAGATCAGAAATGCCATTCAGGCAGGGCTGAAAGTTGCGGTTTATCATTATGCGACTTTCAACAACTCCGGCAGCGGCTGGAATGAGGGCAGGCACATGGTGGATTGTTTGAGAAAACTCGGCCTCGGACCGAATACGCTGATTTTCGCGGACATGGAAGACAGGGCAACGCTGAACAACCAGGTCAAGAACGGCCTTAACTCGTTCTGGGGTGCATTGAACAATGCCGGATATCGCAATCATGCGGTTTATGTTTATGCCGGCTACAAGTATCGGGATGCCGTCATTTCAACGGTCGGAAGGTCCAGAACGTGGCTGGCTCAATATCCGTTCACGCCTTCAAGGGGCGGCTATTATGAAAGACAATGGCGCAATCAAGGATACGGTGCATGGCAGTTTGCTTCGACCTCGCGGATGCCGTGGAAGTGGTGGTTCGGGAATCTCGATCTTTCGACTGACTTCAACGGCTTGCTGACGAATGCTCCTTCAACTTCTGTTTCAAACGGTTGGCTAGGAAACAAGTATTACGTCAACGGAACGGCAGTAACAGGTCAAAGGCAGATTAACGGCAAATGGTATCTGTTCGGATCGGACGGTTCAATGAAGACCGGTTTTCAGTGGGTGGCAAATCAAAACAAAACCTGCTACTACGCTTCAAACGGGCAAATGCAGTACGGCCAGCAATACATCAACGGCAAGTGGTACTTGTTCGACAAGAACACGGGCGCAATGAAGACCGGTTTTCAGCGGATTGAAGAACAAAACAAAACCTGCTATTACGCTTCGAATGGTCAGATGCAATACGGTTCGCAAAAAATCGGCAATTACTATTGCTATTTCGATCCGTCGACCGGTTCGATGCATCTTGGCTGGCTGACGCTTAACGGAAAGAAATATTATTACGACAAGAACGGTCACAAGGTTTTCGGCGAACAAACGATTGACGGTTCAAAATGTCTCTTTGACAAAAATACCGGCGAATTGAAATCGCAGAGCAAGCCAAACGTAATCGTCAAGCCGGTGACTTCCAACGGTTGGAAGACCGTTAACGGCAAGACGTTTTATTATTCAAAGGGCAAGGCAGTCACGGGGCAGCAGCACATAGGTGGCAAGTGGTACCTGTTCGACAAGAACACTGGCGCGATGAAGACCGGGCTCCAATGGATATCAGATCAGCGCAAGACCTGCTATTATAACGGCAAAGGTCAGATGCTTTATGGAAGACAATATATCAATGGACGTTGGTACACTTTCAACCGGTGGACCGGTGCTTTGATGAATTAAAGCGTATGATAGTGAAGTCCCGTTCAGGCGGGATTTCGCTATTTTTTTGCAGAATATGCGGGGCGCGGCAGATAAAGAAGCGATATCTTTGTACAAGAATGTCTGGCGTTGATGCAATAATTAAAGCAAAAAAACAGTGGTTTGCATTTTTTTAAATTTTCATTTGTTATAATTGACCTATCAACATGAAAAGGGGAAATCGAAATGGATTTTGATGAAAGACTTGAAAAATATGCGGAACTGATTGTCAAAACGGGCGTCAACGTTCAAAAAGGTCAGCCGGTTATTTTGTATATCAGCGTCGATCAGGCCAAACTTGCGCGCCTGATCGTGGCTAAAGCATACGAAACGGGTGCCGGCCGTGTATTTGTCAAATGGCGCGACGATTTTATCAGCAGAAAATTTATCGAAAATGCTTCAGACGAATTCTTAAACGACATGCCTGACTGGGAAAAAGCTGAAGGAAAGTGGATCGCAGACGAAAAGGCGGCCAGAATCTCGGTCATCTCAAGTGATCCCAACGCTCTTTCCGGCGTCGATACCAAACGAGTGGCCGCTTGGAACAAAACTTGCGACGATGCGCTCGAACCGGTGATGGACGCAACGATCAATCATAAGCTGGCCTGGACGGTGGTCGGTGCGGCAAGTCCTGCCTGGGCAAAGCAGGTTTTTCCTGAGCTTGACGAAAAAGCGGCGACTGAAAGGCTGTGGAAAAAGATTTTCGACACGGCTCGCGTGACGGAAGATCCCGTCAAAGAATGGGAGCGTCATGCAGAAAAGCTTCATGAAAAAGCAGCTTGGCTCAACGAAGAACAGTTCAAGGAACTTCATTATACGTCGCCCGTGACGGATTTGACGATCGGCTTGCCGAAAAATCATTATTGGGCGGGCGGAAGCAAGGAAAACAGCCTCGGCATCAAGTTCATGGCCAACATGCCGACCGAAGAAGTCTTCACGGCACCGGACAATCGTAGAATCAACGGGTACGTCACGGCAACGAAACCGTTGAGCTATGCGGGAAACATTCTGGAAGGGATGCGCTTTTCGTTCAAAGACGGCAAGGTTGTCGAGGCAACGGCTGAAAAGGGCCAGGATGTTTTGGACGAGCTTTTGAAAAATGCAGGGGCGGATTCTCTGGGCGAAGTTTCGCTCGTGCCTGATGAATCGCCGATTTCGCAGTCCGGAATTATTTTTTACAATACGCTTTATGATGAAAACGCAAGCGATCACCTTGCGCTTGGGGCAGCCTATCCGTTCAACGTTCAAGGCGGAAGAGAAATGTCGAATGAAGAACTGCTGGAACACGGCGTCAATGTCAGCAAGACGCACGTTGATTTCATGGTCGGATCTTCCGAAATGAATATTGACGGCATCAAAGAAGACGGAACGGTCGTACCCGTGTTCAGAAACGGAAACTGGGCTTGATTTTGACGATAAAAAAGTCGGGGCAAAACGCCTCGACTTTTTTTATTTCAACAAGCCCAATTTTTCTTTCAGCTTTAAAATGCGCAGCACCGACTGGTTGATCTGCTTTTGAGAAATTTGTTTGTCTTTTATTGCCTGCTCAATCGCAGCGGTTCCGGAATCGACGTTTTCGCTCATGATCAGGTCATTGCCCGCTTTGACGGCGAGGACTTCCGGGCAGACATGTTGATTTTCCGCAAATTGCCTGATGGCGCCCATCGCCAGGTCATCCGTGACAATCACGCCTTTGAAGCCGAGTTTTTTGCGCAACAGGGCATGAATCTTCGGGGAAAGCGAAGCCGGCAGCTGCGGATCAACGCTTTTGATCACGACGTGTGCGACCAAAACGGTGTCGGCTCCGTTTTTGATGCCTGCCTTAAAGGGTTTCAGATCCATTTGGTCTTCTTCGGCAAATCCAGTATGGGTATCACCGGCAGAGCCATAACCGGGGAAGTGTTTCAGGCATGCGGCCACGTTTTGTTTCTGAATGGCGCAGACGGTTTTTGCAACGTAAGCAGCGGTCGTTTTTGTGTTCTGCCCGATCGTGCGATCATAGATGAAACTGTTTTGATTTTGACTGACGTCGGCAACGGGTGCCAGGTTCCAGTTGAAGCCGAGTGAATGAAGGATTTTGGCCACTTGCGAGGCTTCGTCGGCAGTTCCTTTCAGGCCTTTTTGCATAAAAACTTCTTTTGGGGACGGAAATGCGCGATTGTTGGTCAAAGCAGGATTTGCGCTCAGGCGCGAAACGGTTCCGCCTTCCTGGTCGATTCCGGCAAGCAGCGGTGTGGACGCTGCATTTTGCAAGGAAGAAATCAATGCTTTCGGGTCGTTCATGTCTTGTGCAAACAAAATGACCCCGCCGGTTTGAGAGGCGGACTGATTTTGCGGCCTGACGATGAACATCTGCTTGATTTTTTGTGTTTGGTTCATTGATTTGAGCTTGATTTCGGCTTGATCCGGTGCAGAATGCCTTAAATGGCGTTTCTTTTCGTGGACGCTTTTTGAAGCGGAACAGCCTGAAAAAAGCATCAGCAAAGCGAACATAACGGTTAATATCTTTTTCAAAATAATGCCTCCCCAAAAAATTATAACAAATTCGTTCAAATCAGGCGGGAAATTCCGTTATTATCAGTGTAAGATCTTACGAAATAAAAAAGGGGGTCATGAAAAATGGCTAAAACATGGAAGAAAACAAGCATCAAAGTTGCTTCAAAGGACGCAAACGAAACGGCACGAAATCGTTCCTTCAACAACGTCGTGGAAAATGCGGATGAAACGAAAATCGGCCGGTTTGCACAAATTGTCGAAAAGTTGACGGGAGATTCCGTATCATCGACGACGGTGACGGTTGTTGATGAAATCGCCAAGTAAGCAAGGGGGAATTTAAGATATGAAAACATTGAAATTGACATTTCGTTCCGGTTCGCACAGTACGCGCACCATGCAACTGAAGTACGTTGCAGAAGAACTCGATGAGGCAACGATCAAGCAGGCAATGCAGGAAATCGGCGAGTTGCAGCTTTTTGAAAATAAAGGCGTTCAGCTCTATGTCGATCCGGTCAAGGCTGAATATGTCGACACTGAAGAAAAAGTCGTTTTTGCTGCTGAAGACTAGTCTGAAATAAGAAGCAGGCGAGGCTTTGGAAAAACTCTGCCTCAAATTAAAAAGCCGGATGATTTGCAATTGAGTGCAAATCATCCGGCTTTTTTGCATGCGGGACGATTGCCTTCCATAATGGAAACAACCAAAAATAGTTTGGAGGCAAATTTGACTGAGGGCTTGGCGCGCTGATTTAGCGAGTGATGCATTTGGCAAAATCATTGCCGTTTACGGACAAATCGATGAAAATGGGTCGTCTGTCCGTAAATGGCTCGATCGAAAAATGCCGATTACGGACAAAATGGGCAAAAATGGCCGTTTGTCCGTAAAAATTCAGCTATTTCGAACCCGGTTTTACGGACAAATGCTCCAAAAAGCCGGCTTTGTCCGTAAATCCCCATCATAATGGTCAAAAATTTACGGACAAATCATCGGAAAAAGCCGGTTTGTCCGTAAAATGCGTTTTGCTTACGGACAAACAGCTCCAAAACAGCACTTTGTCCGTAATTTTGAGTGAGATCTTGGATAAATCAGTTGAGCAGCACTGCATTTAAAAATGCCGGACAAAGTCAGTCGCAAATCACCCGCCTTCGTTCGGCTTTTCGTTTAACTCAAGCAGGAAACGGGACTTTTTTTCCCGGCCGCTTTTTGATTATTTGTTCTCATAGACCGAGATTTCGATCAGATTCGAATCAAGGTCGTGAATGTAGATTGATTCCATCTTGCCTTCAGAGCCGTAACGTTCAACCGGTCCTTCGATAATTTCAACGAAATAGCTCTTGAGATGGTTGATGATGTCTTTCATTTTGTCTCCGGAAACGATGCAAAGATCGCATGCTCCGGGGCAAATGCTGGCTGCTTTTTGCTTGCGAGCTTTCAATTCAGAAGTTTCGACGAGACGAATCAGCTGGTGACCGCAGCGCAAAGTGCGCACGGAATCGTCTGATTGATCGTTGATCAGCGGCATGTCAAAAGTCTCGTGATAAAAGCGAGCGGCTGCCTCAAGATCGGAAACGGGAAGCACGATGTGATCGATACGCTTGATTTTCATTTAAATTCCTCTTTTGTTAAAATAATTTCCTCATTCAGTATAGCAGAAGTCCTGAAATTGGAGCAAATTTGTGCAGAAAAATGTTGCTTTATGATAATCGATAAGCATATAATGAAATAGTGCAATACTGTATTTGTAAAGGGTAACAAAATAAATGCAGAGCTGTTCTATGTCAAACGATTGACATAGAAAGGTATAATTTTTTCTAGGTTTCTTTTCAAATTTTGGAAAATGCGTTAAAATGATTTTGAAAACGATTACCTATATTAGGAGGAAAACATATATGTCAAAGATTTATGGAGCAATAGAAGCCGGTGGCACAAAGTTTGTATGCGCTGTCAGCGATGAAAACATGAATATCTTGAAGAGAGTCAAGATTCCTACGACCGTGCCTGAGGAAACGATGGCCGAGGTTTTCAAGTTCTTCGATGAAAATCCGGTTTGCGCAATGGGAATCGGATCATTTGGACCGATCGACGTCAACAAGAAGTCTGAAACATACGGCTACATTACGACGACGCCAAAGCAAGGCTGGGCAAACTACGACTTCCTTGGCGATATGAAGAAACATTACGATATTCCTTATGTCTGGACGACTGACGTTAACGTTGCCGCTTACGGCGAACTCAAGCGCGGTGCCGCACGCGGCAAGGAAAGCTGCGTTTATCTGACGGTCGGAACGGGTGTCGGTGGCGGCGGCGTCATCAACGGTCAATTGCTTGAAGGCTATGGTCATCCGGAAATGGGGCACATGCTTTTGCGTCGTCACCCAGAAGACAAGTATGAAGGCAAGTGTCCGTTCCATCATGACTGTCTTGAAGGATTGTGTGCCGGTCCTGCCGTTGAGGCTCGTCATCACGGCGTCAAAGCATATGATATTCCAAAAGATGACAAGGATTGGGAAATCGAAGCATACTACCTTGCTCAAGCCTGCATGACATATACGCTCGTTCTTTCTCCTGAAAAAATTATCTTTGGCGGTGGCGTTTCCAAGCAGGAACAACTCTTTCCGATGATTCGCAAATCGTTCAAGGAACAAATGAACGGCTACGTTAAGACTCCGGACCTTGACGACTACATCGTTCACGTTGAACTGGGCGATGATGCCGGCATTACGGGATGCTTGCTTTTGGCAATCGAAGCAGACAAATAATCAGTCAGCAATGTGCGAAAAGAGACTGGGAAAAAGGTCCCGGTTCTTGCTTGAGTTAAACGAAAAGCCGAACGAAGGCGGTCGGGTTGCGACTGATAAATCAGCACGCCAAGCTCTCAGTCAAATTTGCCGCCAAAATCTTTTGAGTTATTTCCGCCATAGCAGGCGATTGTCATGAATATGAAAAAACCGGATGATTTGCAATTGATTGCAAATCATCCGGTTTTTCAATTTGGGCATCGTTTTTTCTCAGACTCTTTTTGTTTTAGAATAAAAGTAACGCTTTTTGAGCTAACAGTATATCGAAATTAAGTTGATTAATTATAAATTAACATAAGTTCGATATGTAATTCTATGTTATAATATTTGTAAATACAAAAAGTGAGGCGAGCTATATGGCTGAATTGAAATACAGGCAAATTTTCGAAACGATCAAGTCGAGAATTTTGGATGGAACGTATCCTGTCGGAAGTCTTATTCCTGACCAGAATTCTTTAGCGGAAGAATTCAAGACAAGCCGAATGACCGTCAAAAAGTCACTTGACATGTTGGCTAAGGAAGGTTTTATCTATTCCAGAAGAGGCGCTGGTACCTACGTCAGAAAAAACGCGCTTGCGCAGCGTGACGCTTTGCCGGTAAACGAGTATGAAGGTTTGACGCATCAGCTTGGGGCCGATCGCGTTAAGAGCAAAGTTATTTCGTTTAACGTGACTTTTCCGGATGAAGAGATTCAGGAACGCTTGGGAATCAAGGCAAGCGATCCGGTTTATGAAATCAGGCGTCTGCGCCTTTGCGACGACAAACCTTATGTGTTTGAGCACACGTTCATGCCGATCAGAATGGTTCCTAATTTGACCGAAGACGTTTTGAGGCATTCCGTTTATTCGTTTTTGCAAAAAGAATTCGGCTTCAAAATTGGGAGCGCTTTTAGACGCATCTCAGCAGAAAAGACAACGCAAGATGACATCGATTATTTGGAAGCTGAAAAAGGCGATCCGATTCTGCAAGTGGTCCAGGTCGTGTATTTGGAAGACGGACGTCCGCTTGAGTTTTCCTGCAACAGACACCCGTATAACGGTGATCATGCCTATACGTTGCTTGATCGCAAGTAAAAAGAAGCTGTTTTTGGAGAACAGCTTCTTTTTTTGTCTGCTCGCCCGTCTGAAACGGCTGTCTGCGGGCTCAAAAGCAGAACAAAAATCCCCGAAATCGGAAAAATGTTCTGCCAGGCGGGAGAAATCGGTCTAAAAGCTCCCTTCGCGTCAATAAAAAATGGCGCTGATGAATAAGTCAGCGCCATTGATATAAATTCAGCTAAAAAGTTCCGTTCTCAACGTCCAGCAGGAATTCCTTCAAGTGTGCAAAATACACGGGGGCATTGTCGATCATATGGTGATGGCCACCGTTTGGAGTAGTTGCGAAACGGGCGTGCGGGATGGTTGCTGCCATGCGCCTTCCTGTTTCAAGCGGCATCGTTTCGTGTTCGCCGTAAGTGATGAGCGTCGGCACGGAAATGTTTTTGATCTTGTTTCTGATGTCCCAACCATCCAAAGCACCGGTGATGACGAATTCGTTGTCGCCTTGGAAGTAATTGTAGACGGAAGTTGCGACGGTGCTTGTCAAATGGCTGATTGCAGGCGGCTGCTTGCGATCGACGTAGCCGCAGTTCAGTTTGTCGATCAGCTTTTGGTAGCGTTCGTTGTCATAGTCGCCGGAATTTTCGCATTCTTTCATGAAGTCAAGATCTTCTTTTGAATATTCGTGTTCGCGAATCTTATTGATGTTGACGATATATTCGGCAATGTTGTCGGTCATGCTGGAAATGATGATGCCCTTGAGGTGTTTCGGATATTTCAAAGCATATTCTTGGGTAATTGCTCCGCCCCATGACTGACCGATGAGATAAAAATCGTCGATGCCGAGTTTTTGGCGAACCTCTTCAATTTCATCGACAAAATAGTCCATTTTTAAAAATTTATCAACGTTTTCCTGCTTGGTGAAATCCGGCTGATCAGAATACCATGAGCCGAGCTGGTCATACATTGTAACCTGTACGTCGATGTCTTTTAATTTTTCAGCAAAATTTTCATAATATTCGTGGTTGCCGCCTGGCCCTCCGTGAAGGCAAAGTAAGCGGATTTTTCCGCCGACGTTGTCAGTGTGGGTCCATAAATGGTAGCCGTTGTCCAAAGTAAGAATTGTCGTTCCTTCACGCATGATAACACCTGATTTCTAATGTGATACATTAATTTTAACACTCTTTCTTAGAATCAGCGTCAAATTTTGCATGATTGTCATCGGTAAAACCGATTGTAATTGTCTTGCGACTGATTTTTCGGACTATATTATTTTTAATAAGAAACATCTTATCGTTTAGATTATTTTCATCTTCAAAAAGCCGTCTATAATTCTTCACTCAAGACGCTAAAAAATGTCAATATTCATCAATTTTCTGTGTTAGAATACTAATAAACAGTTAGGAGGTAATTAATTATGTGTACAGCAGCAACGTATACTGGCAAAGATCACTATTTTGGTCGCAATCTTGATTTGGAACTCTCCTACAATGAGTCCGTGACGGTTACGCCACGCAAATTTCCGTTAAAGTTTCATCAGGTACATGATATGAACGAACATTTTGCCATCATCGGGATGGCAACGGTTGTCGCTGATTATCCGCTTTATTATGATGCAACGAACGAAAAAGGATTAAGTATGGCAGGGTTGAATTTCCCGGGAAATGCAGATTACAAAGAACCTGCAGAAGATGTCGACAATGTCGCATCCTTTGAATTCATTCCTTGGATTCTCGGACAATGCGAGACTGTTGCTGACGTCCGTAAATTGCTTGCAAAAATCAATATTACGAACGTTGAATTCAGTGAACAATTCCCGCCGAGTCCATTGCACTGGATGATTTCCGATAAGAATGAGTCGATTACGGTTGAACAGACGAAGGCGGGACTTAACGTCTATGACAATCCGGTCGGCATAATGACGAACAACCCTGAATTTCCATTCCAGATGTTTACGTTGAACAACTATCGCCGCGTTTCTCCAAAACCGGTCGCATCAACGTTTGCAGATGGCCTTGAACTCGATGAATATACTCGCGGAATGGGCAGCATGGGACTGCCGGGAGATCTTTCATCCAACTCGCGTTTCGTTAAAGCAACGTTCACGAAGCTCAACGCGCCGAAGATGGCTGATGAAAACACGAGCGTCAGTCAATTCTTCCACATTCTCGGTTCCGTTGAACAACAGAAGGGATGCTGCGACGTTGGCAACGGCAAATTTGAATTCACGATTTATTCTTCATGCTGCAACGTCGATCGCGGAATCTACTACTATAAGACTTATGACAACAGCCAAATCACGGCAGTAGACATGCACAAGGAAGATCTTGATTCAGCAGCTTTGAAATCATATAAGCTGATTGAAGAACAACAAATCTTTGCGCAAAACTAAAATTGAGTTGATCACGATGTTTCGTTAATTGTCAGGGTACGTATCTTCTGAGTTTATTGTATGATTTTCGCGCTTTCGAACGTGCCCTGAACAGCAATTATCTGGGATGTGTTTGTTTCAGTTTGGAATCGCAATGGATTTGCGATTCTCAAGGGGAGATGCGCGATTTGGGGACGATCATTCAGCGCGCATCGTTATTTGAATTGAGAGCCGGACTAGCCAATTACGTTTGATGCAACTTATCCTTGCTATGAACCGTGCTCTCGGTTTGCAATTTGTACAGTCCGTTTAAAAGGAAGAGGCTTGGGAAAAAGTCCCGTTTCTTTCTTGAATTAAATGAAATGCCGAACAAAAACGGTCGATTTGCGACTGGCTTTGTCAAATGGTGTTGATGACCTTGAAAACTTCACTTCAGAAATGGAGTGGAGTTTTTTTGTTCCCGTCGGTTTCTCCT
>ERZ773165.762-NODE-762-length-22376-cov-105.693069_pt1 | contig 22376 bp, 18 predicted proteins | sample MGYA00581003_ERZ773165 | MGnify/ENA primary metagenome ERZ773165 (study PRJEB29015, sample SAMEA2737817) | human gut metagenome | biome: human gut; feature: human-associated habitat; material: faeces | place: China | collected 2012 ... | reverse complement strand
CCCTGTTGCTTACCTTCTTCATGCTCACCTCTACTTTCGTAAAGAATGAGCCTGTCAAGGTAAATACTCCAGGATCTGTGTCTGAGATTAAGGTGCCTGAGAACGGCGTTCTGACCATCTTGGTAAGTCCTGAAAAGGACGCTGCTGGTAGACCTACCGGCGAAGGCCAAGTATTTATGAGTATTGACAATACTGATCAACTGGGAAGCACTTTGAGCTCAATGACAAGCAACTTCGGTGTTGAATTGACTGCAAAGATGCAAGAGACATTCAAGAGTGAGGGTACATTCGGTGTTCCAATGGGCGACTTGAAGACATACCTCTCATTAAACGCTTCTAAGCGTCCTGAGTATCTCCAGAAGAAAGGTATTCCTCTCGACAGTATCAATGGTGGTATGAGTGAGTTCCAGCAGTGGGTACAAGCAGCTCGTACAGTAAACGAAGAAATCAAGATTGCCCTCAAGGCAGATGCTTCTACACCATACAAGACAGTTAAGAGAGTGATGAACGAACTCCAGGATATGGACGAGAGTCATTACTATATGATTACACAGTTAAAAAAAGAGGGGGACGAATAAATGAGTAAGAAAGAAAGCAAACAAAAGAAAATGAATGTCCGCGTTGACTTTACGCCAATGGTGGATATGCTCATGCTTCTTATCACGTTCTTCATGCTGTGTACTTCCTTGAGCAAACCTCAGACAATGGAGCTGACTATGCCAAGTAATGATGAGAACCAGGATCAAGACAACCAGAACGAAGCTAAGGAGTCTGGTACTGTAACACTCTACGTTACAGCAGACAACAAGATTTATTATGGTGCAGGTATCCCTAAGTACGATGATCCTAACTGGATTAAGGAAACTACATGGGGTAGCAATGGTATCCGTAAAGTCTTGCGCGAGCATACTACTGGTGAGGGTTTACGTCCTGTGGAGCAAATCATGGTAGCTGTAAAGACATTGAACGCTGAACGTGCAAAGAACCCAACCATGCCAGATAGCGTATATCAGAAGAAGTTGAGCAAGATTAAGGGTGGTGAGTTGAATGGTCGCAAGATCGAGACTCTTACTATCGTCATCAAGCCTACTGATAACGCATCATATAAGAATATGGTTGACGCACTCGATGAAATGCAGATTTTGAACATTGGTACGTATGTCATCGACAAAATTAGCCCAGACGATGAGAAACTTCTCAAGTCAAAAGGCGTGAAGATGTAAGATGAATACTAACAATTAAAACAAGAAAGAAATGGCAAAAATTGATCTTTACGATCCTAAATGGGTCGATATGGTTTTCGCCGGAAAGAACAAGGAGTATGGTGCATACAAGCTCCGTAAAGGTACTTCCGGTCGAAACATCAAGTCTCTTCTGATCTTGGTCATTGCTGCAGCTCTCGTAGGCGGATTCTTGGCTTGGAAAGTTATCGAACAGAAACAAGCAGAAGAACAGCAAGCTTATATGGAAGCTATGGAGTTGGCTAAACTCCAGAAGCAGGCTGAAAAGGAAAAGAAGAAGCCTGAGAAAGTACAGCCTAAGGTTGAAATGAAAAAAGAGATTCCTGTGGCTCGTGAAACTCAGAAGTTTACTGCACCTGTCATCAAGAAGGATGAACTCGTAAAAGAGGAAAACCAGGTTAAGCAGATGGATCAACTCGACGCTAAGGTAGCTGTCGGTACAAAGGACGAGGAAGGTGTGAAAGACCGTAACATCGAGGCTGTGAGAAGTGATATCGCAGTCGCTACTCCACCACCACCACCACCAGCACCAAAGCCTGAGGTTTCTAACAAGGTCTTCGACGTTGTAGAGGAGATGCCTTCATTCCCTGGTGGTCAGGGCGCCTTGATGTCCTTCCTCAGCAGCAACATCAAATACCCAGTTGTAGCTCAGGAAAACGGCGTACAGGGTCGTGTTATCGTTGGTTTCGTCGTTGAAAGAGACGGTTCTATCACAGATGTGAAGGTTATGCGTTCTGTTGACCCTTCACTCGACCGTGAGGCTCAGCGAGTTGTTAGGGCAATGCCTAGATGGAAACCAGGTAAGCAGAACGGTTCTGCTGTACGTGTAAAATATACCGTACCTGTTGTATTTAGATTGCAGTAATATATTTGCAGTATATTTGAATATGAAAAAAACATCTTATATTTTTATAGGATTAACTATTATGTTGTCTTTGGCTTTCTTCGGCTCTTGTGGCCAGAAGAAAGCCAAAGATGGCAGAACAGATACACCAACTTCAGGTACAATCCAGTTTGTAGCTGACGAAAGTTTAAGTCCTATCATCGAAGAAGAAAGAAGCCAGTTTGAGTTTGAATATCCTAAGGCTCACCTTAAACCCCTCTATTCTGATGAGGTTACAGGACTCCAAATGATAAAGGATTTCAAAACCACTCTCTTGTTCACTACAAGAGCGCTGAAAGATAGTGAAATCGCTTATCTCAAATCTAAAAGTAATGTTATTCCTTCCGTCTTCCCTATCGGTTATGATGGTTTGGCATTTATTGTAAACAAGAACAATAATGATACTTGTATTACCGTAAATGATATTAAGCGCATATTGACAGGTAAGGCTAATAAATGGAGTGACGTAGTCCCTGGTTCTAAGAGAGGAGACATAGAAGTAGTTTTCGATAATACTCGTTCTGCTACTACCAACTATGTTGTTGACTCTGTTCTCCATGGAGAAAAATTTGGTGCTAAAATCATGGCTGCTCAAACCAGTAAGCAGGTCATTGATTTTGTTGATAAAAATCCAAATGCAATCGGTGTTATTGGATCTAACTGGTTAAACGACAGAAGAGATTCTACAAATACCACATTCAAAAAGAATATTCATGTAATGCGAGTTTCTGTAAAGGATAAAGCCACACCAAGCAACAGTTGGCAACCTTATCAGGCATACTTGCTCGATGGAAGATATCCATTCGTTAGAACACTATATGCTATAGTTGTCGATCCTCATAAGGCTTTACCATGGAGTTTCGCCAATTATATAACCAACCCTCGTGGACAACTCATAGTATTCAAAACAGGATTACTGCCTTATAGAGGAGATATCACCTATAAGAAAGTAAACATAAAAAACTAAAAATCGTGTAGAGGCGTTAAAATAAATAAGAATGAATAAACGAAAGCGACAGGTAAACGTCAACTACATAAAATAAGGACAGAATTAAAGTTTAGAATTATGAAAGCAATTAAATATTTAATAGCAGGAGCACTGATAATGGGATTATCAGCTCCAGCAATGGCTCAGGAGGTTAATTACAAGGACATGCTGAAGCCTATCGAGACAACATTGAAGTCTGGTAACTCTGCTACTAAAGAATTTGAAAAGGAGATTAAAGAGTATCAGAAAGAGTTCAAGAAAGATCCTAAGGCATTGATCGCATTGGGTAATATCCTTGCTATGCATAAGGACTATGATAAGGCTAACTTGGTTGCTGACGCAGTCATTGCAAAATTCAAGAACTATGGTGATGCATATATCTTGAAGGGTGATATCTACGCTATGCAGGATAACGGTGGTGAAGCTGCTACCTGGTACAACCAGTGTATGACAATGGATCCTAAGAATCCTCAGGGATACATTAGCTATTCTAACGTATATCGTAAGATTGACCCAGCTGCCAGTGCAGAAGCTTTGAACAAACTGAGAGAAATCAACCCAGACTACCCTATCGAGGCAGAAGCTGGACACAATTTCTTCAGCGCAGGTAACTACGAGAAGGCATACGACTATTTCTCTAAGGCAAAGCCATCTACATTGGAAGAGTACCTCTACTATGAGTATGCATTCACAGCATATGTCCTCGATAAGAAAGAGGAAAGTTTGAACCTCTGTCAGGCTGGTATTCAGAAATTCCCTAAGGATGCTGCTATGCAGGTTTTGGCTATGCGCGCTGCTGTTGATTTGAGAAAGTATGATGTCGCTCTTGAGCACTCAAACATCGTTATGAATACAGACTCTATCAAGAAGAATTCAAGCATCATCAGCTACTATGGTTTGGCGTTGGCTGGTAACAAGAAATACAACGAAGCTATCGCTCAGTACCAGAAGGCATTGGAGATGAAGGCTGAAGATCCAAAACCATTATTGTATATCTCTGAGGCATACAAGGAAATGGGTGATGAGGACAAGGCTTTGGAATACAACCAGAAATACATGGATAAGAATCCTGATGCTGCTCCAACAGACTTCATGAAGCTTGCTGAGATTTATATCAACAAGGCTAAGAAGGCTGCAGAAAACAAGGATGCTGCTAAGAAGGTTGAGAATATCGGCAAGGCTATCGACGTGTATGCTAAGTTGGCAGAGAAGTATCCTACACTGAAGGCATTTGCTAAGTTGCAGGAGGGTAATACTGCTTTCCAGAACGAGTTGGACGACAAAGCGATTCCTGCTTACCAGGAAGTAATTACAGAACTTGAGGCTAAGCAGTGTGATGCAGACGAAATCGGCTACCTGAAGCAGGCTTATCAGTACATGGGCTTCATCTACAACTATGACAAGCAGGACTTTAATCTCGCTAAGCCATATTGGGAGAAACTCTTGAAATTGGAACCAGACAACAAGTATGCTAAGGATGCCATGGAGAAGGGTCTGAAAGCTGCTGAATAAAAATAAAACATACAATATAAAAAAGGATGAACTGAGATGCAGCTCATCCTTTTTTTATACCTGAAAAAAGTCGAAAAACCAACATAGCCCTCTCTATCACTTGATCCATATTATAATATGTATAATCTGCGAGCCTACCACCAAAGATTACATTCTTCTCGGAAGATGCCATTTTTTGATACTTAGCGTAAATTATCGAGTTTCGTTCATCGTTGACTGGATAATAAGGCTCTCCTTGATTTGTGATATATGCCATTGGATATTCTCGGGTAATGACCGTCTTAGAGCGAGCATACACCTCATCTCCAAACATCTCAAAATGTTTATGTTCGATGATGCGAGTAAAGGGAGTTTCTCTATCCGTGAAGTTCATTAAGGCTACACCTTGATAATTCGACATATCCATTATTTCGGTCTCAAAGCGTAAGGAGCGATATTCCAACGCCCCAAAGCAACAATCATAGAAATCATCAATCTTTCCAGTATAAACCAGTTGATCGGCAACATTTCTCCATTCCTTACTCAATCCACTATCAAAGAAATCACAGCCTGTCCTCACTTCGCAACCTTCCAGCAAAGAATCTATCAGTTTATTATATCCACCGATAGGAATTCCCTGATAAGGGTCATTGAAATAATTATTATCATAGGTCAGGCGAACAGGAAGACGGCGGATAATGAAGGAAGGCAAATCCTTGCAATCCCGTCCCCATTGCTTCTCCGTATATCCCTTGACAAGTTTCTCGAAGATATCCTTTCCTACAAGAGAAATTGCTTGCTCCTCCAAATTGGTGACCTCCCCATCGAACCGTTGGCTTCGAATGATCTCCATTGCTTCAACAGGTGTATTCACGCCCCACATCTGATGAAAGGTGTTCATATTGAAAGGCAGGTTGTAAAGTTCGCCCTTGTAGTTGGCAATCGTATTCAGAGTGAAGCGGTTGAAATCCACGAATTGGTTCACGAAATCCCACACTTTCCTATTTTTAGTATGGAAGATATGAGGACCATATTTGTGAACATTGATACCCTCAATATTCTCACAATACACATTTCCTCCAATATGGCTGCGCTTGTCAATAACAAGGCAACTCTTCCCAGCTTGTCGAGCAAGATAGGTGAAAGTGGCACCGAATAAACCGGAGCCAACGATTAGATAGTCATATTTCATTTTGTTTCATTTTTAATCATTCTTAGCAAAGGAAAAAGATTTTTCATGACAGTTTGCCCTTTGAATGTAACCTTGCCCTCAGCATGACTATTCCAGACGAGCTCTGTCTCCATTTCCTTAGGATAATCAAACTCTAATTTTACAGCATAAGTACCATTAAGAGGGTTAACATATCTGGCGATAGAGACAACCTTTCCCTGCAATATCTGTCCATTGAGGTGGGTCTCGACCTTCATAATTTCACCCATCAAGTGCTTCTGCTCAATATTGATACACCCTATACCCTCTATTTTGTTTTTTATAGAATCTACTATAAAAAAAAGAGACGCACCCTTTTCCACAAAATCCTCTCTTGTAAAGGGAATGCAAGCATAAGCAATGCCACTGATTGGAGTACGTATGCATATTGTGTCACCCACCACTCCATACCTGTCCACTAAAAGTAGCAAAGTGTCTCCTCTATGTACTATCCTCTTAGCAGGCACATTTCCCACAATATATCCTGACCGCTCCGTCTTTACCTCTTTCAAGACATTGACGTTACTCAGTTTAAGAGAAAATTTCGTAGTCAATGGCACTTTTGTAATACTGCATAGAAATAAAGAGACGACAATCAGTATAAATATGAAGGTAATCCCCAACCGAAGGATGACAGGAGGTATTTTTCCCATTAACTCCTGCACTTCTGTACTATACGACTCGTTCTCTATTGGCGATCCAGCATCTTCACACTTCTTTTCCATTTCTTTCTTCATGAATCTAATTCCAGTTGATTTCTTACAAGTTGATAATATTCACCTCTTTTTTCAATAAGTTCCAGATGAGTACCAATCTCAACTACATGCCCTTTTTTCATCACTACGATTTGATCGGCATCTTTCACGGTGCTCAATCTATGAGCAGCTACCAAAACAGTTTTTCCTCTATAGAACTCCCGGAGACGTCCCATAATAAGCCGTTCATTGGTTGTATCGAGTGAATTGGTCGCTTCATCCAAGAATATATACTCAGGATCCTTGTATATTGCCCGAGCTATGAGTAATCTCTGGCGCTGTCCCTGACTGAGTCCCATGCCTTCCATACCTATCTTAGTATTGTAGCCCAACGGAAGTTTTGACACAAACTCATCCACATTCGCCATTTTGGCACTATGGAGCAATTTACCAACATCCGCCACGTCGTCTTTCAATGCAATATTGCCAGCAATCGTATCCGAGAATACAAAGCTATCCTGCATGACGCTACCCGTCTTGCTCCTCCAAAGATGGGGATTGATGGAATTTAGACACACTCCTCCTATCTGGATAACACCTTCATCGGGCTGATAAAAGCCCTGAATGAGTTTAATCAAGGTGGTCTTTCCACTACCGCTTTCCCCAACTATCGCTGTCACTTTCCTTGCTGGAATGATTAAATTAACACCATCCAATGCTCTATTTCGCTGTGATCCGTCATAGCTGAAGCTAACTTGCTCGATTAGAATATCACGATCTATCGGCAATTTCTCCAACTTGTCACCAGACTCACATTTTTCGTCTTCTTGTGCATGTATCTCATTCAGACGTTCGAGGCTAATGTTGGCATCCTGTAATGAGCGGATAAAATTAACAAAGTCATTGACAGGTGCAGATAATTGTCCAATGATATAAGTCAACGACATCATCATGCCCAATGTCATACCTCCATCAACAACAGATTTAGCTGCGACAAACGAAATCAGTATATTAGTTGCCTGAACAAAGAAGAAAGTACCTGCCTGCTGTATCTGCCCAATGGTTAGTCCCCTGACGCTGATTTTGAACAGCTTTACCTGAATTCGTTCCCATTCCCAACGTTTCTGACGCTCACAATTGTTTAGTTTGATGTCTTGCATACCCTGGATGAGTTGTATAACCTTGCTTTGCTCAGTAGCAGCCTGGTTGAAACGTTTGATGTCCAGCTCACGTCTGTATTTCAGGAAGAAGAGTATCCAAAGCACATAACAAATATTACCCGACAAAAATATGGCGAGGATGCCAAGGCTATAGTAGGCCAGAATGCCACCAAAGAGAATAAAATTAAATAAGGAGAAGAGAATACCGATAGAGTTACCCATCAATAGATTTTTGATGCGGGCATGGTCACCTATACGCTGCATGATGTCGCCAGTTCGCTTGGTGTCGAAAAAATGCAAAGGCATACTCATCAGCTTAGCCAAGAAGTCTGAAATGAGCGAGATATCTATTCTTGAATTAATATGCAGGAGCAACCAGCCTCGGATAAAACCGACACACAGCTGTGCAAGGAACAAGACCAACTGAGCTAAAAGTACCAGAGTTATGATATCAAGACTCCGCTCACCTATTCCCCAGTCCACCATAGCCTGCGTAAGAAAAGGGAATAGCAACTGTATCAGACTTCCAGTCAACATACAGAGCAAGAGCTGGACAAGTTGCCCCCTATAAGGTAGGAAATAAGAAAGGAAGGAGGAAAGTCCACGCTTGTCAACGCTGACCTCATCAGCTATTTTTCCGAAATCTATTCCAGGCTCCAACAACAAAGCTGTTCCCCTGGACTCCCTTCCCTGCCAATTGCTCGCCCAGCACCTAAGAAACTCGTCTTTGGTATAGCATAGACGCTGGGATGCAGGATCTGAGATGTATATATTATATTTTCCCTTCTTACCCTTGGTTATTCTATAACAAACTACAAAATGGTTCTGGTTCCAATGCAAAATACAAGGCAGTAAAGCCTCTTCTGCCAGTTGTTCAAAGGTAACGAGAACTCCTAAAGTACGGAAACCGACAAACTCAGCAGCATCGCTGATACCCAGCATGGAGACACCCTCTCTGGAGATATAGCAATGGCGGCGCAACATCTCGGCAGAGTATTCCTTGCCGTAATACTTGGCTATCATACGAAGGCATGTCGGGCCACAGTCAGAAGCGTCATGCTGCGCATAATGAGGGAAATGATTAGTTTTCATCCTGCTCCTGATTACTATAGCATTGCACACTCACCATATTCATATTGAGAACCAAATAAGCACTGATAAGTCTCTCTGCCAGAAACGCGATGGCACGCTGCTGGTAATCTACGTTATCATACCGGAAATCTCTTTCTGCCTTATGCCGATATTTTGATGGTTCTTGGCACAGGTCGTTTTTTCTGTCATAGGCAAGGAGGATGGGGAAAAGAAAATCGCATAATTTCTCAAAATCCGCATAGCACATGATGAAGCAACAATATGGTACAAACATGTGAGAAGTTTGAAGATAATTGGTATAACGGTTTCCTGCACCATAACTCTCATCCAAAATCTCCATGACGTCATATAGGTCCTGATAATTGTGAAAAGTTTTGTATTGTTGCACAATTGACTGCCCCAAATACATAACTTTCATCACCTGACAGGTTCCAGGAACAACATCCACAACATCGGTAAACTTACGACGGTAATGACAGAAGCCAACAGACTTACTACGAATCTCGTTTTTCCATACCCAGTAAAGAGTAACCAGTTCTGAATAGAAACTGTTGAGATGATTGATGTTTTCTCCCTCAACTTTCTGATTATTGCCCTTGAACAGTCGATATGTATCATTCTCGTTCAAATCGTACTCTTGGATTTGTCTATCATCATGATAAGTAATCCATATTGTAAGTTCTTTCATCATTATTTTTATTATAAATGTTCTTATTTTAAAAATTGGCATTGTATATTTCCATTGCCATTTTTTCTATTTCCAATACGCTTATTTGCCCTGCCTTAAAATTGATATTCTGAGATTGAAGCCATCTCCTAATACGAAATGCCGTCTCACTACTACAATCAACATCTTGCATTTTTTCCAACAACCAACAGAAAGTTTTAGAATCAAAAGTCTCTGTGAAGGACTCATGCTTGTGAGCTGAAATGAACTTCTCTATCAAATCAACACACACGCTTAGACCAGCACGTAATTTTGCAGCCAATGACAGTTCAGAAGCTGTTTCTTCTTTTCCTATTTCACCAAGCCTCCAGCACAAGTAGCAACCGATACCAGTAAGCCCGATGTTGTCGAGGTCAATTACGGGACAATCAGTCAAAATTCTAATCATTTCTTCGTCGATATAAGGTAAGAATTCCTCAGAAAGCCGAAAGGCTTGATTGTTCTGTAACACATTTACCCCCTCAAGAGCCTTGCCCATCTGGTCCACGCAGTAACGCTTATAAAAAAGTTCCAGGAGTTTTTCTGACGATTTTTCCCTTAGGCGCGGATTGGAAAGCAGAGCATCCATCCTATCAGATAACTGAGTAATAAAACTTTCCTCCAGAAAGTTTTCTTCCTCTATGTGTACCATGTTCCAAGGAGTAAAGGACATCATCTCGGCAAGGCCGGTAGAATCCGTGGCTACAAGCGGAATGCCATGCGCCATCATCTCCATTGCAGAGTAACTGCATTGCTCATGGAAAGATGCTTGTACACCGATGGTGGCATGTTGAAAAAAATGCTCTAACTTTTCTCTGGGAAGTTTACCAGTAAAGGTTACCCTATCCCATATTCCGTCACACAAGGCAAGAAAATAGCTGAACTTACCATCACCGACCAGTGTCAGGTGAGCGTCCGTATGCCGTTCGCAGATAATTTTGAAAGCCTTGATGGTATAATCTATACCTTTGATGTCGTCAAGTCTACCAACAAACAGAACATTCTTTTCTGCCAAACCTTCACGTTCTGCACTTCGAACAACCGCAGGCGGCATGCCATTACGAACCAGATGCAGTTTTCTCTCAGATACCCCATAGTCTTTTTTTAGCAAATCATAGGTAAACTGACAGAGGACCAGCACATCATCACAGAGAGAATAAAGGCACTTTTCCTCCAAAAAGTCACTTTTAATTTTTTCACACAGTTTATCTTCAGAATCCCTACCAGAAACGATTTTTCTGAACTTAGTGAGATTGCCTTTTAGGGAAAAACACCAATTTTGGTAGTGAACTGTATATATGATTCGACTTTCTGGATATTTTGCTTTAATAAGTCGCATCAGGGGAAAATGCTGAGTATAATTGAAGTGGAATATAACATAAGAATCCTTTTCCAAATAAGGTTCCAAAAGAAAAAGAACGCTACGATAAAAATCCATTGAATTACTACCACAACGTGCGGCTGGGATACGATAATGCCAGACCCCATCCTCTTGGTATGTCTCGAACTCCCTTACTTCTGAATCGAAATCAAGAAGGCATAGCTCCATATCAGAAAATGAGGAGCGCAAGCAAGGTATTATAGACTTGATGAACGTACCTATGCCATAGGCCGCTGCACGACTTGCATTATTGATGAGAAAATATTTTATCATAGTAATCTTGAATTAAAAAGAATGAACTTCCATTATCAAGCCCTGCATCATGACCCAGATATTCCTCTATGCTCCATTCTGGCATCTCAAGGCTTGAAATAAAAGACTCACACTTAGCTGACAATGAGGCGTCCCTACGGATATTCTCTTCCAACTCCCTAATGAATTCCTTATGCAAAGTCACACATTCCTGGTCAAGAGAAAGTCTTCTCCGTATATAGTAAAGGATTCCACAAGCACCACTTCTGAAGGTGTGGTCGGTCATGCGTCTTGGATCTATAGCCATTATTTTCATGTCCACTTCCTGAAGCAACTCGTTCAGATCATCATGAAACATTCCTGCCTCATACAGAAGGGTGATACCCAAGCCCAAACCTGCCAACCCATTCTCTAAGCCTACATCTCCTTCATGGTATCCATGAGTTGGAGACTGGAACATATCGGTAGCAAAGTCACATAAACGCCTGTCGCCACGAACCTTACCATGACAGAATAAGGACAAAATTACTCCCATTTTTCCATGATAGAGCCCACAATCCTCCAATTGAGATACTTGAAATGAGAGGTAATTGACAAGTTTTTCTTTCATTTTATTCATAAATAAAGAGAGTTACTTTGTTACGTGGCATAGGTTGGATTTTCCCATCATTCTTTCATAGTTTGAAGGTGGAGGACATAGGTACTGATAGACACAAGCATTACAAGGTCTGTCCGAACGAACCTTTCTCCATGCAGTATTCTCCATCATTTCATTATATATGATATCTAAGACACTATCGTTTCTTAGATTGCCCACGACCTTCTCATTCAAACTTGCCTTCACTGTTCCGTCTGGCAGAACATAAAGGCTGCCAAAGAAATTAGCGTTCATTTTTTGATTACGGAAAATCTCCCGCATGGATATAGGACGCTCAAGGATATCCTCTTCCACAAGGTAAACATTGTTCTCAAAGAACGAAGCGTTACTGCCATTGTAAAAGGGATGTACTTCAAAATCTTCCACCCCTAAATGAAGCATCAGCCGTTCTAATTCTTGGAACTGGAAGTCATCCTCAACTATGAGATGATAGCGTACACTTCTACCTCGAACCTGAGAGACGACTTCTTCCAATCGTGCTTCATTCACAGGATAATTGACCATTAGGTGAACCTGATATTTATCTATATAAGGGTTCACTCTATAGTTGAGATAATGGGTGTAAACATTGATTGAGTTTATTCCATTGACACCTACATCACCCAGCAACTCGAGAGATTCATAACGATAGATATCACCTCCGTTGATGTTGATGTTGCAAGAAGGAAAATGAGCAAGTTGGGCAAACAAACCTGATAGTATCTCCCTATCTATAGAGTGAATACCTTTTCCTTTGCCACAACAGATAAACTGCCTGCTATACTCCATACATCCTCCACATTTCTGCTCACAGATATCGTTCAGCGTAATGGTCAACTCCAACAAATTTTTGCTGATATCCTTGGCCAACAGAAAATCGACATTGTCTTTATTTTGCAACTTGTCTATGTCTGAATTGAGAGATAGAATTGGAAAAAGAGCCACGGGCTTAGTCTTCAAAACGACCAGTTCGCCCATGCCCTGCTGAACAACATTATCAAGGAAACTCTTCATGGATGGAATATCAAGGAGATCCCGAGTGGCCTCTATGGAACCAAGATTATCATCAGCATATAGGTTACGAACCATAGAGATGACATCTTTGTCCACTATCTGCAAACTTGTACCAGATAATGTGTCATAGAGCAACATACTCTTATCTTTATCACTCACATAGATATGGGGTTTCAATAAAAACCACGTTTTTTCTTCATTCATATTGTTTATTTTTTTATTTTAACTCCTATTGATTAGAGTAATTTGAACCTGACGGTTACCAAAACATTGCGTGAGCGTAGTTGAGAGGTATAAGAATAGATGTCAAGTCCACTATAATTCACGCTTGTGTAACTTTGCTGGTTCAGCAGGTTGTTGAGTTGCAGTTCCAGGTCTGTACGCTTGCATTTCAACTTGACAGCCACATCTCCAAACCAGGCATGTCGATTGACTGCAGTCAGACTATTATAATTATCCTCTAACGAAGCCGTCATGGTCAGTTTCTTCCCTATATGGGTATTCATTTTGACTCGCTGCGTAGCTGAGCGCACATTTTTACCATATGCATTAACTTCTGCTTTCGTCTCGCTAAAGCTCCACGAATAGCCACTGTTCCAGACAAAATCAAGCCACGGGAAAGGTACAATGCTTCCACCAAGTCCTACGCTGGTGAAACGTGAGCAAAACGGATATACATCATTTCCCATAAGCCGTTCGCTGGTCATATACCTATAATTGGCAAAAAGACTAATCGTGGTCTGCAACCAGTCGAATCCCTTGCTTCCATTAGCCCCGATGCTATAGGTTTTAGACTGCGAATGCCTGTCCACTATCTGTACAATACTGGTACCACCCTGATAGTAAGTTCCATAGGTTTGGTTTTCACGCTTATAACCATACGAGCCGTTGATGCGAAGGAATGTGGCACTTATGGCATTGCGATAACCCAGACTGACAGAGATATCTGTACGCTCCGTTTCTGACAGACGCTCTAAGTAACTGCGCTGAAAGGAGCGATAGTTGCCCATCATGTAACCCTGATAAATACCATCAGGACTTCCTATGTTTTTAGTATAGCCAGCACGCAGATTTCCACTCCAGTCCATCCACTCATAACCAACTGACATCATCGGATTGACCAACAGGTGAACGTAATCATTTCGGTCTCTACGAATCCGGTCGTCAAGCGTCTGTGAATAAAGGCTCAGCGGGCATCCTAACAGCACTCTCCACCCTGCTCTCTCAAACTTATAGTTCTGACGTAGAGCGACCTCATAAGTATTATACCAAAGGTTGTTACGATTAGAGTCACCACCATCCCCAAAACCATCAAGCGTAGTCTTGATTCCGTGGAGACTTGCATCAGCAAGAAGCCCATAGTCCAAGGTAAAGTCACCCAGATGCAGACTGTATTGTGTATGAAAATTACCAGCAATATGGCGCGATACGATATCCTGCACATAATAGGAAGTCTTTTCCTCCTCCAAAGAGTCGATACTGACTTCAAGGGTATTAGGTCGCTGGGAGTAGCCAGCAGAAAAATGCAGATCGAGCGTATGCTTTCCGATGTTGCGGATGATGTTTAACGTATTGCTGACGGACAACTGTGGATGGTCGAAGTACTGATGAGTCACTTCTTCTCCATATCTCACAGGATATTGACCTGTACGTTCCGAACCGAGCGTTCCATCCACCTTATCAGAAATCCAGCCCAAGTCAAGTTTCAAGACATCTGCAATGAAATTGCTGGAAGCATTCCTGTTATACCTCAGTTGTATATTCAGATTATCGGTCTTCGTCTTGCTATACAATGACTCTTGCGTCAACAACCGCTGGTTATCGTTAACAAAAAGATTACTCATACTATTTCCGTCACGACGGACACAATCGCTGTAATAGGCAACATTCAGACCTATCTCATTATCCTCACCCAATTTCTCCAAATGATTCAAGGTTAAGACGTGCGATGAATTATCGAAGGTTCTCTTTTGAGGAAGTCCGGACCCATTTGGCAACAGAGCTCCCATAGGACAATAAGGATACAGAAAAACGCTGTTGATATCAGAATAATGCATCCTCAGTTCCTGCGATACGTCGTCCCCGGTATTATTTCCTTTGTACAACGTGATGTCCTGTCTTTTCTTATTGAAGTACATACCAACAAGTTCTGCCGTCCAAATGCCTTTATTTTCTCCTTCTATTCCTCCACCAACCATGGCATTTACTCCCAAAGTTCCTTTAGAGGAGCTTTTTAGTTTAAGGTTCATAGCAACGTCATCCGTCAGCATTTTTCCTCTCAATGCCTTTACTGGCTGATGGTTCTGAAGAACCTGCACGGAAGCGACATCCTGGGCATTGACATTGTTGGTGGCGATGCCGTAACGGCCCTGCAGCAAGTCCATGCCCTCCACATAGAACTTAGAAATGCCCTTACCGTTGAATTTGATACCACCATCTCCACTAACCTCTATGCCTGGCATGCGTTTCAAAACATCAGCTATCACTCGGTCACCCTGCTGACTATAGGAGGCGACGTTATAGCTCAGCGTGTCACCATCCTGGCGAATCTTCTTTGCCTTGACCATCACCTCTTGAAGCTGGAGGATTTCTTCCTTGGGACGGAAGGAAATCTGCTGAGAACAATTAGGAACAGTCTTAGGATGATTGCCGATTGTCAGACCGGAAGCCGTAACCACCACAGAGTCCGCATCCGTCTCAAAAGACAACTTATAATTACCCTTGTTGTCAACGTCAGAGTAGGCAAGGATGCTGCCCGTTTTCTTATCAGTTACGGAAACATAAGCCTCGATGGGCTTACCCTGTGCATTGAGCACAGAGCCACCGATGACGGTTTGAGCCTGCAAACCATCTTGCCATATCGCCACCAATAATATTGTTACTATCGCTGCTCGCATCATAAATCATTCTTTTTCTATGGGTGAATAAGGTGTAAATATAGAAACGGCTGCGCCTTGCACCATATTACCTTGAGAATCTATCGTCGCCTTATGGTAATTGGCAGCCTTCCACCAATTCTCATTAAAGCTTTTGTGTTGTTTCCAAACTTTTGCACGTGTTGAAGACAAGAAACCCTTGTAGTCATATTTAAATATTGGGCTGGGATGCCGAGATATCTGGACGGCCTCGAATCGATACAAGCCATCCATGTCACGAAGTTTAAGGATAAGCCCTGGCAAACCACCAAACTTCCATGGACCAGCTTTTAAGGGGATGCTCGGAGCGAACCATGCCTCAAAGATACGCCCCCTCCAATTAGTCGTAGCCCTTTGGCATACGTACCCCAAAACTTTCTGAGTTTTCGTATCAATCTTCCATTTTTGAAGAGGATAGTCTTCGGTATAAAAGGAATTATATCTTTCCAGCCATTGGGGCATGGTGGCATATACCTCCATTTTATTTTTATAGATAAATAGCTCAGAATACTGGTATTCGCTCCACGTTTCACGTTTTTTGCCTCCTTTTACTATATTACGTGGAATTCCCTGAGTCTTGGGGTGCTTTTTTTTCCAGGCTAACAGTAGATTATCCTCCTTTGAAAGGATATCGCTATAATATTTCATTACTTTTTTACCTATATCCAGACATTGCTTGTCTATATAGGTATTTTCGTCATTAATATTATCAGCATTGAAAGCATACCAAATCTTTACCATTGTACTATCGATTACTTTTATTTTACCTACCGATCTGTTAGGAATAGGGCAATACGCAGCCTTAGGCTGGGCCTCCAATACCCAACCTTTACTCAGAAAAAATACCAGACAAAGGATTATAGGTATAATTGATTTCATATATTCTTTATCGTTTTACAATATTTATGTGAAAAAATTCCCAACTCCTTATTTGGTAAACAAACTACCGCTCAAAGATTTGGGAATTTCTTTTACTGTAAGTTCCTGTTATTTTTTTGCATAGCCTGTACTGCCTGCTCCATATTCATCACTATAGCCATATTCATTACACCCTTCTGAGGAGTGATAGCCATAACCATAGTTGGCATAAGAGTTCGTACCACTTGGAGAACCTGAAGATTCTGCGTAATAACAAGAACATGTACAAGAGGTGCCACCAACAATAGCACTCATCTCTTTTTGACGAAGACTCTCTTTAGAGAGTGCATTCAACTTAAATCGTTTTACTTTCATAACTTAAACTTTTTAGTTGTAAATAATAAATGCTTATTTATACTGTAATTACTCTTTCCATAATCTCTCTATATACCCAAGGATGCGACCTTAAATAATCCAACTGAGCCTGTCGATATTTTTCAAATGCCGACTCACTCATAAAACCATGACATATCGGATGGGACTCTATATCTTTTAGATAAAAGAGACATTGAATACACGAAGACCTATTCTTGCAAAGAGAGCATTGAGACTCAAGTTTCTGGTAATAATCATTATACTTTCTGGCAATGTCCTTAGTATCTATTGTCATGGCAGAGTCCGAAACATACCCCAATGCGAAATGATGGCTGATTCTCTCGCAAGGAAGAATCTTTCCATTGACCGTAACAAACATTTTCTTGGCAAAAGGAAGACAGGTTCCTGAAGGAATATACCTCAACTTTTTCTTATCATACAGTAAATCCGTATAGTCAGAGAAATAATAACCACTATATTGATGAAGGAATAAAGCGCAACTCTTGTAGCTGCTTGTCCCTATGCGCATATCTTCTTCTATCTCCTCATAGTGCTCTGACTGATGCAAACTTTCTTCCATATTCCTATATGTTTGTCTAAACTTCTCTACCTTATCTGGGCGGATTCCAGAATCATTAAGTTCACTGATGGTAGGCATTTTACCATACCTTTTTTTGAAGAAACGATGCACTTCCTCTACTGTACTACGATTATGGAGTACCGAATTGAAATTCACGTTTTTCTCAAAAAAATCTGGATATTTTTCACGCAAAAGATCTACATTACGTACCACCCTATCAAAACTCTCTTTTCCTTGATGATCCACACGATAGCTGTCATTTCGCTCATTTCCATCAAGACTGATTAAAAGATGGAAATCATTCTCTACCAGATAATCCATATAACGATGCAACAAAATAGCATTGGTGGTCATAGAAAACAGGAATTTTCTTCTTGGACAATCAAGTTGATTTACATATTCCACGATATGCCTAATGAACTGGAAATTCAACAAAGGCTCGCCACCATAAAAAGATATGTACATATAACTTTTTGCAGAAGTATTCCATTCTGAATTCCAGAGTTGGTTGAGATAATCAATGACACGAATGGCCCATGTCTCTGGCAAAACCTTGTTCTCTCGCTCATCAAAATCATCATAGAACTCACCATAGGCACAATATTTGCATTTGAGATTGCAAGCATCTGTCACCTCAAAGACCAACTGTGGAAGATTGGCCAGATTTCTTAGAACAAGTTCAGGGGTTATATATTCTGTCATATTTTCAAATTGTTTAACTTATTAATAAAATAGCCAACAGTAAGACTCAAACCTACTTTCAAATTCACCTTTGGCATCCCAAAATCAAAAAGTTCTTGTGCAAGGGTAATGTCCGGGCATCTTACTTTAGGGTCATCACTTGGCAAGTCCAAATAATTAAATACAGATTTGGATTTTGTTGCCTCAAATACTTCAGCAGCCAGCAATTTTATCTTTGTCTCATTAGGATTGCCGATGTTAACAGGACCTGTCACATCTTCACTTGTTGCCATCATCCTCACCATCCCTTCCAGTAAATCATCGATATACATAAAGGAACGTGTCTGGCTACCATCGCCGTAGATGGTCATTGGCTCGTTCTTCAAGGCTTGGACAATAAAATTGGAAACGACCCTGCCATCACCCACCGCCATCCTCGGACCATACGTATTGAAGATGCGGATAATCTTTACTTTCACACCATATTGACGATGGTAGTCCATGCAGAGACTCTCGGCACAACGCTTGCCCTCATCATAGCAGGAACGGATACCATTGGGATTTACATTACCATAATAGTCCTCACGCTGGGGATGCACTAATGGGTCTCCATAAACCTCACTCGTAGAGGAAAAAAGTATCGGACAATTGAAATGACGTGCCAACTCTAACATATTGATAGTACCCTCTACACAAACCCGAGTTGTATAAATGGCATTCTTTTGGTAATGCACAGGAGAAGCAGGACAAGCCAATTGGTAAATCTCATCGATCAACAGATCTTTCAACTTCTCCACCTCTGCCTTATCCAAAATATCCATCTGGCGGAACTCAAAGTTCTCTTGGGACAGAAATTCCTTAACATTGTCCAAACTACCTGTATAGAGATTGTCTGCACATATCACGGAATGTCCTTCCCGCAAGAGACGTTCGCAAAGGTTGGAGCCGACAAAGCCGGCTCCCCCTGTTACCAAAATACGTTTACTTTTCATCTGCATTGGTTTTTAGTTATGGTTGTGATTACAATTCTACAATTGCAGAATAGACCAAATCACCTCTATTGAGACGGAGTTCCACTTCACCAGTGATACTGTTAGGAACAATCACCTTATCATTTTCTCCTATCATAGATGTATATAGGAGTCCGTCACTTCCCATCACCTCTATAATTTCACCTGCAAGATTTGAACTGAAGATGAATGTATGATCGTCTTGATTTACATAAATAGGAGCGACTGGTACACGTGAGTTTGGAGTATAATTTTTTCCACCTTTATAATTCATTACAACTTTACTACTTGCCTGCACAGACAGTGAAGCAAAGAATAAAGCGATACACAATAGTTGTTTAAATTTCTTCATAGACATTCATATTAAAATTTTCGCTGCAAAAGTATGAAGAAATATCAAACACAACAAACATTTCGACACAATTCTATTCACTTAGTTTTCACTTATAGGGCAAATGGGGGGGGGTGATACTTATTAATAATCAAGCAGTTACAATACTTTTCACCACTTTTTCACTTTATAGGTTTACCATATTATCAAACAAGGTTTTAGAACTCTTTCCACCAAACAAGCGCTCATTTACCTTTTGCCGAATATTGGAAATACTTGATGCTGAAGAATTCAGCAAAATTGTCATCTCCTTATTTGTAAAACGCAATCGTGTGAGTATGCAAACTCGCATTTCCAGTCGACTCAACTTCTCACAATTACACATTTTATTATATATAATAGGAAAATACTTACTTACAACAAGAGAAAGTTCTTGCCATTCTTCTTCAGTTGGAGGTGGGGTATTCATCTTCCCCGAAGTAAGTTCCCTAAATCTTTTATAAATATCTTCTTCATCTAAAGTTGCGATATTTTCTGAAGGCTCCATTCTGACTCGCATTTTCTTATATTCGGTGATTTCATCTTGCAAAGCCTCTATTTGCTGTTGCATCTGATCTGCTAATATTTTTTTGTCCTTTTGCAAAGTTTCCAATTCATTTTTATACACCTCTATTTTTTGACAAACCTGCAAAAAATTATCATTCCATTTATCTATTTCCTTTTGATGAATCTCCAAATCTTGCTTTTTTTTGCGTTCATTCTTCTTATATTTTTTATAAAGCCAAAGGAGCACACCAAACAGAACTAATAAGAAACTGCCAAGCAACAATACTTTTTTCTCTTCTCGATTAGCCCTTTCAAGATTGACAACAGACTCCCGTTGTAAGTTACTATAATTATACATAGAAGAAGACTGTTCCAAAGCGTTAGTTAGGTTTGTCTCCAGGACACTGTCCATTCCAACTCCCGCCAATATGGTATATTTAGTAATAGAGTCAGTATTGTGACGTTTTACATATACATCCATTAACCCTCTACTGGCTTCATACGAATAACCAAAACGACCCAATTTTCTAAAATAGAATTCAGCAGAATCCAATTGTTGAGTACCCAGAAAATACTTACCTTTATAGTAATAATAATATTCACGAGGGGTAGCAATATTACCATGCTTATCAAACAGCCCTGATTTTGATTCAAATTTCTGCATTAAATGATGAGCTTCTTGATATTGAAGCCTATCCAAATATAATTCTATCGAGGTTACGCATACAGCTATAGCCTTTTGATGATAATGGTATTTTTCATATAAACGAGCACAAAGTTTGGTCTGAGCTATCGCCTTTGCAGTATCACCCATTGCTCTATAAATTGGTATGAATCTTTCACTACCTATTATATAATTTAAAGTATCTTTTGCCTTTAATGCATAAGTTCTGTACTTATGCTGCGCGATCTGCGCTTCTTGAAACAAATTCTGATCCATAAAGACATCAGCCATCTGCCCATAAATTCTGTAAAGAGAATTGAAATCACAATCTTTGCTCAAAGTATCTACACACTCCACCGCATCCTGATAACATTGCATTGCCTTGGGTGCCTCTTTCATATCACGATAGATACATCCCAAGAGATAATGAGCCTCCATCTTCTCATTAGGGGTACCTTTGCCATCATAATAATCTACGACTTCTTGAAACAAGGAATCTGAAGGCATAGGCTTGAATAGCTTATTCAAAGCCTTTGCTTCCAACATACGATAACGCATTTCTACTTTTTCGCCACATTGTGACATGTCCTGGCGATGATTGCTCAAACTGTCATAAGCTGCCTGCGGATTCTTCTCCATCAGACTATTCATTTCTGCCAACCATACCATTTGTTCTCGATGGTCTGAACAACTTCCTGTCATCAAAAGCAAGAAGAATAAAAAGAAAAACAGAATCTTCTTCATCAATTAATATTTTACCTTAATTCCGCAACACTATAATTTATTTTTTTTATAAGCACCTGAGCAACAAAAAGTTGCTCAGGATTTTGTCATGTCAGAAATTTCACTTATCATAGTGTTGCTATAAAAAATATAATAAAACTCTGAATGACATAGCAAAAGTACAAATAAAATCTGAGAAAATCACTCCTTTTGGAGGTATTTTTTCGATTATGGAGCTATTTAATGCTCTTTTAGCTCAAACTATAGATTCCACCATGGGATTGAGAAGCACCAAGATGAACTGCTTTATATTCGTGCCAACAGATGCTCTTCCTTCTACGATTCCATGTTTACCTTAACTGGATGGAAAACTGTTGAAATATAAAAAATCTTACGCTCCTTTCTTGCTCAGCATCGCCAATTTCTTCTTAAGAAAACAAACGACAATGCCATTAAAAGGATAATAGACGGGAGCGTTTGCCCATATAAGTCTCTAAGATCGTAGAGGCATCCATACCATAAGTCACAATTGGCTCAGCTGTATAATTACCATTCTGATATTGCAGATGAACCACTTCATTATCATCATTAGTCTCTACACTCGACAACACCATTGGAGCATGAGAAGAAACTATGAACTGAATTTTAGGGAAAGTTCGATGAAGGGATTGCAAAACTACCAATTGTAATTCAGGATGCAGATGCAAATCCACTTCGTCTATCAGCACAACTCCCTGCGTCTCATGACAACACTCCATTCCGTATTTCTTGCCATTCAGAATATAACAACGTACAGACAAGTCCGTCACAATATTCACAAGTCTCTTGTAACCATCACTCAAATTTCGTAAGTCTATTTCTCTGCCATCGATAAAATGGAAATAGACTGTCTTCTGCAATGGACGTATAGACACATTTCTGATAATATTGCAACCACTTTCCC